>PDVI01000002.1_pt1 | contig 23781 bp, 23 predicted proteins | sample 1369771 | NCBI WGS metagenome assembly PDVI01 (sample SAMN07795377, study PRJNA414565) | Alkali sediment metagenome, whole genome shotgun sequencing project. | isolation source: glacial lake sediment | place: Montenegro: Black Lake | collected 2016-06
ACACTGTGAAACTTTGGTTTTAGGTATGAATTTTATAGAAAATGCTAGACGCTTAAATATAAATAATAAAAAAAAGAAATTAAAAAGGTAAAAGTAACTTTTTTTATACTCTTTATTCTTTTATAGAGGTGTGTAATAGTTCGCCAATTTCGTTGTGCATTTTCAGGAAATTTAACCCTTTTTCTGTAGTTTTGTAGTTTTGTGAGCCTTCTAAATATTCTAGCAAATTATTTTCAATGAGTACAGAAAGATATTCCCTCAATTGAGCATAGCTAAGAAAGGCTTTGTACATGATTCTGGTCTTTGTTGCACTGCCATTTGCTGCTTCTAGGATCATTGCTACTATTTCTGTTCTACTTCTGTATTTCATATCAAGATACACTAAAGTTATTTATTTTAATGTATTGGCACAATAATCTAGAACATAACTACATTGATAGTGCATCTTAGATTGTTATCCCTTAAGAATCTGAATGATTTACTCTAAAAATAAGCCTGAAAAAATAAGAAATGGTGTTAGTTAGTCAAAATTCAGTTACAGATTACTAGGCCGTATCTTTAGTAAGTACTTCATTTAACCAATTGCCTTCTATCTCATCGTCTTGAGAATTACCAAATACCGTTGAATTCTGTTCTTTGATTGCCTCGCTGTCACTAGTCTCAGTTTCCATTCCCACCTCGTCAACGTGTTGCTCCTCTGTTTGTGTTTGATCGATGTTCTTGTCCTCTGATCCATTTGTGACTATCTCTGAATATGGCTGAGTAATTCTTGAGAGAAAGCTGTTTATCTCGTCTTTTTCCAGTTGAATACGATCTAACAACTCGGTAGAATTTGTATTGATTTCTTGATATGTTTCTTCAAGGATATCATTACTTCTATATTGTAACTTTGCATCGAAAATAATTGTTTTGATGGTTGTACCTTGTACTTCCAGTTCTCGCAGTCTTGAATTCAATGTATTTACGACCTCTTGTTCGTTACTTTCCAAATCAACCAATCTCTTCTCATATATGAGATGTAAAACCTCAGCATCGTCTTTCATGAGATCGTTTTCTTCTACCAAATTTTCAAGCGCCTTGACCCTCTTGAGAGTAAGATTTTTTTGTCTAAGTAATTTTTGAGCTTCCATTCGCCACTTTGGTATAAAGATCACATAGTCTCCTTGGACGAGTAATTGTTCGTATGAGAGTTTCTGCAATCCAGTTGAACCACAATCTACACCTACTGACTCAATAGAACCATCGATATCCGTGACTAGTCCGATTACCTGTCCCACATATGCTCCGTACATATCTTTTACCTGCTTACCTACAAACTCGAGCTTTATGTCGCTCATGAGATTGAATTAACATACGGATATAATGATGGCAATGTTAAAAATAATCAATAATTTAGTAGATGTTTTAATACTAGATACGCAGGCAATTTGTAATTACTATGAGCTCAAAAAATAAGTATAAGGATTATTTTCTATTAATATTATGAATTTCAACACTGATTATGATTTTTCGGATAAAGAAAAATCAATACTTAATCAACATTTTTCTAATTCTGATAAGCATGTCTTTGCGATTATAACTCCAAGACAGGTCGACAGAGGTGCACTGATGTCGAGATATTCTCGATCTGATAAAACAATGAGAAAGATATTCTTGGATGAATTTGTAACAAATGAAAACAGAGGAAGCGATTTTTATAGTAAGATATTGTCAGAATATGGCGATGATTCTGTTGCGGAATTGGGGGAAGCGCAAATTGCTGTGGAGTGGATCTCCAATATCGCAGCAAAAAAAATTGAGGATCAAAGAATCGGACTGTCTTATTTGGAAAAATCCTCTCGCTACATACCATTTGATAAGAAAGTTGGTAACATGTATAAATACTATAGAGATGAGAAAATACTTGAATCAAAATATGCAGAACTCTATATAGAATCCTGTGATCACTCATTTAACGTTTATAGTAAGAGTATCAATCTAATGCAGAAATATATCTCAGAAATAGAACCTATCGATGATTTCATGTATTTCGATTCAATTTCAAAATCAGAAAAAATCTTTACCAAACTATCTGACGACCAGGATATAGAATCTGCAAAGAAGGTGTATCAAAGTACGGTGAGATCGAAAACACTTGACATTTTACGTAACCTGCTCCCAGCCTCCACCCTTACAAATTTAGGTATAACTGGAAATGGTAGAGCATTTGAGTACCTTTTGACACGTTTATACTGTTCTGAACTAGATGAGCTCAAGGATTTAGCTCATATGTTAAATTCTGAACTAGATTGTGTAATACCGTCTTTTATCAAACGAGTAAATGAAAAACATGGTAAATCGCTTCAGTCGTTTATGATAAATACCAATAAGGAAATAGCAAAGTTGACGGATAAATATCTGGAGGATATTAAACCTGAGTATTCTCCTATGGATGTAAGGCTCATTGATTATATGGATATTAAAGATGCAGAAGTGAAAGTTGTTTCTGCAATATTGTATGAAAATGCACAAGGACAATCGCTACACGATATAACAAAATTAGTCAAATCATTTCCGCAATCAAGAAGAAATGAAATTATCTTGGCTTATACGAAATTTCGTGGAAATAGAAGGCACAGACCAGGGAGGGCGTTTGAGATGGTTGAATACTTGTTCGAAATGTTTACTAATTTTGGTATGTTTCGAGATTTGCATCGTCACAGAATTCTTACAATGGAGAGACAATTGCTTTCTACTAAACATGGTTATGACATTCCCAAAGAAATTACTGATTCGGGCATGGAAAAAGATTATAAAGATTGCATGTATCTTTCCAGCAATACTTATCAAAATATTGCAAAGACAATGCCAGTTGAAGCTCAGTATGCCGTTAACTTTGCTTATAAATATCCATATTTCATAAAGATAAATTTGAGAGAACTTTACCATGTGATTGAATTGCGTACTACGGCTCAAGGACATCCTGATTATCGCTACATTTGTCAACAAATTTTTAAGAAAATTAATGAGATACACCCGCTTCTCATGAAAGGGATGAAATTTGTCGATATGAATCAATATGAGCTTGGAAGATTTGATACTGAAAAGAGAAAAGAATTGAAGAGAAGAGAAGTATTACCTCCAAAGAAATAGTGAATGCCTTACAAAAATTATTATTAAAGAATAGATTTAGAACCATTTTTCCAACGATTGATTCTTATTTTTTTCTGAATTTTGAACCTTTTGTAAGGCAGAATTGACACGATCTGGTGAAAAGTTTTTTTCCATGCATAGAAATTCGACTACCTTGTCATAATCAACAGGTTCAAATTTAATATCATTATTAGTAACATTTGCAACTTTGGGTTTCAAAAATAGTTCCCTAATTTCTTCATATGGAACGTTAGATAACTGTTCTTGAAGTTGATCAATATTTTCCAATTTTGAATATTTTTGAATTAATTTCAATGCAGTTTTTGGCCCTATTCCTGGTATACCCCCAATATTATAATCTGTTCCTATTAGGATTCCTACATCGACAAGCTGCTCGTTCGTCAAATTAGTTTGATTAAGAATATCTTCTAGATTAAATATTTCTAGAGGAACATCAATGAAGGCATTTCTATTAGGAACTTTCCTTTTACCACTTATAGTTATATTTCTTACAAGTCGCTTTGCACCAAATAGAATAGAATCGTAATCTTGACTTGCGCAAATCTGTACCAGATCGGAATTGGTTAGCCTTGCTGCAGTAGCCTCTCCTTCTGATGGAGCTTGTACTGTAGGGATTCCTAATAAAGAGAGTAATCTCTTTGATTCTTCTATCATTTTATCAGTCAGGACTGATGTTGCTTGACTGTATTTTCTTGCTTCTTCTAATTTGCCCTGAACAAGTGCTTTCTCATATTTTTCAGCTGCTATCTGCTTGATTTGATGTCTGCGTTGAATTTCATCTGTTTTTAATGGACTGGATACTCCATCAAAGACAAAGACTAGTTTGATACCTTCCGCAAGTAAATTGATATTTCGATAGAACAGTCCGCTCAAATGGCTCGTAACTTCTCCATGAGAATTAGTAAGAAGCTCTCCGGTACTTCCGCGAATTGTAGCTAGAAATTGATGGATTGTGTTGAAAGCGTCTACTGCAATTATTTTGTTTGAAAGATCGCTCAGCTTTATGCTAGAATGTGTAAGGATTGGTTTTAGATCTAAGCCCATTAACTGGATTATGATTATACAATCTTTGTTTTATTTTTTTTCTATTTTTCTTTTCTCATTTGCTCATACGAATTGGATGGGATCTGGAAAAAAGTAGATAAGGTAAATTGATTATGTTGAATGTTGGTGTCTTACTGACATTGTTAGTGATTTATGCTAGGATATATAACAAAACTAGAGCGGTATTTACAATTGGTCTAATGTTCTTTACTGTAATGTTAATGCTTCATAATTTAATAGCTGTGTACGCCTACTTAGTTATGGCTCCGCTTTATCCAAATGATTTACTGCCTTATTTTGTAGGTATACATATAGCAGAACTTGTTGGAATTGTTTCATTGCTAAGAGTAACTCTTTGAGCGTAAATAATGTCAAAATGAATCAGTATTTTACTAATTACAATAATATGCAATAGACTTGATTATTAAAAGTTATTAAATTTAAAAATTGTAAAAAAATGAATATTGGGTTATTGGTTTAACCTTCTTCCCAACCCTTTTCGAACAGACCGCTCTTCTTTAGTGCAATAGGCTGACCTGGTGTGTAATCCATTGGTCTCATCCAAAATATTGCTTTAGTTGGGCAAACGCCGATGCATGCACCATCTGAAATGCATCTTTCAGGATAGAATACAAAAGCTTTACCTCTTTTCCATCCTTCAACTGGTTTTACCCTCAATACATCTGGACCAAGAGAAGTACAAATTTCAACACATAGAGCACAGCCGATACAATGTTGTTCGCTAATATCTGGAAGTATTGCTACTGGCATTTAATTCACTTAATCAGAAGTAAAGTCGAAACTATTTAAACACTGTGCTATTTTATAACACCGATATAAAATTCTAAATTTTGAGTCGATTTGTGTATGGCAAATATAAATCCAAAGATAAAAATTATATTTTTAAAGAGCTTTACACGTGGTTCGTAAAATCACAGTACTGTTACCGGTTATTGTTGGATGTATAATATTGGGTGTTTTGGGTCTAACATTCGTTCCAGAGGGTATTAAAAACAGGAATATAGATTTTTCAAAAGGAACGATAGTTATAAACAATAATTCAATAAGCACAGAAATTGCTGAAACGCCAGCTGAACGACAGAGGTGGTTGACTTTTAGAAATGAGGAACTACCACTCAACTCCGCGCTTCTTCTCGTGTATGATAAGCCTGACCTGTATTCCTTGTGGTTGTTGAATATACAGTTCAATTTAGACCTAATTTGGTTCGATGGTGCCGGTAATATTGTTTATATTAAACAAGACGCAGCGCCATGTATGAATACTTTAGATGCGGCACAATGTACCTATAAGAACACAATACCAGCAAGATATGTTCTGGCAGCAACAACGGGATTTATCAATTATCATAATATCACAATAGATTCGAAGATAAAATTAGTTTCAATATGAAAATCCTATTTATTGAATTCTGGTCTGATGTAATTATCGTTTAGTGATGTTTTGAAAATCTCTATACACCTGTTTGATTTCTTCAATTGAAGCTTCGTCCTCAAGTGTGCTAGTGTCACCTATAATGTCAGAGTTTGTGCTGATTGATTTTAGTAGTCTTCTCATTATTTTCCCGCTTCTAGTCTTTGGCAATTTGTTGGTAAAGTAAATTTCACTTGGAGTAGCAATTGGGCCAACTGTCTTTCGAATATGATTGATAAGATCCGTTCTCATTTCAGGGGACTCTTTATACCCAGCTTTAAGAACTAGAAATGCCACTATAGCTTCTCCTTTTTCCTCATCAGGTTTACTGATTACAGCTGCCTCGGCTATTGCATCAAATGATACAAATGCACTTTCTAACTCCATGGTACCTAGTCGGTGACCAGCAATCTTGAGTACATCGTCCGATCTGCCTAGTAACCAAATATAATTATCCTGGTCTAAAAGGGCAAAATCACCTGAATAATAATATCCTTTAAACTTGCTCCAGTATGTATTTACATATTTGTCATCATTATTCCATAGAGTCATCAACATGCCTGGCCATGGTCTCTTTATAACCAAGTAGCCTTTGTTATTGGGTTCAACATCCATCCCATTTTCATCCACTATTCCAATATCAACTCCCGGAACTGGATAAGTTCCTGATCCGGGTTTCATTGGTATCGTATCAATACCTAAGCATTGACTTATCATTGTTCCACCCGTTTCGGTCTGCCACCATGTGTCAACAATGGGGCATTTTTCTTTTCCAATCGCTCTAAAATACCATAACCATACCTCCGGATTAATTGCTTCACCCACGGTACCTAAGAGACGCAATGATGACATGTCAAAGCTATTAGGGATTGACAAGTCGTGTTTCATGTAGATACGAAGCGCAGTTGGAGTGGTATACAGAATTGTAGCTCTATGTTTTTCGATTAGTGCCCAGTATCTATCAGGTGTCGGAAAATCAGGTGTTCCTTCGTAGATAACACTTGTCACTCCGTGCATCAAAGGAGCGTATACCATATAACTATGTCCTGTTACCCAACCTATATCTGCGGTGCAGAAAAAGATATCCTTATCATTATAATCAAATACCCATTTGGCAGTAGCATGAATATGAGTAAGATACCCTGCAGTACTATGCAATACGCCTTTTGGTTTTCCGGTAGTGCCAGAAGTATATAGGATGTAGAGTGGATGGGTACTTTCTACAAATTCGGGTTTGCAGTAAGCTTTTTCTTTCACTACCAATTCGTCCCATAGCAGGTCTTTTTCATTCATTATGATTTCATCAGTTCCTCTCTTAAGGACAACTACATGTTCTACAGAGGGGGTTGTTGTAATTGCACTATCAACTATTTTTTTCAGTTCAAGTATTTTTCCACGCCTTATTCCTTGATCAGCTGTTATGATTACTTTAGATTTTGAATCATTAATACGATCTGTTAATGCCTGTGAACTAAATCCGGAAAATACAACGATATGTATGGCCCCTATTCTACTACAAGCCAGTAGGGCAATGGGTAATTCGGGAACCATTGGGAGGTAAATGGTAACTCTATCACCTTTCTTGATTCCTAAATTGCGTAAGGCATTTGCAAATTTATTTACCTGTACATAGAGTTGATTGTATGTAAAGGTACGAACGTCGCCTGATTCGCTTTCCCATATTATGGCTGCTTTGTTTTTTGTACTATTGTTAATGTGCTTATCAAGACAATTTACTGAGGCGTTTAACAAACCACCTGTAAACCACTTGGCAAAAGGAGGATTCCAATCTAGAATTTTATCCCATTTTCGATTCCATACCAAGTTATTAGCTTGCTGAGCCCAAAGTTATTAGCTTGCTGAGCCCAGAATTCCTCTATATTTTCTAAAGCCCTGTCCCTCATTTCTCGAAGAGTTTTCCCCTGGAGATTTATTTCCAATGAATCTTGCTCAACATCAAATTTTGCTGAGCTTTTTTGCTCTATCATTTAAATGTGTAATTTGACATTATTTGTATTAAAAGGTTGCATAATTTGCAAGATGAACCGTGCATTTTTCGATTGGTCGATGAAAAAAATAAATCCATGATAATGAGGAATTGTAAATGTTGTTGGAATGGAATGAACAGATTAAAGCTCATCTGATGTGGATTTGGGGTGGAGAAGATGGCTTTATGAAAAGGAAAAGGGAAGGAATGCTTGTTGCCACGGAAAAAAATCTGATATTCATAACAAAAACCAATATGTCCTACAGGGTTCATCAGGTTCATTCAGACCGACAGCTCTTGCGATTCAAGGAGAACAAGAATGTTTTCTTGCCCGTAGAAGGTTATGGTATTACTGAGTTAAGGAATGATCTGGAAAAAAGCAATCAAAATATTGTATTTCCTTTTTCACAAATTTCAGATATGTATTTCCTGGAAAAAAGGTGGGGTACGGAACTTAAGATCAAGACCAATATTGAAAATAAACAGAAAAATTACAACTTTGCAATAGTAAAGGGCTGGGTGAAATATCCTGCAAAGGATCCTTTACAATTCCACCATGTGGATTGGAATCCGATAATAACTCTATACAAAATGTCATGATTCATTCTATGTTTTGGTTCTTTACAATATATTGGATTCAAAGAAAGCAAATAAAATACACAGGATAATAACTAAAGCTGTGACGAAAGATAGAATCAAAGACAAGAAGTTATTTCTTGTTGGAGTTGGTCCAGGCTCGTCAAAATACTTGACAGACCTAGCAAAAGATGTAATAAGAAAATCTAAGTATTTGATAGGTTACAAATATACATTATCCATAATACGAGATTTGATTATTCCTCATTTTCATCAGGTCTATGAAGTAACCATGAAAGATCAGGAAGAAACCTATAATCAGGTGTTTGAGAAAATGGAAGAAAATGACTTCTGTACAATTCCTTTCACTGGTGATGTAAACTTTTCAGAGTCGGAGGTTGTTGATAGATTATTAGAAATCTTTGGTAACGATAATGTAGAATTGATGCCCGGAATAAGTTCTATTCAAGTTGCAGCTGCAAAAGCAAAAATTCCATTGGATAAGACGATGGTCATCAGTTTTCATGTTACTGAGGATATTGAAGAGAAGAAGAGAGAATTCAAGAAGAGCGTAATCCTGGTACCAAGACCGTGGAATAATAATGCAGAGAAAAATTTTATGCAATCAGAAATATCACTATTTCTCAAAAAGGAGGGTGTGGATACCTCTAGTTTGATAGTTTGGGTATTTGAATTTTTGACTACTGCGGAAGAAAAGGTGTTTAAGGGTAGACTGAATGAATTAGAAGGAAGGGATTTTAGTCCAATGTCTGTAATGGTGCTTGATCAAGTTACACGTAAAACATACTTGGAGTTTGATTGAGTTCCTCTTGTGGTTTCTTTAATTCATATATTATTCTGCGAAATCAAGGCCGCCAGATTGTTTTATTAAATCCCATTCAATAATTGCACTGAAAAATAAAATTATTGCGACGATGCCAATTTCAATGCCCGTATAAATAAGATTTTCTTTGATGTTAGTTCTTTTCACTATGTTAATCAGTAGTAGGTAACTTCTAGAGATAGCTATACCGTATGAAACGAGCTCCATTATTCCAAATATTGTCAAAAAGACAAGTAATGGTGGTATCTGGATTGGTAAATCTCGTGTTATTATCACGAAAATATTGCCGGTGCTAAATCCTGAAAACAAACCAAACACAATTCCGATTCCTGGAACAAACATTAAGATTGATATTAGAAAGTTATTGACGAATATGCCCAGACTATCAATATTTTTGATTTTGTTCTGAAATTGTTCTTTTAAGAGTTGTGATGTAGATTTGTCAAAAGTGACTGATGTGCCAATTGTAAAGAAAATTAAGAATACTAGAATGCCAACTAAAAGATAGAGAATTCTTCTTTTGAAGTTGTATCTGTACATGCTTCATCCTCAGTATTTACTTTTTAATAATCTATGCTCAAACCAAAACACTTTTAGCATTTATGATAGTTCTGTTCAATAATTAAACTTGGATTCAGTGTCTATTGCATTAATTTATGCGATAAATAAGGGATACCAAGTTCATCCTGACGCTTTTGCCTTTCTCAAATCACTTGATTGTGATGTGGAAAAAATAATCAAGACAATAGTTGATGCCAAAAATAAATTCAAGAAAAAATCTCCAATCTTGATTGATGACATAAAGAATGTGATATCTAGTGATGTAAATCGAACTATGGATGACCCTCTAATAACTAACATTAATTCGAAGCCAAAGTCGGATAGCAATCTAGAGAATTATAAGATTCTCTTTGATCCTACTTACAAAATAAACTCTGAAAATGATAAGGATTTCGTTAAACTCTTTGATAGTCGTTATAGAAAAACTTTGAAAATACTGTCAATCCGTTCAGAAAGCAGGCAAATAAGAAAAATAAAACAGATAAGGGATCTTCGAAATAAATCCAGGTCTAGTTCTCTCGATAATGACAATGAGAGGGGAAAATTTGTTGATTCTGTTTTTCTCGCGGGTTTGATAATGTCTAAGAGGAATAGGAAAAATGATGTAGAGCTTATAATTGATGATACTACCGGTAGCATACCTGTAGTTTGCAAAACACGGGATTTGATTAAGGAAGCTTCATCACTTGTTTTAGATCAAATGTTGATGTTAGAAATTTCACTCAGTAAAAGAAATTCAAATGATTTTGTAATAAAGGATATCATTTTCCCTGACATTCCGGAGCATGTTGCCTCCAAATCAGGAACAGAGTCTTATGTAGCACTCATTTCAGATTTGCATATTGGCAGTAAATATTTCATGGAAAAAGAGTTCAATGATTTTCTAAGTTGGCTATCATCAGAGGATGAGATCGTAAGAAAAATCAAGTACGTCTGTATAGCAGGAGATATAGTTGATGGAATTGGAATCTATCCTAATCAGGACAAAGAATTGATCGATATGAACATCAACAAACAATTATCATATGCGGCATCCTTGCTTGAAAAAATTCCCAAGCGGATGCATGTATTCCTAATCCCTGGAAATCATGACCCTGGAAGGCGAGCTTTGCCTCAGACAGCTCTAGCAAATTTACGAGATTTTCAACCTCTCGAAAATTTCAGTATTATTGGCAATCCGTCGGTTGTTGAATTAAACAAAATTAAGTTATTAATGTTCCATGGCCAAAGCTTAGATGATGTTATTGCCACAGTTCCTGGATTAAGCTATTCCAAACCTGTGGAAGCTATGAAAATTCTGTTAAAATCGAGACATCTGTCACCAATATATGGTAACCGTACACCAATAGCTCCCGAATCAGAAGATATGTTGGTCATAGAAGATGTACCGGATATCTTTCATGCCGGGCATGTGCATATGACAGAAGTAGGAAGATACAAAGGTACATTGATAGTAAATTCTGGAGCATGGCAAAGGCAGACAAAATTTCAACAAACCATGGGAATTACTCCTACACCTGGAATATGCATATTGGTTAATTTAGGAAACCTTCAATCATTTAAGAAAGATTTCAATTAATGTTGTCGATAAAAGGCGATAATATCGGATCGTTTTTGATAGCTTCTTTTACAGATGAGATTTGAATATGCAGTTTTATTCTTTGGGTTCTACCATATCGACCCTGGTTGACTATATTAGTTGTAATTAATCCTAACTGATCCAATTCGCCCACAATTTGTGTCATTCTTCTTTGTGTTAGAGCTTCCTGTTGAATTCTTGAACAAAAATCTTGATAGATTGTATAAATTTCTCCCGTGCTTCCGTTCTTGGATTTTATTATTGCAAATATTACTAATTTGGTGTGCAAAGTTGAATTTCTCAGGATTTCGAAGTTCGTGTCGCTGTCAATTTTTTGTTGTGCGCCTCTAATATGATCTTCGCTGATCATCTTTGTCATTGATGTTTCTGCTATTTCTGCAGCAACCCTCAAAAGATCTATGGCCTTTCGAGCATCGCCTGTTTCTCTACCAGCAATTGCAGCACACAGATTGATTACACCAATTGGAATAACATTATCATAGAAAGCAAGTTTGCATCTATCAATTAGAATTTGCTTTAACTGTTCGATAGTGTATGGATTAAAAACGAGTTCCTCTTCACTCAAGCTGCTCTTTACTCTTGGATCTAATTTATCTTTGAATGTTAAGCTATTTGAAATACCTATCAAACTAATGAACTGATCTGAAGAAATCCTTTCATTAGCTCTTGTAAAGTTATAGAGGATATCATCACCTTTTCTATTAACAAGAGAATCAATTTCATCTATGACAAGTACAACTTTGATGGACCTGCGTCTTATGAAATCAAGAATTCTATCGGTTGCTTCGCTCATAGATAGTCCGGTAAAATAAACCTGCATTTTTCTTTCCTCCTTGTTGATACCCAACAACTCTGCGATTTCATATAGAATCTTGTACGGTGTGTTTGAATTTTTTGCATTGATAAATGGAACTCTTAAATTAATATCCAATTCTTTGGTTTTGTTATAAAGGTGGTCAATAACGTTCTTTACGACTGCTGTTTTCCCAGTTCCTGGTTTTCCAAAAATCAACAAATTAGATGGACGACCTTTTTTTAGTATAACGGATAATGATTGCGCGATTGCTGTACTTTCTTTTGTCCTGAACAACAGCTTATCAGGTACGTAATCGATAGTCAAAACCTGTCTATTCTTGATGATGTTTTTGTTTTTAATCGCGCTATCAAAAATAGTGTCTAAGATGTCATCATCCAATTACATACACCTCTGACACCCCTCTTTTTCTTCTGTATCTCAATATAATAAATTCATTTAGTAAGTGGGATGTATATAAAATAAAAACGCCTAAATCAATTTTGTTTCAGTTGTTTGTTAATTGTTATATGTTGTAATAGACTACTGGAAACTTGATCAATCTTCNACTACTGGAAACTTGATCAATCTTCAAAGAGAAATGTAGGGGTGGAACTAACAATTGTTATGTTTTGTTAATTCAATAGAGTAAAAAATATCGGAAATAACCCCTTTATTTCCATTGGAGGCCAATTAACAGTAATCAACATTGTTAAGTAGGCAAAATACCCCCTTTATTTCCACTGGAAAATATTTGTGTAAGGCTGGGAGAAAAACGATAACTACAGAAAAAAAATACATCCAAATTCTAGCACAGATAATGAGCTAACAAAAGCTGAGCTCTTAGTTAACTTGTTAATCACTTTAATTGTTAAGTGTGATGTGATATCATGTCCCGATCTGTCAACTGCGAGGAGGAAGATCAAAATTGAATTGGAAGACGAGAATGGGGAAAAATACAATTTAACCCTTCAGGGCACCCTAACAAAAGAAAAACTGATGAATGTAATTGAATTTGTGCAATTATTTGATAAAAACTCCATCGATGGAAGCTTTGAGGGCAGCTTTGAACGTAGAGTAAGTGATACAAAATTAGGTTCCAAATTATGGAATTTAATTATTGAGAATTTTCGATATCACACATTTACCTCCTCTGATATACTAAGGATTTACCACGATTTGTATTACGAATCTATCCAGTTGAGTGTCATCTCTATCTACTTATCTAGATTTTACTTCAAGAAACAACTCAACAGATCAAAAAATGGCAAACAGTGGGTATATACTCTGATTAAAGAGAAGGTAAATAATTTCAGAGAAAATTATGAGAAACCTAACGACTCGAATTTGCTGTCCGTTCCAACAGTTTACGACCTTCATTTGTAATTTTATATTTGAAAGGTCTGTTACTCCCATCCCTCATTACTATGTTTTCAGAATATAATTTTTTCAACAATCGAGATGTATGTTCACGCGACTTGTTAATTCTTCTCTGGATCTCTCTAGATGTAAGTGGTACCTCAAGCATCTCGAGGATGGAATCAACAGTATTGACTCGCAATTCTTCCTCTTTTTCATCATCTTTTTTCTGAGTGATAATCACATCATTTGTCACAGGTATGGAATGTGATATATCTTGTGATTTGTTAGAATCCATATCACTATTATCAAGAATTTCATTCTGCCTGTTGCTATTATGCCTTGAATTTATTTTGATTTCCATCAAATCTACTTTAGATCGTAAATCTGAAATAATCTGATTATATTCATCGAATTTATGAAAATATCCCTCTATCAACATATCTTTGAACTTATGATTCTCCACTTCATGTTCTTTCGAATCCCTGAAAAACCCAAAATAGAAAAAGGCCACAAATGATAATACGAATAGTGTGATTGAGATCATGACATCTGATAACGTATATTGCAAGTTAAAATCAAACATATTCATGTGATATCATGTGATTTAGTGGTATATTTATTATTTTTCTATATCAGCACGAGCTTTGCTATCACATCATCAACCAAGGAAATCACATTGCTTAACGTAGTTGTATCGATTTCATCACTTCGTTTGTTCAACATCACATTCAACTGATTATTTAGTTGATCCAACACAGAAAATGTTCCAACATCTAAAACACTGAACAGACGCAACAGCAATAATGTATAAACAATCTTTCTTATCTTCATTCTACATTGTCCTAATTGTCGATAATAGGCTCCTGAAGTCATCTTTTTACTGGGTCTCGATTTCATGATTTTGTTATAAATGATTGATGTTTGCTTTTCAGTTAATATAGAATTTACAACAAAATGGTTCAAAATAGATGTATAATTTAAATTGCTATTTTCCATTTACTATACAAATTTGTATAGTATGTTATTATTAACTTATTGTATTCAAATGGCTCCTCAATAATTGTCTAAATTCTCTAATGAGACTATTATTATACGAGTATTTACTTTGTGAGAAATGATGGAAATACGAAGCATCGAAAAATACATTCTGGACGAAATCAAGAAACAAAAAACCTTATGCTTTCCACTTATCGATTCCGAAAACACTTCTAAGACTATAGAACTTGCCAAAAGATTGGAACAACTTGGAGCTTCAGCAATACTAGTCGGTGGCTCATCAACATCGGATCAAATTGATTTATCAAATTTTGTGACAGAGTTAAAGAGTAATATCAAGATCCCCATCATCTTGTTTCCAGGAAATATCACAGGAATATCACCAGCTGCAGATGCAATTTTGTTCAGCTCATTACTTAACTCTGAAAATCCTTATTATATCACAGGCGCCCAGGCACAAGGGGCGTTGGTCATTAACAAGTATAATATCGAAGCCATTCCAACTGGCTACCTTATCATTGGTGAGGGGTCCACTGCTTGGTTCATAGGTCAAGCCAGATCGATTCCTTTCGGGAAGGCAAATATTGCTGTCATGTACGCGTTGGCAGCACTATACATGGGTATGCGTTTTTTATACCTCGAAGCAGGTTCAGGAGCGTCACAGAATATTCCACCGGAGATGGTGAGCATTGTAAGAAAATTCTACAAGGGAATTTTGATAGTTGGTGGTGGAATCAATTCGGCTGAGACGGCTAAAAAAATATCAGATGCGGGTGCTGACATTATTGTTATTGGAACCATGATTGAAAGAGAAAAAGACTGGGAATCAGAATTTGTTAATATTATGAAAGCAATAAGAAATTGAGTACCAATACCAAGGAAAGTAATGGCGCACAAATTCCTTCAAGTTATTTACAATATCACAAGATTATTTCACAATACATTGAAGATTCAATCTCTACTGCACAATTGGCTAAAAAACACGGCCTTGATATATCCGAAAAGGTAGAGTCCCAAATTGGATATGATTTACCAGACAGAATAGCAAAAATACATGAAATCGATATTTCAAATAGGTTAAGAACACTTCTTCCAAAACTAGGAAAAGAACTAACAGCACTAAAGATATCCGAAGAAATAGTCCTTGGGAAATATGGAGGAACAACTATTGAGGAGAAACTAAACAATGCAGTAAGAGTAGGACTGTCTGTTGTCACAGAAGGCGTCACTGTGGCACCCTTGCAGGGGATTTATGATGTCAAGATAAAGACAAATGCCAATAGAACTCAATATTTGTCCGTTTCTTTTGCTGGACCAATAAGGTCTGCAGGAGGAACCGAGGCTGCAGTAACAATGCTCATTGCAGATCATGTCAGGAAAGTTATTGGATTAGACAAGTATATTGCAAATTCATTTGATGATGAAATTAGTAGATATGTTGAAGAATTAAGGATTTATGAAAGGGAGGTTGGCAACTTCCAGTTCAAGGTTTCTGATAAGGACGTTATCCATTGCATAGGTTCTCTTCCAGTAGAAATTGATGGTGTCGATACGGATCCCGTAGAAGTAATAGGTCATAGAAATCTGCAGAGAGTTGCTACTAATAGAGTGCGTGGCGGTGCACTGAGAGTAATGAATGATGGTTTGATAGGTAGAAGCCGAAAGCTATTGAAGATTGTTGAGACCCTAAAATTGGAAGGATGGGATTGGCTTAAGAATCTCGAAGGAGCTATTCAAACTCCAGAAGATGATACAGTATCTCACAGGATGACTGAAGTCATAACTGGAAGACCTGTACTTTCAATGCAGAAAAAAATCGGCGGTTTTAGATTGCGTTATGGAAGAAGCTGTAATACAGGATTTTCTACCATTGGAATTCATCCAACAATTCCGATTTTACTAAATTATGCAATTGCAGTTGGTACACAAATAAAAATTGATGCACCAGGTAAGGCTTCTACTATAGCCCTAGTAGACAGTATCGAACCACCAATTGTAAAACTAAGCGACGGGGGTGTGATGAAGATAAAAACAATTGACGAGGCAAAATCCGTAGCCAATAAGATTACAAAAATTCTTTATCTTGGAGATATTCTGATAAGCTATGGAGACTTTCTCGAAAACAACACCCAATTACTTCCTTCATCATATGTAGAAGAAATCTGGGCTCTAGAACTTGATGATAAGCTAAACAAAACGGATCCAAATTCATACTTGGGAAGTTTTGAGAGTCAAAGATTGATTGAATTAACACATTATCCATTGGAAAAAAGACCATCCATTACCGAAGCATTCAGAATCAGTCAACATTTTGATATTCCATTTTATCCTGGATATGTTTTTTATTGGAGTGTCTTAACAGAGGACGAATTTAATAATTTAATCATCAATTTAGTAGAAGACAAAGAGCAAAGAAAAAACGATAATGAAAAGCTCTTTACTAATGATCCAAGACTAAAGGAAATTTTTGAAAAACTTGGGATATCACATTCACTTTGTTTTAATAACAGCAAAATAAGAATAGATGATCCCGATCAACTATACATTCTAACTATGTTGACAGCGAGGTGCCTGGAATATGGACCGGACCTTGATAAATTCTTAAGATCAACGATTCCCTCCGACCTTGATCCGAATCATATTAAACTGCATATTTTAGATCGTGTTTCTAAGTTACTAAAGGTTAGTATAAAAGAAAAATTCTCTTCTTCAATTGCCGTTCGTGTGGGACGACCAGAAAAAGCAGCTGATAGAAAAATGAAACCTCCCGTTCATGTCCTATTCCCCATAGGAACCAATGGGGGCCCAACTAGAGATATTCTGAAAGCAATGCAAAAACCACTTTATATTGAAATTGCAAACAGAGTTTGCACCAATTGTAAATCGCCATCCATTTCTGTTTGCTGTCAAGATTGTAGCTCTACTACTCCAATTAGAACAATGTGTTCCAGCTGTAGGTACGAAGTTAATGGTGATGAATCAGCCGAAGTTTGCCCTGTTTGCGGAAATCGTTTAAAAACTCATTCGCCAACAAGTTATCCTCTTAAACTTGCAGTTGAAAAAGCAAAAAAACATCTTAACACACAACCAGTTGAGCCATTAAAAGGAGTTAAGGCCTTGATGGGTAAAAATAGATGCGCAGAACCTCTAGAAAAGGGAATTCTTAGACAGAAACACAACCTCTATACATTCAAGGATGGAACCATACGTTTTGACGCAACGAATGAACCTCTAACTCACTTCAAACCAAAATGGATAAAATCAGATATTAAAAGACTAAGGGCTCTCGGATATCTAAAAGATCATGAAGGCAATGAATTGGAATCATCAGAACAACTACTAGAATTATTCATACAAGATGTAATAATACCAATTCATGCCGCAGAACATCTCGTAAAAATTGCTCAGTTTGTAGATGAAGAACTGACTCGATTTTATGGGCTTGAAGCATTTTACAACATGAATTCAATAGATGACCTGATTGGGCACTTAATTGTTGGTCTAGCACCACATACTTCGGTAGGAATAATTGGTAGAGTCATCGGATTTGTCAATTCCCAAGTCTGTCTTGGTTCACCAATCTGGCATTCTGCTAAACGAAGAGATTGTGATGGTGACGCAGATTCTATAATGTTACTAATGGATATTTTTCTAAATTTTTCGAAGGAATACCTACCCGATAGAATTGGTGGATTAATGGACGCGCCATTACTTATACAACCTTTAGTTTTTCCACATGAAGTTCAGAGGCAAGCCCACAACATCGATGTTGATGAAAAATATCCACTGAATTTCTATAGATCTTCTTGGAATATGGAAAAGACCAGTGTTATCGATAACATTGATCTCGTCAAATATCGTCTGGGACAGGCAAATCAATTCTTTGATTATAAATTCACTCATCCCACTGACAATATCATGCTAGATCAATCACAGAGTTTGTATTCGACTCTGAACACGATGGAAGAAAAGCTAAAGATGCAAATAACTACCGCCAAATTGATTAATGCCGTTGATGTCGACGAGGTAATGGCCATGGTCTTAACAACTCACATCTTACCTGATATCATGGGAAATTTGAGAGCCTATTCATCACAGTCATTTAGGTGTACTAAATGTGGACAAAAATACAGAAGGATGCCATTAGTTGGTAAGTGCCTGGAGTGCCATAATGAATTATTACAGACAGTATCACGAGGTTCCGTAGAGAAATATGTAAAAACCGCACTAAACATTTGCTCAGAATTTAAGATAAACGAATATCTAACCAGTAGAATAGACACACTGAAAGCGGAACTAAATTTGTTGTTTAAAGAGGATGTAAAGGATCAACACACAATTATTGATTTCATTTAACTGCAAATTGGTTGGCGGTTACTGAAATTTCTTGTTAATAGTAATTATCTAAAAATTATAATTTTGACATAAAAACTCACAGAATTTGAATTTTTTGTTATTTATGCCAAGTACTAAAATAATAATCAGAAATCATACAATTAGAATATAAAAGACTTGATTGATAATTGGAAAATATGCTCCTAATAGCTGGTGAAAGCGCTCTTTGAGACATAAAACACCTCATATTGCAATCTTTGATACTTTTAAAACAAAGAAAAATAAGTTCACGGGCGAGGCTAAAAGACAAAGGGGCATTATTACGCATCTGGCAGTGGAAAAAAATCCAGAACTAAAAACTCGAACGGCCATTGCACATGCAATTGCAAAGAGTAATGGTATTCTCTGGCAAAATATCTATTCCGGAATATTCAAGGATCTCGATGAAGTTTTGATACCCTCAGGTGTGGTTAAAGAAGCAGGTCGGCTACCACTTAGGCGTGGACCAAAGGCACTCCAGTTAGAGGGAGTTCCGTTCTATGAGTTAACAGAAACAGGAATTTTAGTTGCATCGTCCATTGAAGAGCTGGGAAATATCAGAATGACAATACTCGAGTCTTACTTCAATAATATGAATAGTAATATTTCTGGTAATGACGTCATGAAAAAAAGTATTTTACTCTTATTAAAAACAATACCATCATTTGTAATAAAAATTATTAGTGCATATATTTATGCTTACACTAATGGTGAAATTGATACCATTACTCCTATAACTATTGATAAGTTTCGTTCCGTCCTAAAAGAACAGATTTCTATAGAAAAGGAATTTATTGAATCCTATGATGTTCTGTCTCAAAACCAAAAACTACTCCTTAAAGATTTTTTCAATATATTGGCTAATTTCAATTAGATGATATTTAAAGACCAATACACATCAATCGTAATGATTTTTCATGATGTTACTGTTCAAACAAACGCTTATAATTTACCAGATCACTTAATGATGTATTATTTATGGCCGACATGAAGATTGTTTTTCTTGGAACATCCGCAGCTATTCCAACTGAAAAAAGGTGCTTGTCATCTATTGTGGTTAAAAGAGGAGGGGAATTGTTGATATTTGATGCAGGTGAAGGAATGCAAAAGAACTTCCTTCAAGCAAAATTAGGGATAAATAAGAAAATGAAAATTTTCATAACTCATATGCATATCGACCATTGTTTAGGACTAATAGGATTTTTCCAAACTATGTCTCTTTTAGGACGCACAAAAAAAATTGATATTTATGGTGAACCGAGATTGAGAGAATTTATCCACGAAAATTTTCGTATTATCAATATTGGATTGGCGTTTGAAATAGTTATTCACATTATTGATAAGGAAGGGGTAATCGCATCGGAAGATGATTATCAGATTAGCTGTTGTAAAGCTGACCACTCAATACCTGCATATTCCTTTTGCATCTCTGAAGATCCCAGACCAGGAGTATTTAATGTTGAGAAAGCTTCCAAGCTTTCCATTCCTAAAGGAGATTTGTATAGAAGGCTACAGCATGGTGAAGACGTACTTGTTGATGGAAAACTAATAAAATCAAATGAAGTCGTTGGGCCCAACAGAAAGGGTCGTAAAATAGGTGTATCTGGGGATACCAGACCGTCTCCTGAACTTAGAGATTTTTTTAATTCATGCGATATTTTAATTTTCGAATCAACTTACAATCATGATTACCTAACTAAAGCAATAGAGACATTTCATTCAACTTCTACTGAGGCTGCGCTACTCGCCAAGGAATCTCATTGTAGCAAGTTAATTCTCACCCATTTCAGTTCAAGGTATGATGATCCAAATCTTCTCTTGGACGAAGCAAGAACCATTCACAAGAATGTAGATTTAGCCGAAGATATGAAAACATTTTACGTTCCATATACAGAATAGCGAATTCATGAAGCTAATTTAACACTTTTAAATAGTTGTTCAAAAAATATTTTCATATTCTTACATTGCAAAAACACAATACTTTGATTATTTCAGATAACCGAAATTCTTCTCTTGCAAAAAAGATTTCAATAGATCTGGATGTGCCGTATAAAAATGCCGAATTACGTGTATTTGCAGACGGAGAAAGCAAAATCAGACTTGATAATGTAGCTAAAAAGAATTGCATCATCATTCATTCCACATACCCTCCTACAGATCAGCATCTCATGCAATTGTTCATGATTATCTACAAATGCAAAGAAGACGGCGCCAGCGATATTTGTGTGGTTAATCCGTACTTGGCATACACAAGACAAGATAAGGTATTTGTTGACGGAGAGATAGTAACCATCAATCTAATTGGACGAATTTTGGCGTCGCTAGGAGCTACAAAGTTAATAACTATTGATAGCCATAGTCCAGGATCACTGAACTATTCTTTTGAAACAGTGGATCTAAGTGCTATCCCCTCTTTAGCTAGTTATGTTAAAAAAAATATTACTTTGAACAATCCCATAGTCATTTCCCCTGATGAAGGAGGAATAGAAAGAGCAAAGAAATTCGCAGGAGTTATCGATATAGATATGCTGTCGTTAATCAAAACACGAGATAGATTCACCGGCGACGTATCGATTTCACTTAGCGAACAACAGCCATTGGAGAATAGAGATGCTCTTATTGTGGATGATATGATAAGCACTGGTAATAGTATCATAAAAGCTACTGAAATTCTGAAGAAAAATAATATTGGTAATATATATGTCGTCAGTACCCACGCACTCTTACTAGATGATGCGAAAGAAAAATTGCTCAAAGCTGGAATAAAGGAGATAATATCCACAAATTCAATTCCCAATGAATTTGCTAAAGTTGATTTAAGTAGTATTATATCGCATTATTTCTCAGATCATTAACTCTGTTTTAGTTAATATTTCTCTTTATACTTTAATAATTATTGTTACCTGATTGTTCACCGTTCTATCTAACTCATCTGTTACTGCTTTTAGGACATGTGCAGTGGACGACAAGCTAGAAAAATCCAAAATTCTTTTTCCATCAACAATGTGTATTTGTGGAGCGAGTTCGTCTTTTGAGAAACCATGTTTATTAATTAATGATTCAATTTTCTCTTTCATTTCATGAGGACTACCACTGTAGATATCAGCATTTTCAATAGATACTCTCACATGACCAAATTTATCTAGTACCAAAACAGGCTGTTTCCTTGATTTCAAAAACAATTTCTTTTTATGTATTTCACATGCAAAAATGTAATAATCTTTCATATTAAATATTCTATGTACACCTTCATTGATGCCAAAGAGCTCACACGCCAATACTTCCGCTTCCTCATCATCAATTTCTTTTGCATCATTGGCACTGACATCTAACTTCATATTACCATAAACAGTAACACGTAAAAGAGACTTCTCACTTATATATTCAGATTGACTAGATATCGATTCAGGAAGCGCACCCTTGGAAATAGCAATTTTTTCAACTTCCTGAATAAAAAGAGATATGTCATCAGGTTTGGGTTTATCTATTATCTTTTCCCTCTCTTCTCGAATTGATGCAGTACAAACACCAATAGAGGATATGACTTCTGAATTGTCAGCTATTCTAAACTGACACTCTAATTTCTGTGCAATGAGTGGAACAAGGACCGATGCACCACCACCACCACCAATTAATACAAATTTATCATCTTTTAATTTGTATTCTCTGACTAAAGTTCTAATAGTCTGAAGTATCTTTTTGGTTGAAATATCTAGAATTTTGTTTGCTACTTCTTCCATGTTCATACCTAATCTTTGTCCCAAAATTGACAACGCTAGTTGTGCAGATTCTTTATCACCTTTTGCATAATCATTATCAGGGATTATTCCCAAAGCATTAGCAGCACAAGTGGTGGTTATTGCAAACCTCTTACCAGCACCAGCTTCTATTCCAATATAATCAATCGGGTCTCCTTCTCTAGGCATGAATGTTACTATTTGTCCTCCTTCTAATTCTTGAGGTTCAGCGAAACATGAATACTTCAAACCCGAAATATGTGCAGATCTAGGTCCTACATCGGTTATTTTTTTCCCCGACCATCTCACAAGAGAACCACCAGCTATTCCGACGTATACATGTTGGATGCTCCATTATGGTAACGTATTTGATCTCAGGTTTACCATTTTTTATAACACAAATATTTGTTGATGTACCCCCAACCTCTATGAAAATCCCATTAAGTATTCTTAAATGTAATAGAGCCCCTGCGACACTTGCAGCGGGTCCTGATAAAACTGTCAAAATTGGTTTAGTCTTAAAAGTATTCATATCAGTCATACCACCATCCCCCTTCATTATTGTGAGTGGAGCGGAAATTTCTTGTTGACGGACGGCTTTTTCAACATATTTTGCGGTACCAATGGCCTTTAATAGGATACTAGCATTTATTGCGGCAGTTAGGGTCCTTATTTCAAGACCGTATATTCCTGTTAGTTCGTGACCTGCAGTTGCTGGTAAATTTGATTTTTTCATAACATATAGTTCATTACTAGGATCATCAACACCATATGCTTCACTAACAATGAGAACTGTTGCTCCCTCATCCTTCAATTCCTTTATTACCTGTAAAATCTCTTTTTCATCCAAGAACTTTGAAGTATCCAAAAATCTATAACATGTTTTCAAATATTTGTTAGGCCCTAGCTTAACGTTACCCAAGTTTGTTCTTTTCATGATATCATTTTTTTCCAAACTTACTCCCATCCCAATAATTCCTACCTTTGTCGTGTCGCCTTCTAATAATGCATTTACAGCCTGTGTTGTACTGTGAGATATTAATTCAATATTTGATACATTGATGCCTTCCTTGCGTATAAGCTTGATTAGTGATTCTACAATACCGGTTGATACGCCCTCTTGTGAGAAATGAGAGGTTGGAACCGTAACCTTTCCGATTATCCTACCAGTGTCCATATCTATTGCTACTGATTTGGTAAACGTACCCCCAACATCAACACCAATTCTTACTCTGCGCATTATGAAAACCGAATGATATTTTTTCTCAACATCATTTATTATTTAAATCCTGTTAGATTGGGGGATTAGGGGAAAAGTCCTA
>PDVI01000001.1_pt1 | contig 20848 bp, 20 predicted proteins | sample 1369771 | NCBI WGS metagenome assembly PDVI01 (sample SAMN07795377, study PRJNA414565) | Alkali sediment metagenome, whole genome shotgun sequencing project. | isolation source: glacial lake sediment | place: Montenegro: Black Lake | collected 2016-06
TATAATCTTAAAGCTTTACATTAAGCGGGCGGTGCTTTTCCACAGACCTGTGAAAATTGATGTGGAAAACCTTTACCCTACGAATTGTCGGAATATGGGCCGAAGTCTGTTGTTGTGTGCCCTTCATCTTGACCGGGGTAACGTACGATTCTAAAACACCATGGGTGAAGCGTTCGGGGCGGTGCAGAAAGTGGTTTTGGCGACACCTGATATTTGGGGCAGCGTCATCAATTCGCTAAAAGCGAAGCTCAGTAATGAGACCGTTGATACTTGGTTTAGGCTGATCGAGTTTCAGGGAGTTGAGCACGCCGAGAAGAAACTATGCCTCCGGGCTCCCAATGACATCGTAAGGAATTGGGTTACGACAAATTTTTCCTTATTGTTGAACCAAACGCTGGCTGAGATAACCCTTCCCGGATATTCCGTCAAATGGATTCCTGAAACCAGCATTGCGAGCACGAGTACGAAGGCCCCCGAAGTCACGGCCGCCCTGGTTGGGGATCAGACAATCCCGGCTGAAACCGTCAAACCTTTCATCACTCAAGCGCTGTCTGCGGATGCGACGCCACTCGATCCGTCACTGAACTCCAAGTACAGTTACGATGGTTTTGTCGTGGGTTCCTGTAATCAATTCGCTCACGCGGCTTCACTTGCCGTAGCGGAGGCCCCAGGAAAGACCTATAACCCGCTTTATATTTATGGCGGGGTTGGTTTGGGTAAGACCCACTTGATGCACGCGTGTGGTCACGCCATAAAGCAAAAGAACCCACACCTGCGGCTGTGCTATCTCTCCTCAGAGAAGTTCATGAACGAGCTAATCAATGCCATTCGTTATGACAAGACGCCGGCATTTCGTGAGCGGTATCGCTCTGTCGACGTTTTGCTAATCGACGATGTTCAGTTCATGGCCGGTAAGGAGCGAACGCAGGAAGAGTTTTTTCATACCTTCAATTCGCTTTACGATCAGCAAAAGCAAATTGTAATTAGCTCTGACTGTCCGCCGCGCGAAATACCTACACTTGAAGAGCGACTGCACTCAAGGTTTGAGTGGGGACTTATCGCAGACATCGAACCACCTGACCTGGAAACAAAGGTTGCGATTCTCAAGAGAAAAGCAGAAACGATGGGGATTGTGATCCCCGACGAAGTGGCACTCTTTATCGCCGGTCGAGTCAAGCACAATGTGCGGGAGTTGGAGGGGTCGTTAATTCGCCTAGTGGCAATCTCATCGCTCCGCGGAGAAAAGATTTCCAGGGCTTTGGCGCAAGACGCAATGCGCAATATCACCGGTGAAGATGAACCGGACGCAATCACTATCCAGAAAATTCAAAAGGCGGTTGCGGCAAGTTTTAAGATAAGCGTTGCGGAATTGATTTCGAAAAGCAACGCTCAGCAGATTTCAGGTCCGCGGCAAATTGCGATGTATCTGTGCAAGCAACTGACGAAACACAGTTACCCGGCAATCGGTCGAGCCTTTGGGGGAAAGCATCACACGACGGTGATGCACTCTTACGCAAAGGTAGACTCACTGCGACGGCGCGACTCGGAGATGCAAAAGCTCGTCAATGATCTTTCAGAAAATCTGCAAAAGTAGGTTTCGCGGTTTTTCACAACGAGTCCAGCGCCTGACGGCTTCCCTTGCGGCCAATGTTGAAATACTCACAGCCATTCACAAGCAGATGGTTGTGGAACAAAGTGAAAATCTCCTTCCGGAAGCCGGCGCTTGGCAATTTAGTTACGCGGCAGTGGGATAGTCCGGTGATCATCGATCTCAGTGTGGAGTGGAAGTTATAAGGCGTAAAGCAGTTTTTCCCTTTTCCACATATCAACAGGTAACTACTACTACTGCTGGATCGATATAGAATGATTTTTAGTCTAGCAATAGTAGAATAGGAGGCCGCACTCAAAATGTTAGGTACTAAGAAATCGGTTGCAGGATCGAGGTCAGAAATGAACTTCATTGTAAGCAAGCAGAATCTGCAAAGGGAACTCAGCTTTGTACAGGGCGTAGTTGAAAAGAAGAACACCATCCCGGTGCTTTCGAACATTCTGATCGAATCCCTGGGCGAGAACGCGATCCGGATTACCGGCACCGACCTCGATGTGACGATTCGCTGTGATACAGAAGCAGAGATAAAGACGGCTGGAGCGATCTGCGTACAAGCGCGAAAACTCTTTGAGATTGTGCGACTCTTACCCGATGCGCCGATAACGTTTACCAGAGAAGAAAATGACTGGGTAACGGTCAAATGTGATCGCGCAAAGTATAAGTTAGTGGGCGTCGCGAAGGACGCTTTCCCTGAGGTTCCCTCGACCAAATCTGCTCCCACCAAGATCTCGGCAACAGTACTGAAAACCCTAATTGATCGGACAATCTTCGCTATTACGCAGGAAGAATCTCGCTACACGCTTTCCGGGGCTAAGTTCATATTGGACGAAGCCGGCGCGAAGATGGTGACGACTGACGGTCACCGGCTGGCGTATGTGGAAAGAAAGAAGACCGCTGCGGACGGCGTAAGCGATTCCATCGACACTCTCATCCCCAGAAAAACGTTAGCAGAGTTAACTAAGTTGACCGCGGATCATGATGGCGAGATCAGTTTGGGTATGGACGAGAATAATATTTATTTTGAAGTGGGTTCACGCCTTTTGATTTCCAGAATGCTCTATGGCCAGTTTCCGAACTATGAAATGGTAATGCCAAAAAATAACGACAAGGCCGTGCAATTCGACAGCGCCCTGTTGAACCTCGCAATCAAACGAGTCGCCCTAATGGCTGATGATCGTTCGCACGCGATTCGGTTTCATCTCGAACCTAATCAGTTGGTGATTACCTCTCAGAATGCTGAAGAGGGTGAAGCGGCCGAGACCGTACCTTCTGATTACAACGGCGAGAACACCGATATCGGTTTCAACGCCCAGTATCTTCAGGATTTCCTCAACGTCATCGGTGAAGGTAATGTGGCGTTTGAGTTTAAAGATGGAAATTCCCAGGCTCAGCTTCGTCCTGCTGAAGGCGGCGAGTACGACTATAAGTATGTCGTGATGCCAATGCGCCTCTAAAGCGACAAAGCGTTACTTCTCAGATAAGGTGCCTTCCACTGGAGGGTGCCTTTTTCTTTGTCCAGATTGACCTCTCTGAGCCGAACTCGAACTGAGTCCATATGTTAAAATCCTAAGATGATCCTGGAGTCAATTCAGGTACACCAGTTCCGCAATCTTGTCGGCGAACTCAACCTTGGTTCCCGTCTCAACATAAGCTTCGGGAGTAATGGACAGGGTAAAACCAACTGGCTCGAAGCGATCTATCTCCTGTCGCGTACCAAGTCGTTCCGCACACAACGCCTTCAAGAGGCAGTCCTTTTCGGAAAGGAAACCGCTTTTGTTCGCGGGCAGGTAACCAGCGGCGCCGAGGTGCGACGCGATCTTCAGCTCACGATCCAAGGCAACACAAAGACGATTTCCATAAACGAAAAAAGAGAACCACTAGCCAGGTACCTGGGCCAACTCCAGGTTTTCTCTTTCACAGCGGCCGAACTTGAAGTAGTGCGCGGTGTGCCAGAGGCCCGCCGGCGATTCATTGATCGCGGCGCAGCCTCATTGCAGCCCAGCTACGTGCAGACGATTGCGGATTACAGTCGGGTTATCAAGCAGAAGAACAGAATTCTTCAAGACGCAAACGAGCAGGGATTAAGTCTGTTGAAAGCAGCGGATCTGGTCGCCCCCTGGAACCAGCAAATCGTTGGCCTTGGTTCTGAGATTCACCAGGCGCGGACCGACTATATCCGGGGCATTAACGAGGTATTGGAGCGAGGGCTGTTCGAGAAGCGAGATGTCCATATCAACTACGTTTCCTCACTTTCCGGGAAAGGAGATCTCAGCGACTACCGATCTCTTCTCAGCCAGCGTCTGAGTCTTCGCCTCACGGCTGAAATAGCTGCGGGGCGATCCTTAATCGGGCCTCACAGGGACGATTTAGAGGTGCTTTTGGAAGGCCGCGAGATGAGGGTTTTCGGGAGTTCCGGCCAGCAGCGTAGTGCATTGTTATTATTAGACTTAGCGGCGATTTCGTTGTATAATTCCTGGCATGGTGATTACCCCCTTTTTCTCATCGACGATGTCGACGCAGAACTGGACGAAAGAAGAATCAGACAACTCTTGGAATACCTCGAAAGTCGGACTCAAACTTTCATTACAACCTCGAAACGAACCCACCTCGAGGACTTTCTTTCGAGAGCTAACGTCTACGAGATCGTCGATGGCGCGGCCTTGACCGGTCAGGCGAAAGGTCAGCCTGCGACAGAGGTTTTGGCTCCTGTAGAGACCACTTAGAACAACATATAAAATTTGCGTTTTTGACGACTGCAATAGGAGAACGGATTGGCTACAGCAGGAACAACAGACAGAAAATATGATTCATCCTCAATTACAGTGCTCGAGGGTCGTGAGGCCGTACGCAAGCGGCCCGCGATGTACATTGGCTCCACCGGTGAGATAGGTCTGCATCACCTCGTCTATGAAGTGGTGGATAACTCAATTGACGAAGCGCTCGCGGGATATTGCGATACGGTTGAAGTCACGATCCACCTGGACAATTCGATTACCGTGATTGATAACGGACGCGGTATTCCCACCGATGAAATCAAGAAAGAGAGAAAATCAGCAGCAGAAGTTGTCATGACGAAGCTGCATGCCGGCGGTAAGTTCGATTCGAACGCTTACAAGGTGTCGGGTGGTTTGCACGGAGTCGGTGTCTCCTGCGTCAACTTTCTTTCCGAGACACTACGTCTCGAGATTTGGCGCGACGGCAAGACCTATGAACAAGAGTATGTCCGCGGCGTTTCGGTTGTGCCTCTGAAGCAGACCGGTAAGACTCGAAAGCGCGGGACAAAAATCACTTTCAAGCCCGATACGACAATCTTCGATCACACGGAATTCAGTTTCGACAAGCTGTCGGAACGTCTGCGCGAAAAGGCTTTTCTCAACAAAGGCATCCGCATCACCATTGTGGATGAACGCGAAGAACCAGAACGCTCCCACGAGTTTTTCTACAAGGGCGGCATCGCTGAATTCGTCAAACATCTAAATAAGAACAAGACCACGTTGCACGACAAGCCGATCTATTTCGAGAAAGAGAGCGATGCCTTATCTATCGAGGTTGCGATTCAATACAACGATGGTTACGACGAGAAGGTCTATTCTTTCGCGAATAACATCAACACCGTCGATGGCGGCACGCATCTTTCCGGATTCCGTTCGGCATTCACGCGGACAATAAACGCTTATGCGCAGTCGTCAGGGTTGGCGAAGAATTTCAAAGGCTCGCTGAGCGGCGACGATGTGCGCGAAGGGTTGGTGGCCGTAATCTCGGTCAAGCTCCCGCAGCCACAATTCGAAGGTCAGACAAAAGGCAAACTCAATTCTGACGTTAAAGGCGCCGTCGAATCGTTCCTGAATGAACGCCTGACCGAATATTTCGAACAGAATCCTACGGTCGCGCGCCGGGTTGTTGGTAAGTCGCTTGATGCCGCACGGGCTCGTGAAGCGGCGCGCAAGGCACGCGAGATTGTGCGCAAAGGCGCTCTTGGCTCCACCATGCTGCCCGGCAAACTGGCAGACTGCCAGGAAAAAGATCCTGCTCAATCGGAAATTTACATTGTTGAGGGCGATTCTGCGGGCGGCTCGGCTAAACAAGGTCGTGATCGAAAGAACCAGGCCATCTTGCCCCTCAAGGGAAAGATCTTAAACGTCGAGAAGGCGCGCTTCGACAAGATGTTGGGTCACAGCGAGATTAAGTCTTTGATCATGGCGCTGGGAACCGGAATCGGAAAAGAGGATTTCGATGCCAGCAAGCTGCGCTATCACAAGATCATCCTAATGACGGATGCAGATGTTGACGGTTCACACATTAGGACACTCTTGTTGACTTTCTTCTACCGGCAGATGGCTGAGCTCGTCGAGAAGGGCTACGTCTACATCGCGCAACCGCCGCTCTTCAAAGTTAAACGGGGGAAGAAAGAGGAGTACATTAAAGACGAGAGCGCGATGGTTCGCTACCTGATGCGAATGGCAACCACCGACATGACCGTGAAGTCGGTCGGCTCAAAGCAGGCGATCGAAGGCAAAGAACTCGCGAATGCGTTGGAGCGGATGGTCGATTTCAAACACTATTGCGAACGCGCCGCGCGTCGCATTGGAGGCGACGCTCAGCTGCTTGATACGCTGCTGGAAGCATTTGGAGGAAAGAAAGGCGTCTTGCGCAAAGAAGGCATGACTTTGCGCAAAGTCTTTCAGGACGGTGATCTAATGGCCAAGGTCGAGGGCTTTTTAGATAAGGCGGGTTATAAGACCGAACTCTCAACCGATGAAGAGCACGGATTGTGGGAGATTGAATCCTTTACCAGCACCGGCGTTCATCTCACCATTGATTGGAATTTCGCGAGCTTAGTCGAGTTCCAGAAGGCCGTGGAGATTTTTACGGAGCTGGAAGAGAGGTTGGCGGCTCCGTTCATTGCGGGTGAAAATGGAGCTTCCGAAGAGATTGCGACAAGGGACGCTCTGCTGGAAAGAGTTTTGGCCGCTGCTAAGAAAGACTTGAGCATTCAACGCTATAAAGGTCTCGGCGAGATGAATCCGGAGCAGCTTTGGGAGACCACGATGAATCCCGAAAAGCGTACTTTGCTTCAGGTTCGGGTTGACGACGCGGTCGAGACGGATGACTTATTTACCGTGTTGATGGGCGATGCAGTTGAGCCGCGGCGCAAGTTCATCGAGGACAATGCGCTTGATGTGAGGAATCTGGACGTTTAGCGGCGCTACCGGGTTGGGTAAGACTTCGGCGCGGTTGGGGACTTCAACCTAACCGCGTCGTTCGCTGTAACGGCTCACACTGAAGCGCTTCAGTCGAATCGGCGTCCCCGGAGTAATCCCTGCCTTTCGCGCTCATCCTCCACAATCACGCCGTAGATCGATGGATCCAGATCCTCCATTTCCGTTGGTTCTGTCGACGAAAGCACGTCGACCGAGTAACGCAGATTCGCTAGTTCCTCCGCTGCGACGGGGGAGAACCGGGGATCGCGCGTAGCAGCACTGATCGCGTTGGCGATAACCTCGGCAGCCAACGTGTCATGAGCGGGTTCGATGGTGCCAATACAGCCGCGCAAGTCACCATCAAGAGTTTTCAGGGAAACAAAGCAGGCTGCCCGAGCTTGGAGCAGTTCCGAGTCTGACGCGGGAGCCTCTAACTGTGTGCCTTCCATCACAAAATGTTCGACGGCGGCACGCGCCAGTGCAGGCAAATTCTCCCCGTCCGGTTCGGGGCCGTCAGCGGCGGCGAGGTTCGTAGTCGTGGCACCTGCTTTAACCAGCTCCCTGCTTGTCAGTTGTGCAACCATATAACCGACACCAAACGGGGCTTCGTAATTCAAGACTTCACATGAGAGTGGAAGTTCCCTGGTCGCTCCCACGGCAATTAACATGGACCGATAGCCACACTCGCCCGCCAGTTCCCGCAAATTCTGATTGATTTGCACGATGCGTTCAGGATTGTTAGCACGCAGCGCATCGACGATCTCGTCGTCAAAGATGTAGGCAGTGGGGTTGAAACCAGCGGGAGCATCAGGTTTGAGCCGATGACTAAGGTCTCCGCTTGCGATCAAAGCGACGGGTCGGCCGAGGTCGCGAATAGCTCGTCCGATGCAGGAGCCGAACCGCACATGATCCTCGTTAGAAAGAAAGCTGTATCCGAGGGCCACGACCTTGCCGCGCCAGCCGTTGCGCTGCAGGAAGTAGAGTGGCACAGCGCAGCCGTGGTCAAGTTTCGTATTAGAAATACCAACGACCGTATAATTTTCTTCCCCACTGCGTTTGCTAATCGCGTTCAGTAATTCTTGATCGAGCGAGGCTGTTAATTCCACTTTAGGTGCCCGGAAGTTTGCGAAGTCTGCGTGAAGTTTCTGGTCCTGGTAAGCAACGAAGGCGAATGGCTCGAGCGGCGCGTGAGGCGCACCATGATTGGTGGATGAGGAGCGATTCCGGAAAAAACAAGAGATTTTTCGTTTCCCATTGGTGGTTCCCTCCGTAGGAACCCGAGCTCGGCTGTCAACGAGCGCTGAGCAACGATTGGCTTGTGCAGGAAACGGCTGGATTTTATCACGCAGCCAGCTGGATTGCCGATTGCCATTTCCAATTGGCGATTAGTCTTTGCTTAAAACTACATTGTATCGCTACCAGTTCTGCCCGGCCGGTACTGACACCAACCAGCAATCGGCAATTGGCAATCGAGGTTGCGGCTCTTATGATGAAGCAGATGAAACGGTTTGATGTCTTAATTGTTGGCGCCGGTCCAGCAGGATCTTTTGCAGCCGAACTTTTAGCGGGCGGCGGCAAACGAGTGGCACTGTTCGACGGACGCCCTGAGGGCGAGCCGAAAGCCTGTGGTGGCGGTGTCACTGCGAAAGCGTTGAAGGCCTGGCCGCAACTGCTGCAGGCGGTCGGTCGCACCGTTGCTGAGCTCGATCTCTATTCACCCTCTGGCAAGCGTCTGCATCTTCAGCTCGCGGAACCGTTCGCGATTTATTCACGCATCGCCTTCGATTCCTATTTACGCGAAAGGGCGCGGTCAGCCGGAGCCGAAGTGATTGCGGCGAAAATTTCCGGACGTGCCTTCGGAAAGCATGTAGATGGATGGCAGGTAAGAAGTCTGTGCGGTGAAGAATTTACGGGGCGGATGTTGGTAGGTGCAGATGGAGCTGGAAGCCCGATAGCGCGGATGTTGGCGGTTCTGAAATGGAGGTGGCCTTTGGTTACCGGGCGCCGCTGCCTGAACACGCGGAAGCGCCGACTGTCGTTGCCTTCCTGCCGGGCTGGGTTGGCTACGCCTGGGCTTTTCCCCGGCTGGATCACATTTCGTTCGGCATAGCCACTACTCAGGATGCTTTCATGCACAAGCCGCTTGACGATCTGTTGTGGGATTTCATGATCGGTTACTACCGGCAACGCGAAGATGCGAAAGCAAAACTGTGGTCTGCTCGCAAGATTGATCAGGAGAGAGATCAGCGTCTGCGAGACAAACTGAAAAACACGGCCGAGCGCTATGCGGCACGAATTCCCGGCCTCAACGCCACGACGTGGGATACGAGAAAAGTTTGCGGTGAAGGCTGGGCGCTGATAGGCGATGCAGCAGGCTTCGCGGATCCGGTGACCGGCGAGGGTATTTACTATGCCCTGCGCTCCGCGGAATTGTTTGCAGAGTGCGACCTGGCTGGGAAACCTGATCAGTATGAACGGCGCTGGCGCGAAGACTTTGGAGCCGAGTTAAAACGGGCAGCACAGATGCGCCGGCGCTTCTACGGAAACTTCTGGGGCGCACCGTTTACGGAGCGAATGATTGAGTTTGCGCGCGGACATCGCGGGATCAAGCGCGTGTTGGGTGATCTGGTTGCCGGGGAGCAGGGATATACAGATTTGAAAAAGAAGCTGGCGAAGAGTGCGATGCGGCCGCTGTAATGACTTGAATGTTGATTTGATGGTTTGAGTAGACGCCTCAATCAAATGAATTCTCAGTGAGGAAGGGCCGCTTTCTTACAGAGCATTTCAGCGTTGAAAAAAATTACGGCGCGAGCCTACTACGTTTCCAACTGCCATCGGCTTGCAACTCATAAAGCAAACGATCATGTAAGCGGCCTGGCCTGCCTTTCCAAAACTCAATTCGATCGGGTACCAGCCGATAGCCGCCCCAGTGATCTGGTCGTGCAATCGTCCGCTCGCGGTATTCATCCTCCAGCTCGCGGAAGCGTTGCTCAAGTACTTCGCGACTCTCAATGATTTCGCTCTGTGGCGAAGCGAGCGCGCCGAGCTGGCTTTCACGCGGCCGCGTTTGGAAATACTCGTCCGACTCGGCTGCTGAGATGCGCGCGACTTTTCCTTCAACTCTCACCTGCCGTTCAAGTGGCTCCCAGTAAAAAACCAACGCCGCGAAGTGATTCGCATCTAACTCTCGCGCTTTGGGACTGCGATAGTTGGTGTAGAAAACGAAGCCAGCTGCGTCGACGCTCTTGAGCAGCAGCATTCGTGCTGCGGGCTTGCCATCCGCCCTTACCGTACACAGCGTCATTGCTTCCGCCATCGGCAGACTACGACCGACAGCTTCGTCAAACCAACGCTGGAATTGACGAATCGGATTCGCGTCAACGTTACTCTCGTCCAGCTCCGCGGATTTGTTTACAGTTGAGATGTTTTCCACGACGTCACTATCCTGCAGCTTGTGTATAAGGAGCGAGCCTGGCTTTCAGCATTTCCGGAATTGGAACTGTTTCGAAGCTGTCGCGTTTTACAGCAGCGAGCACGAAATGCGCCTGGGCGATCAACAAGCCTTCACCTTTACGTCGCACTTCAAAATCCAGCCGCATGGACTTGTTACCAAACCTACCGACATAAACTGAAACCTCCAACAAGTCGTCGAGCTGAGCGGCATGACGAAAATCACATTCGAGATGAACCCGAGGCAGCCAAATGTCGAGTTCTTCGAACATCACGCCGTAAGGCAAGCCGACAGCACGAAACAGCTCCGTTTCTGCGAATTCAAAGAAGCGAATGTAAGCGCCATAGAAGATTATGCTGGCGGCATCAACATCTCCCCAACGCACTAAGTCTGCGGTCCACTTCACTCCAACACAACCTGGGGCCCGCGTTTGTGACTTGGGACCTGAGACTTGAGACCTGAGACTTTCACCCTTCAACGCCGCTGAGAAACTTTCCGACCGCCGCATTAAATTCCTCTGGCTTTTCCAGGTTAAGAACGTGCCCGGCTCCTGTGATGATTTCGAGCCTCGAGCCTTTGATTTCGCGATGCATTAGTTCGGCATCTGCGGGCGGAGTGATTGCATCTTCACTGCCAACCAGAATCAGAGTCGGCGCCGCGATTTCCGATAAGAATGAAGTTTGGTCCTGTCGTGTCGCCATTCCTTGTAGTGCCGCGGCCGCGCCCTCGGGATTCGTGCTTGCCATCATTCCCCGCAAGTGCTTAACAAACTCTCTTCGCTACTGTCCCAGCGGTGAGCAGCTTTGGCAGGAGCGCGTCCGCAATTCCTTCCATGCCTTCGCGTCGCGCTTTCTCCGCCTGTACCTCGCGATTTCTTTTAGCTTCATCGTTATCCGCCTGTGCGCGCGTAGCGGCCAGAATCAGGGAACGCACGCGGGAAGGAAACAGACGATAGAAGGCCAAAGCAACATACCCGCCCATCGAGAGTCCCCCAATCGTGGCCCGCGAAATATTTAGCTTGTCCAGCAATCCGGCAATGTCTCTGGCCATGAGTTCCATTGTCGAAGGGCCCGGCATGATGGAGGTTTCGCCGTGTCCCCGCAGATCCGCAACGATCACGCGATGATCCTTCAGGAGTGAACCGTGGAGCAGCACCACGATAGGACCGGAGCCAACGTCGTCATACGCGATCTCAACGCCGTTCACAAACTGACGCAGACTCGTTTGCTGAGGATCCGTCGGACTCGTCACGCTCGATCTACCTCGGTGTTCGCTTCCGCACCGCGCGCTGCTTCCGCTACGACAGCGATCAATTCCGACAACTCAATCGGTTTGGCCAGATAGGCGTGAAAGCCGGACGCGATAGCTTGCAAGCGGTCCGCCTCGCGAGCGTAAGCAGTTATCGCTACGGCCGGCAGTAATCGTGTGTGATCGAAGCCCAAAGCGCGCACTTTTGCCAGGAGTTGATAACCGTCTTCATTGGGCATGGCGATGTCGGAAATCAAAACATGAGGTGTCTCAAACTTCAATGCCTCCAAGGCAGCGGCTGCTGACGAAACTGCCGTGACCTTAGCTTCGCACTGGTTCAGGGCTGCCGTCATCAGTCGTAAGGTGTCCTCGTCGTCGTCAACTAGCAGCACGTGGATTCCGTTAAGTTTGCTCGTCGCCAGGGCCTTGGGCGAGGTCGCGTACTCTTCTTTGGGATCACTCAATTTTGAACTCGAACCAAGTCGTGGCAGCAATACAGTGAACGTTGATCCTTGATCCGCGCCAGCACTGGTCGCCGTGATTGATCCGCCATGGATTTCAACCAGATGGCGCGCGATCGCCAATCCCAATCCCAATCCTCCGTGGTGCCGCGTAGTGGTGCTGTCTGCCTGTCGAAAACGATCGAAGACGAAAGGGAGGAAGTCTTTACTGATGCCCTGTCCGTTATCAGTCACTTTGATTTCAACCTGGGTTCCAAGATCACGAACTGTCAATACAACCCGTCCGCCCCTCGGGGTGAACTTGATGGCGTTGGAAAGGAGGTTCCAAACAATTTGTTGCAAGCGATTGGAATCGCCGGCGACGACCATTGGCTGGGCTGGCAATTCGCTTTCGATCCGTAAACCTTTAGCTTCGGCAGTCGGACGCACGACGTCTACGGCGGCCTCGATTATTGGGGCCAGCTCAAGCGGATCGAGTTCCATTGCGAGTTTGCCGGTAATAATTCGTGAAACATCGAGGATGTCATCGATGATTTGCGACTGCGCTTTGGCGTTGCGCCGAATCGTTTCAATCGCATTTGCCGCCACCGTCTCATCCAGAGATTCCGACTGTAGCATCCGCGACCAGCCCAGGATTGCCGTCAAAGGCGTTCGTAGTTCGTGAGAAACGGTAGCAAGGAATTCGTCTTTCAAACGATTAGATTCTTCCGCGGTGGCGCGGGCACTGCTTTCCTGATTCAAAAGTCTGACATTTTCAATGGCGACAGCAACGAGATTTGCCGCCATGCGCATCGCCGTCACGTGCTCTTCACGATAGGCCGCGGCTTCATAACTCTGAATTTCGATAGTTCCGACAATCCTTCCCATCACTGACATGGGCGCCGCCAGCGACGACTTCGGTCGCAACCCATTGTCCGGTCCGATCAGCACCGCGGGATGGTTGCGGGTGGCATTCAGATAGTCGTTGGTGACTACGACCTCGCCTGTGCGGACAGCAACGCTGTTGGGTCCGGTAGCGGTTATCGGCATGGGCGGCAGTTCGCTGGTATCTATTTCCTGATGATCGCCCCAGCCGTAACAGGCGGTGCGCACGTCACGAATGGGATCGTAAAGTGAAACAAAGATTCCATCGCACGGCGCAGAGACAAGGGCAAACTCGCGCAAGGCGCGGAAGATTTGGAGCAACTCACGCGCGGTGCCAAGTGCCTGCGAGAGTATGGATACCCGTTCCAGCAGTCGTTCATATGCTGAAAGCGCGCGTTGGTCAGCTTCGCGTAAAGCTTCTTCCGCGGCCCGTCGCGCGGTGATGTCACGCGCTACTCCCTGGATGCCAACCGGTTTGCCGGATTTGAAAATGAGTCGGCTGCTAATTTCCAGGCGCACTAAACCGCCGTGCTTCGCCTTTATATCAACTTCGTAGTTAGTACGTTCTTCGCCGGCCAGTTTTCGACTCGTCATTTCGCGTGCGGCGGCATCCGAACCGGCCTGGAAGTGACATTGCCGTCGAGATCGAGTGTGAACACAATGTCGTTGGCGTTTTCAATCAGTTCGCGGTAACGCTCTTCACTTTCGCGCAGTGCTTCTTCGGCTCGTTCCCGATCACTGAGAGTCTTGCGCACCTTGCTTTCCGAAATTTGCAGTTCCGAAGCTGTACGTTCCGTGGCAGCCCGCGCTTTCACCGGAGCTTGCGTCAGACCAAACAGTAGCAAGCTGAGCAGCAGCCCGCCGACCACGATGTAGACCAGGGAACTACCTTTCGCCGCGGCGAACTCAGGTCTGGAAGTGAATACTAGAGTCCAGGTCCGGCCGGCAATCTCGACGTTGCTTTGGGACCGGTACGGCCGGTAAGCGCTGTTATTGATCGGCGCCGCGGCCGTCGCCGTGTCGTAAATAAGATTTTCAGTGGTGGGTTCTTGTCCGTCGTGAAGGCTGATATCAATATCGGTGGTGTTCTTGATCGCCAGGATTGCTTTCATGAAGTCAGCGGCGCGAAAACGGCTAAACACAAAGCCAGCAAGCGCGTCTCGTCGTTCCTGGTCAGTGGTTGGTGTGCGATCGTTTTCGTAAACCGGAGCGTAGATCAGGAAACCGACGTCGGCTGGATTTTCACCGTCATTATCCAGCAGCACGCGCGCGGTAGCGGCGGGCAAACCGGTGTCTCGCGCGGTTTCCATCGCCGCGAGTCGCGTCGGCTCACTGCCCATGTCGTAACCAATTAGTTGATGTTGGCGATTATCGAGCGGCTCAAAGTAGACGACGGGATTGTATTCAGCGCGATCCTGTTCGGGCCAGATTTTGAAATCAGAGTGATTGCGGGTTCGAGTCTCCGAGATAAACGAATCTTTTTGCTGCCGTTTCACCCGGGCTATATATCCAATGCCCTGAGCACCAGGATATTGTTCCTTCAACTCGAGTCGCTCTACAAAATTGTGAAACTGGCTGGCACTAGTCGTAGGACTAATGGCAAATAGACCAGTGCCCGCGCGCAGCACCTCGATGTAAAGCCGCGGTCGTCCCCGCACATACGTTGTCAGTTCCTGGGTCGTCGTACCGAAGCGGATGAGATCTTGAGTGCGCGCGGTTCGCCAAATATAGAAAGTAGAAAAAGCGGTGATCAGAAGGCCGAGCAGAAGCACACAATACGGAAGGAAGTACCCGCGCGGTCGGATTTCGCTAAGCTTTGATTCCCCAGCTGGCATTGGAAACAACAAGCAACTTACTTAATACGGCTGGTTCGGCGACGAAGAAAATCCATCAGAACAAATTGCGTAAGATTGCCGGGATTCGCGAAGTAAGCTTTGCCATTCGTCATAGCGGTCATCTGCTTCACAAACTCTACGAGGTAGTAGTCACTCGCCAGCATGAAAGTATTGATCATTATACCTGCCTTGCGGCAGGCCTGGACTTCTTTGAACGTTTCCGCCATCACGAAGGGATCACCGCCCATGGAGTTCTTATAAATGCGCCGCGCGGTGGCGGGGCTTGACCCGGCGCGTGCTGTTCGTCCGCCCATCGCGCCGGCGAAAGTCTGGGCGCCACCATCAATGAAGCAAGCCGTGGGTTTGCCATCGGTGATCATGACGATCTGTTTCATTTCTTTGCGCTGGGCTTGCAAGAGGCGTCGCGCCAATCGCAGTCCTTCCGCCGTATTGGTGTGATACGGGCCAACTTGCGTCGTTGCGAGTTGCGCAAACGACAGCTCTTCAGCGCTATCGTGGAACAAGACCAGCTTTAATGAATCACCGGGGTATTGAGTCCGGATCAGATGAGCTAGCGCGAGTGCAACCTTCTTAGCCGGCGTAAAGCGATCTTCACCATACAGAATCATCGAGTGCGAGCAGTCCAGCATTACCACCGTGGCACAGGAAGATTGGTAGTCACACTGGTGCACATGGAGGTCGCTGTATTCCAGATTCAGCGGAACGCACAATCCTTCCCTTTGAATCGCCGAAAGTAGCGTGGTGTTCACATCGGTCGCCCAGCGGAACTCTTGCCCAAACTTCCCAGCAGGTTTCGCAAGGTCTTATAACCAAGAAAGTCGAGACCTTTTTCCGTCACTTCAAACTTGATGTTGCGCGGCAGCGGTTCAGAAATTTGCGGCTCACCGTGGCCCGGTTGGCGTGACTCTTCGGGAGGCAATTCCTGCAGCTTCAAATAACCCTCTTCAACCAGGCGCTCGATTAGCTGGTTAAGCATCTCTTCGAGGGCGGAGCCTTTAAACTCACCGTCGTTGTCAGCAAGCATTTCCTTAACCTGGTACTCGTTTAGCAAACCTTGATTCATGAGCGCCTCGAGCAAAGCGCGGCGAAGTGCGTCTAGTGAGGTGTCGGGCGAACGTCTCTGGCGTGTCCAGTAGTAATCATCATCATAGCCTGATGAAAGCAACCCATCCGACAACTCCTCCATCAAGTCGCCGAGGTTGATCGCGGAGACATCGAGACCTTTGAATTTCGAGTACTTGATAAACCGCATGGAAATTGCCGATTGCCGATTGCCGACTAGTAAGTTGCCAACGTGGTCAGGCTCGCCAAAGTGCCGAAATTGTTAATCGCAATCAACTATACTTCCCCGTCTCAGTCAGGTCGTCGTAGATCATCCCGCGTCGATCCTTCTTCGCTTTCGTCACTGCCGTGTAACCGCCTTCTTCGTTGCGGCTGATCTTGTTTTCGGCATACAGACCTTCCAATATCAATTCGCACGCGGCGACCACTTGAGCCGTATCAGCTTTACTAAACTCAAAAGGAATCACACTGGTGTCAATCAATTCAGGAACGGCTTCGAGCAGGCGCCGGCATTCGTCAGCCGCGGCCGTATCAGCCAGTCTTAAGTTGTTGCCGGCATCGAACCATTGCACTGTGCTCGCGAATTCGATTCCCACAAAATAACCGTTGAATATTTCTCCGGCGGCACGCTTGATTAAATCTCTGGCGATGCGCCGGGCGCCGATCTGTTCGCCCTCGTATTCCAACTCCATCTTTCCGGTCATCGAAGGAATCGCCGCGTAGATATCAGAGATGCGCGGCACGATTACCTTTTCGCCAGTCAGCAACGCGCGGCGCTCGGCGTTGGAAATCACTGACTCCGTCACCGTAATCGGCAAGCGCTGGGAAACACCGGACTGCTTATCCACGCGCTGATCATCGCGCGCTTCAAACGCAATCTGTTCCACCACCTCGCGGATGAACTCGGGAATGTGTAAATCCGCTTGCCAACCGTCACGATCGACCCAGGCTTCCTGCCGGGTGATCTGAATGGCAGTCGGCAACTCGGCCGGATAGTGTGTCGTAATCTCGGCACCGATGCGGTCCTTCAGAGGGGTGATGATCTTTCCGCGGGCCGTGTAGTCTTCCGGATTCGCCGAAAAGACTAGCAACACATCGAGCGGCAAGCGTACTGGGTAGCCTTTAATCTGCACGTCGCCTTCCTGCATGATGTTGAAAAGACTGACCTGAATTTTTCCGGCAAGATCGGGCAGTTCATTGATGGCGAAGATGCCGCGATTCGCCCGCGGCAGGAGCCCGTAATGAATTGTCAGCTCATCGCTGAGCAGGTGGCCACCCTTGGCTGCTTTAATGGGGTCGACGTCGCCGATAATGTCGGCGATTGTCACGTCCGGAGTCGCCAGTTTTTCTACGAAACGCGCGTCTCTTTGGACCCAGGTGACCTGCAGTGCATCCGCATGCAACTGGAGCTGTTCGCGGCCGAAGGCTGAGATTGGCCTGAACGGATCATCGTTAATTTCTGAACCAGCGATGATCGGAATCTCGTCGTCGAGCAGTTCAGTTAGTTGCCGGATGATCCGGCTCTTGGCCTGACCGCGCAGGCCGAGAAGGATGATGTTGTGACGCGCCAGGATGGCGTTAACGAGCTGAGGAATGACGGTTTCATCGTAGCCGACGATGCCTGGAAATAGTTTCTCGCCGGACCGTAGCTTACGGATCAAATTCGCCCGCAATTCGTCTTTGACAGGAATGCTCCGATAGCCATTGGCCTTTAACTCCCCGAACGTCCTCGCTCGCTCCATAATGATCCTTTGATGACAAAGATTTTGGGAGAATAGTAACAGACTACCGCCTTCAGGCGGTTAGTCCGCAGGGCGAATAGGCCAGGCGTTTTAAGGCTGGTTAAGTTGACCGGAAATAATAAGAGACTGCGTTAGCAGCCCTTAAAGGCCGTGGAAACGGCCTCGCAATTCCCGAGTTAACCTCTAACCACCCGTAAAACAGCTGGCCTATGCCCCGGCGGACTAGCCGCTTGAATGCGGCAATTCAGAGCACACGACGGGTCTTAGTTTGCAGCTCGATAAAATTCCCCATCGACTTGTACCAATCCATCTTCAACGAGTTTCTTCAGGTGCGCCAGAACAGCACGCTCGGCCAGACCATGTGCTTTCGGAGAGACGTCGGTATAAACGCGAGTGACAATCTGTTTTGGCGTACTGTTGCCTTCTGCTACCGCCTCCAGGATTTTGTGCTCGCGCTCCAATCGATGGGAAGTGTACTCCTCAATCTTGACGTAAGGATTGGCGATCGCCGGTCCATGACCGCCGAAGATCACGGAAAGGTTTGGCAACGCGCGCATGCGTTCGAGTGAGGTCAGGTAATCACGCATGTTTCCTTCCGGCGGGTCGATCAGCACCGAGCCTAACCCGACAATGTTGTCTCCAGAAAGCAGGGCGCCGGTGTCCGCATCGTAGAAACAGAGGTGGCCGCGCGCATGACCGGGTGTGTGTAGTGCTCGCAAAGCGATCTCGGGAGTACCCGCCAGCTTGATCGTATCGCCGTCCCCAATGAACCGATCCACACGAATGCTCTCCGCGAGAGGTTCAGCGGTCAAGCGGTGTGCGGCAACGACGGTGGGCCGTTCGCGGAGATGTTTCCGGAGTGCGTTTACACCTCCCACATGATCGGGATGCATGTGAGTTAAAACGATCTCGCGCAATCGTCTCCCGGCTTGCAACAGATCATCGATTGCTTCATGAAGTGCCTGTTGTTCTTCTTCATAAGGCGAGCCCGGATCAACGACGAGTAGCTCGTGGGAGGTATAAATCAAATAGCAGTTGGTGTGGGTTGCAGGCGGCTTGGTAGGCGTGCGCACCGGAAAACAGATGAAGTGAGGCCGGAACTCGATTCTTCGTACTGGTTCGCCGTGGGCGTTGGGGCTGGCAATAAAACGTTCGACCAGGTCAGGAGTGATGCCGGCGGCGAGTGTCTGTAAGGCGTGCAGCGTGGGGGGCACCGCGAGAATTTCCGATCGTTGCCACATTCCCAACGCTTGCGCCGCCGAAATCCAGGCACCGGATTCAAGTTCACCGGGCACGACTTGCGGTTGTTGCTTTGCTGGGCAATTAGCAAGAAAGAACCAGGTATCGAAGCGCCTGGCGCTGAATGGCGGAGTCACCCAGCGCCCCACGTAAGTGAAATCGTTGGCGTCGAGTCGCAGTTGATAGTGCAGCAACAATCCCGGCCAGGACATTCTTCCGGAGGTGAGATCATCCAGGAGGGAAAGTCGCTGACCCTTTGTGAGTGGGTCTCCGCCGCGAACCAGTAACACGCCGAGTTCTTCAAATAATTCGCGCGCGGCCGCGCTGATCGCGGCGCGCGTCTGCGGATCATCGCAATTATCAATCGGTGCTGTCGCATCGTCGGCAGCAAACTGCCCACCAGGAAAAGCGTGGAAGCCGCCCAGAAAAGCTAACTTTGCGCTGCGCCGAACCAGGAAAACCTCGGGCTCGCGGGGATCGGGGTTTGGTTTGAGGAGAATTACGGCAGCAGCATCTTTAGGAGTTGATGTCATCAGCGAAAACTTCGACAGGGATTAGCTTCCTGCTTCTCATTCTCACCGGGCTTCAGCCCGGTGCTCAAGGTAAGCGTAGTGACGGGAAACCGTTTAAACGGTTTCTGTTCTTGAGGAGCTGGGACACCGGGCTGAAGCCCGGTGTGAATGAGATTGTCTAGCTCCAGCGGAATCGTTCGCCATCATCAGTCGTCCAGGGATTGCCGCGCATGTGATAACCACCTTCTTCCCAATATCCGGCCTGATCGTTTTCCAGAAAGCGCACACCTTTGATCCACTTAGCCGATTTCCAGGCGTAGAGCTGCGGCACAATCAAACGTACTGGACCGCCGTGCTCGGGTGGTATCGGCTCTCCATCGTGCGACCAGGCGAAGAGTGAATCTTCCTTTAAGAAAAACTCGAGCGGAAGGTTGGTAGTCCAACCGGAATCGTAAGCCGCGGCGAGTACAAACTTTGCCTCGGATTTGACGCCGGCAATTCTCGCAACTTCGCGCGTCGACACTCCGCGCCAGATGTTATCGAGCCGCGACCAGCGCGTGTCGCAATGAAAATCAGCGTAGACTTTGCGCGCGCGGAGCTGCATGAATTCATCGAGCGTCCACTGCTGCGGATTGTCTACCAGACCGTCTACCGCGAAACTCCAGTTGGCAAGATCGATGTCGGGAGTGCCATGCGCATCGAGCACAGGCCATTTCTTCGTGCGCGACTGACCGGGTGGAAGACGATTGTCTCGCCGCGTATCAGGACTGATGATCAGATCCGGATCGGCGATCTCGTCCGGGCGGCGTGGAGCATTTGTCTGATATTTAGGGTCTGGCAGGAGACCGTTTAAGAAGCTCATGGAAGCAGTTAGGCAGTAGACCTCGATCACCAGCGCGATTGACCAGTTTTCAAAATTCAAAGCACAAAGTACACAGTTCAACGTACAAAAGCGCGCAGTTCCAAAAACCTAAGGCCAAAGAACGAAGACCCAAAGACGTCATTTCAACTCTTCCGGCATCCACTTGCCGACGGCTTTCGACTCGGCTCCTTCGATTCCGCGGGAGCGATCATGCCAATCGTCGCGGGTGCCTTCCGGACCGCGCTGCTTTTCGTAGTTGTCAGTTTGCTCGAGACTCAGGATGATGCCATTGATTACCTCGCCCCAATCTTCGAATTGAATTCCGCGTCTCACCAATGCCAGTCCGGCCGACCAGTCTTCTTCTGGGGCACGCGCGTCCTGTTCAGGAATCGTCGGATTGTAGCTCGGGGATTGTCAAATTATAAAGCGGGGGAAAGTCCTGGCCTTTATATTCGCGCACGAGTTGGTCCTTGATCTCTTTGTAGGAGGTCTGGGGATTGCCGCGCTGAATTTCCTGGGCGCGTCGAAAGAGATCGGCCACGGATGCGACTTGCTGAGACATGTAAATTTCCTCAAACCTTCTCGCCGGCTTTGAATTGTAGGGTAGATTCATACCTTACACTTGCGCCTGATGAATCACAAACTCCCACGAACCTTGTTCAGCGACACGGAGACACGGAGACGCGGAGACACGGAGACACGGAGACGCGGAGACACGGGGACGGGGACGGGGACGGGGAG
>PDVI01000005.1_pt1 | contig 17746 bp, 38 predicted proteins | sample 1369771 | NCBI WGS metagenome assembly PDVI01 (sample SAMN07795377, study PRJNA414565) | Alkali sediment metagenome, whole genome shotgun sequencing project. | isolation source: glacial lake sediment | place: Montenegro: Black Lake | collected 2016-06
TATCTGGAGGATATGGAGGATCTGAAATATCTGAAATATCTGAAGAACCGCGCGCGCGATCCTTATATATAGCGGGTGTCTCATTTGTGAGACACCCTGTCTCATTTGTGAGACACCCTGTCTCATTTGTGAGACGAGGTGTCCGTTCGTGAGACGAAGTGTCCACGAATGAATCATGTGTCTCATTCGTGAGACACTTTTTATCTAGTGAGGGAAAATCAACGACTTTAGTTGAGTCACTAAATATCAGTCCGTGCGTTGCTTCCCAAGTCATGTATCCTTTCTGCTTGAGTTGATCGACGGCACGGTAAAAACTAGGTCGGGGAATACCCCACTCTTTGCAGAACTCAACTACGTTACGGATTAAAAAAGGTTTTCCAGGGGGGCAAGTAACACGCCTGATCGCCCATAAATAGCCTGTTGTGTTTAATAAATCGTCTTTGTACCATTGCCTAATCTCTGCTTCAGTGAGGCGATGGAAAGAGACATTTAGCTTTTCTGCTGTCATGCCGCACCTCCACCAAATAAGCTAAGTTGCGACGATTGCACGTACTTGGCTAGCACATTCTCGCAAGCAAGCAGAAATTCTGGCTGTATCTCTGCTTTTCTTGTTTTTGAGTAGCAGCTGAGAATCTGCTTTCGATAAACTCGCCCCTGGTCGGTGAGCTGCAAGATTTCTCGAAGTGCCACGACGACCGCCTGCGTATCGCTGTCGGGGAAGTTGCGCTTGATGAATCGTTCAATGCGAAGTTCTAGTACGGGTATCATCATGCTGCCACCTCCTCAACTGAAGAGAAACAGCCACATCCGCCCCAATCAAACAAGTCGAGTTGTTGGGGACGCGATTCTATTCGTCGCCTCAACTCTGCCAGCGTGAGCGGTATTTTTTCGTTTTTGACCTGCTCCCTGAGAATCGTCACATCCTTGCCGAGATATTCCCTTAGCTCTTGCTCCTTCTGCTCGTGGTACTGGTAGCGATCAGGAAAGTGCTTGAGCAAATTGGCGAAGTGAGCTTGTCCGCCACAGTTGGCGTGTGCGAATTGTTTGTTATACATTTGGGGTGGTTTTAATTTGGGGTGGTTTTAATTTGAATTGACGTGCCATCTCTAGCAACTGCAATTTGTCTAGATATGGCACTTTTGTTAATGGCGCTTCGACCTTCCAAGGTTGCCACGCCTTCTCGATTGCTGGTAGCCGATGGGCTTCAAACCAATCAATTCCTACATACAGCGTTGCCTCGTGGCGTGGATCGTTTTCTTCCAGCCATTTCCTGCAAGGCTTTTGCTTCAATTCGTGAGAGCAAGGGGCTAACCGAGCATTTCCGATCCAGCGTTTATCGCGGTACACTTGCCACGGGTCGCGCCCGTCAGCAACTCTTACCAGCGTTCCCCCAACTTCCGCAGCTGATTCTTCTAAAAATCTGTAGTTATCCTCATCCTCGATCAGCGTGTCAGCGAAAAGTAGGATTAAGTTTTCTGTGCCGCGCTGCTCTGCTACTCGTTTCGCCGCTGCCCAACTACCAATGCCGGAAGAGTACATGATGACGTGTCTCATGCTGCACCTCTCATCCGACGCTTAGCGATCCGGTCGCATACGGGACAAGTCGGCGCTTCACCCTGCACGACTAACCAACGGGCGGCTACTATATCGCCTACTGCAATTCGGTTCTTACACCCGCAAAGTGGTTTATTTGTACTACCATCAGAGAGATGGGATAGATAGCCTCTGCGCGTTCTGCCATCATGGGAATTGGTAAATTCTGCTCTTAGGAGGTTAGCCATATTATGCCACCTCCACTAGATCGGATGTATTGGTTTGTACGCTGGCAAGAAAAAAGTTTTGCCGATTGCAGGAAATCTTTACAATCGCTGAAAACCTTGCAATATTCCGGGGGGGGGGCGATTGCGCTATGTCTCTGTCTCGGTTCCCGTGCCGCAACTGTATCGCAGGTTGTCTTCTTTGATACCAGCTTAATGTTAAGTTCATGGTGTTTGTTTTTTGTTTTCCAGTCGGACGATCGATAGTTCGACCTAGGGATCGTCCGCTGGGTTTTCTTTGCACAGGGCAAAAGCCCTTTGTGTACAATGCAACTATTGTAAAGTCGTCTGTCTCTACCTTTGGGTAGAGTGCGAGTATGAAAAATTGTGTATGTAGCGATATGCCTAAATATCGCAGTATTATTGCTGCACATTATGATAGTCCTATCTAGAAGTACTAGCCCCGTTGCTACACGGGGCTTTTTTGTTAGTCCTCAATATCCTGAGTAAAAAACTCAGAAACACCGCAAGAAACGAGTACAGCCGCGATTAATGCTCGTTTTTGTCCCATCTTGCAAACCGTATTGCACAAGTCAAACGGGCGATTTTGGCGTTTGAACTTTGTTTCCCAAGTGTTAGCCGTGCCGTCGCCGCTGCCGACCAACTCGCCCTTCCTGTACAGGCAGCATCGGTAGTGGTAGTAGAAAAGCGGTTGGCTGAAATCTGCCACGCTATCAATTAGATCGAATTGCGCCCGTAGGCTGAACAGCCTACAAAGCTTTTCAGCCCCCGCCTTGAGTAGTACGGGTTTATTGTTGGTGTGAGGAATTACGCCATAATCTACGTTCTCTCGCAATTGCGATCGCACGAACTGCGCGATCAGTTGATAGTGGCTGGCGGCGCTGGTAATTGCCCCTTCATAGTTGGGGGCAAGAGTGATTTCGTTCATGTTAATTTGGGGAATAGTCCGTTGGGACAAGTTATGTTTTGTATGCTGCAAGATTGTCTTGCAGCATTTACTGCCATGAGTTAATCTGTACTAGTTCTGCGAACGACTTGCGACATCAACGTGATACCCTGCTAGCCTCCACTAGCAGGGTATTTTGATTAAGCGGCGATTTTCAGCCCGTTTTTGGCTAGGTTTTGGCTAAATTCGCTGATAAACTCTTTATGAATGCCCCAATCGATGGCGATGCCCCGAATTCTATCCCTGAGTAGTTCAGCTTTGAGCGCAGCGGAGCGATCGGCTCGGTCAGTGTCGGCACTTCCCTCGCAGTAGCAGTATTCGTAAGCGTCGTGAGCGGCGAAAAAGTCGTTCAACTCAGAGCGCATCTGCGCGAGTTCGTCGATGGTAATTCCGTCAAGTATTAGATCGAGCATTATGATGTCCTTAATAAATGAATGTTGGAGCGGCTACCAACCGCTCTTTTTTGTTGCCTTGTGACAATAGCAATATCATGCATCTTGCCGTGCGACAAGACAAGTCAGATCATCGTACTACTTTGTGCAGTGCAGTTTGTCACACATTCTCAATTGCGTTAGTCTTGTGACAAGAGGTTAATTGGGAAGTCACGGGGCAATGGGAATTAAGACTAAGACTAGTTACCAGCCAAAGTGGAAGCACGGCGAGACTCAGACAATCAGAGTACCGATCGCTTTAAAAAAAGATATTCTCAAGATTGCTGAAGCACTTGATAGTGAGTATGTGAGTGCTGATGAAATACTGGATTTATTCTCAATTTCTCGCCGTGACACAAAGCAGGCTTAGCATAAAATAACGCAATCGCTTGCGTGATTCAGCATCGTTACTAGGGGAGTGGATAGCTCCCCTATTTTTGTCACTTGCCGATCAGATATCGATAATCAGAATATCGCGGTAGAAAGTTAGTCAAATCGATTGTTTGGAAGTCAGGATCGAGATAAGCCTTATATTGCCCGAACTTAGGATCGATTAACTTCCAAAATGCATTGTCAGTGACAATGACTGTAGGATATTTTTTCATGCTAATTTCCTCCAATGTGGATATACCCTCAAATCATCTGGTAGCCACTGCTCAACTATTTCTAGGGTTGGCTTGTCGGCATTAAAAGTGATTACTCTTGGTTGGTTTGACCAGTAAAACTTATTAGCTTCATTGATATATTTCACTCTGCCTGTTAGCCGTAAATGTTGCACGATCGCATCCGTTGGATACTCGCCGTAACCACGTTTTTCAATGTAATAGCGTTGCATGGTAAAATCTCCGTAAGTAAAAATCACTGGTAGGGGCGATATCGCCCCATTTTGTTAGTCAGATTGACCGCCAACCATGTGACGGAATTCCCACTCATCTATCAAAATACTGACACTCCAACCATTAGTAATATTCTTGCGCTGGCTAGAATTTAATCTCTCAAAAAGTGCTTGGATATCATAATCGTGATAGATGTAAACGTCACCTCTACCGTCGTATTGATTGCTATGAGCTACTCTCTTACAAACTTTTTCGCTTACAGGCTTAAGAATGTAGCCAAAATGCACTGGCTGAATTTGAACTTTAATCATGGTACAATTACCTCAAGTTATATTTTGTGTGTTGTGGCTAGCGTCAACTAGCCACTGTTTCCGAACCTTGAAAAGTTACCAGCTTAGGTAGGCATAGAGATAAACTTCTGAATCTTCTCTATAGTCGATTTCTGAAGTATTCAGGGAATCAACCATGCTGAAGATTGCAGATTTGATTTCAGAATCAGAAATTTCTTGAGGAATTTTGTCTGAAGAAATAGCTGAAATCCAAAAGTCGTCACAAACGGTTGCTCTACAAATGGTAGGAGTGGCAAGAATTAAAAGTTCATTCTCGCGATTATGATGATCTTGGAGATAGTCAGGATAGCAAGTATCAATGTAAGTACAGGTCAATGTACGCGGTTCTAATGCAGTTTTCATGGTTCGATATGGTAGGTTTGCAAGTGACTCGCTGGATTGCGTTAGGTGCGGGCTGAGTCGTTCCCGTTGCCTTGTATTCCTTAATATAACCGTGTCTCGCCCGTTTGTCAAGTATTTAGTTTTGTCTCGCCCGTGTTACCCTATAGACACGGCTAGATAAGGATACGGGGCAATGGGTAAGAACTTGAACAGAGGTATTGGAGGAAAATTCGTAGGGGATGACGAAAAAAAGACCCAAAAGATATGGGTGCGCGTCCCCAACGATTTGTATTTAGATTTAATAGATTTGTCTGATGGCAATATTCCTGAATATGCCAGAAAAGCACTAGCCGAAAAAATTAATCGAGAAAAACAGAGTGCTTGACAAAACCGTGTCTCGTGCGATAATATTAAACCATAGCAACAAAGCTATGGTTTTTTAGGAGTAGAAATTGATTATGCAAACTTACAAGATTCAAGACAAAAACTTGTGGATTAAACCACAGTTGATTTATGTGCTGGATGGCATGGTTGTTGGTGGAAGAGTTAATCCTGACAACGGCTTAACTGAATATGATTGCGATCCTGAAAAGTTCGACTCTTCCATTTATGAATGGATAAAAAAAGTGAAGTAACCAAGTAATGCTTTTTAGATAAGTAAGAGCTATCCCTCACAGAGAGGGATAGCAATCGAGCAATAGTTTCTAGAAGTAGCTATTTCTTATGAAAAACCAGATAGAGCCAATTATGGATTGTCCCAAGTGCGATCGCGATATGCGAATCAAGCGCAATGTAATTAGGAAAATAACTATACTGGTTTGGCAATGTGAAAGCTGCGGATATCAAGAGGATGTGTAAGCAACCGAGCTATGGTTTTTATGAGTAAAGTAAAAAAAATAGAGAATCCCGACTATGTGATATATGAGGCGATTAAAATACTAGAACAAGCTGAAAGAACTAGTATTGAATCACCCTGGTCAATTAAAATAAAAGTTGGTGAGGCTTTAAAAGTGCTGAAGTTTTACGATTTAAGGGGATGAGTAAGAAAAGGAAAGTAAGAATAGGTATTGAGGGATTAGGAGTAAAAGAGGACGATAATATTCCAAGCAATTGTTCAAGAACTTAGAGGATTACGTAGTGAGAATAGGAGAATTTTGAGTCATCTTTTTGGTGAGCAAACTGAGTAAAGCGATCGCATTTCTCTCAATAATGGGAATCCTACTGGTAGGAGTTATGAGTGATTTAACACAAACTCAATTTAGAGTTTATGAAATTTATCTAGAATTGCTGCAAATAAGTAATAATGATTCTCATGTTTCTGACGATGAAAATCGGTAAGCTTTTATGGATGAGAAAGTTAAGCCTAGAGTGAGGGAATTGGGAGAGGAATTAAATAAAATCGGTGGGTTAAATTTAATGTCTTATGTTTGTGAAAGTATGCCCTATTACGACGTGAGATTATTAGAGGTTGCATGGCATGGGATAGGAGATTGGGCGTGTTAGTTATTAAAACGGCACTAGCTCATTCCCTACATACTCCACTGCTTTCCCATGCCCTGCTTTTGCTGCTTCCCAAGCAGAATATTTCATGTGGATTCTAGTTTCTTCTTTACCCCAATCGTCAAAAATGGCGGTTTCAAATAATAGTGGATAGTCAATTCCTTTAAAAACTGTGGATACAGTATACCGTCCGATTGTGGTAATTTCGACCGTTGTACCTACATCTAATTCCCATGTAGCGCGGTCGGATTCTACATGGTTATTGTTTTCATCTAAGCGGTAGTATCTACTCATTTTCAATCTAGCTTTAAATCTCTCGATTAATTTCTGTCTCGTACTCTACGCGCCGCTCTAGCTCTCTTATACGGGCAAAGGCTAAGCCAAAGCAATAGAAGCACAATTTGTTTAAACTAGTGTGAGCGCTTTCTAATTTCTCAACTTTTTTAGCTAGCTTAGCTATTTCTTTTTGTGATTTGCTATCGCTCATTCCCCTCAACCCACCTCCTAAACTCATTCAAATAATACCAGCGCGATCCATCAGTTGAGAACTCCCCTTTTTGCGCGTTATTTTTGCCGTATCTGCTGCGCTGGTGATAAATAAATTCATCTAGTTTTATCAGCGCGTCAGTATTTCTAAATTCTCCCCTAACCCATTTTTCTATAACATCAGTCTTTGAACAATCGTAATTTTCAGCCATGAATTCTAGGAAGTTCAAAGCTTGCTCAGTCAATCTAAAACCAGTAAACGTTTTAGGACTATCAGCGTATTTAGTTGTAAATGTCCCTTTCTCCGTTCTACCCATTGTTCTTAGGTACGCTTGAGCCAAGCGTACCATGTTTATACATGGATTGCAACTTTTTGATTTCCATGTTTATACATGGGAATTAATCATCCCAAAAATCATTAAATCGCCCTGGAGCTAGCTCGGTATAGCGAACCGTATGTTGTATCGAGCAATGTCCTAAATAAGCTTGAATCGCCCTTGTGTCTTGTCCCTTTGATGCGAGATAGTAACCGCAACCGTGCCGCAGCATATGTAAGTGAACTGGGAAAGGAAGACCAGCGATTTGACCAGCCCTAGCGATAATCTTCCGTGCCGTGTCCGTCGTGATCGGCGCTTTCCGCTCGGTGAGGAATAAGTAAGTATCGCTTGGGTATTCCCTTTGTAACTGACGTAATGCTCTAATCTCTACCCCTCGTAGCGGGTGTGTACCATGTACCCCACCCTTGCGGCGTACTATGTATATGGAGCCATAAGGAAGGTGGATTTGCTCCCACTTGAGAGTAACCAGCTCGCTAGCTCTTAGTCCGTGACGATAGGCAAGTAAAATTAAAGTAGCATCCCTACAGCCATGCCGACCAACACTTTTAGCAGCCTTAATCAATTTGTCAACTTCATCTGGTAATAAATGCTCGCGCGATCGCTTTTGGGAGTTGGGAATTTTCTTGGGTGGTAACTTTCCCAAAAATGATTGTTGGACTGCTTCAGTTGGCATACTTGCAACTATATACAAATCGTTGTTTCAAATAGTATACTTTCCCATAAATGCACACAAACCGGAAAGTTTTGCAGCCTCTCAATTATCACCCTTACCAGCATAAATACTTATGGAGTGTACCCAATACGTAATTTACGATCGCCCTAAAGATTTTCCCAACAATTATGTTGTGCGACGCTACACTTTCTTTCCTGGATGGGTTGAGATAGGAGAATATCTGCTAGCAGATTCTTTAGAAGAAGCTAGGAGGTTTATTCCTCAAGAATCTATCCCCATAGGACGCGACCCAACCGACGATCCAGTTATTGTAGAGACGTGGATCTAATCTTCCTTTTCCCTCTCCTCCTCATAAACTTCCACCAACATCCACAGCCAAACAATATTACTCAGCAACATCACTACTGCGATTGCGTAAGCTTCCAACATTGCGATCGACATTCCCCCACGCATCGGCTATAACAGACTGAGTACGAACCACTTGCAATACTACGTGGAGAAAGACGCGATCGTTTCATTGCGATCGCTTTTTCATTGGAATTGGTTTAAAATATGTTGATCTATTTTTACTTTTAAATATGGCAGAGCCAACGCTACAGCAAATATTCGGCACTAACTCCACTCAAACAGCAACGGAGTTAGTTATCAGCAAAGCAGATTTAACTGGGCTAACGGCAAGTGCTAATAATTCGGCAGAAAGTTTATTTGTGGCAATTCTACTTAAGGCTAAAAGTTTTCTGACAACTGCTAACTACGATCTCAATATTGACCAGTCGGTTACTGTTGTTACGCCTGATTTTAATGCTCAATCGCTGGTAACTCGGAACAATATTCAGTATCGCCAATACAGCGAGACAGTAAACCTGTACAAAGTGGATAGCAGTAGCGCAATCGATCCTGATGATTTCTAATACTTTGCAGCAGTTATTTGGTGTAAATGCCACGCAGGATAATCAATCGCTGGTTATCCGCAAAGGCGATCTACCAAAACTGACACCATCGGCAAATAACACGGCTGAATCATTGCTGGTAGCTATCTTGTTGCAAGCTTGGTACGAGTTTGAAGGATTGCTAGTAGACGAAACGGGCGAGGCAGTTGTGGACGAAACGGGCGAGGCGATCGGTTACGACCAGCGAAAGCTGTATGAGAAATTAAATGTGTGGTTTTGGAGGCGACAATTTACAGGGGGGAGGGTTCTAGATATTTTTGTAATAGATGGGTTTGTTAAACCTCCACCAAGTTACGGCACTGCGTTGAGTGTTAATCAATTATGAGTAAAAAAATCAGCCAATACGATCCAATAACTGCTCGTAATAATAATGATTGGTTGCTGATAGAAGAAGCAAGTACGGGCGCATACAAAAGAATAAAAGTCAGTGATTTTATTACAGGATTAACTGGAGAAGATACTTCTCCACCTACGCCAACAGTACCTAGTTTTTATTGTCGTTTTTCCAGTACTTCCCTTAACTTAACTGATGGCGATTTAATATCACAGGTTACAGATTTATCAGGCAAAAACTACACTGCTACTGCTTCGGGCAATCTTAGACCGACTTTTAAAACCAATGTTTTTGGAAACAAGCCTGGTATATTGTTTTCTGGTTCACAGTACTTAGACTTATTAAATCAGCAGTTAATTCCGTCTTATAACGATTTTTTAGTATTCAGTGTTGTGCGTCCTACTGGGGGTGGCGTTCTCTGGGGTGGTGGTGGTGATTTTGGTGGAACTTGGGGAATCCGTCAACAGACGGATATTAGCTATGCAGTTATTAGCTCCAACCTCATAACGGGCGACCATGCCGATCTGCAAGCTAATACTAATCACATTATCTGTTGGGGAAGAATCGGTGGTAATTGGAGAGTATCCAAAAACGATGGTACTACTACAAGTGGTGGTAATAATACGGGAATGATAAGAGGCGAAAGCAACGGCTATGTTCGCAGGCTAATAATAGGCGGAATGTACTTTGATGGCGTACCTCAAAGTTTTTATTTAGGATATACAGCCGAATTTTCTATAATATTAAATCCTACAATTGCACGTATTAACGAAATTGGGGCTTATTATTCTGCTCTTTATAGCATTAATTGGACGAATGTAACATGAGCATTCATTGCACTAACAAAGCCAAAGCAACAATCACTCTTAATTTCAAGGATGGCACTAAAGAAGTAGTTACCTCGGATAACCCTGCTGTTGAAATTTCATTAAATGGAAGTGGTAGCACGGCAACTAAAAAAGTTTATCTCAGAGGGTTTGCTTTTTCTGGAGGTAGTGAATACAAGGGTGAAATTTCAATAAATGTAACTCCTACTTTATCTCAAGGAAGTGGCGGGACTTGTGACGGTGGAACATCTAGAACTTATTACATTAACCAGGTAGGAGGCAATAGCGGAACTGAATGGCGGGTCGGCACAGTATCAATTAGAGAAGAATATTTACCATTAAAGTGTGAAATAAAAATTATCGATCAAAGCGGTACTATTTACAATAAAACCATTAATAATTCTTGCCCAACTTACACAGTAGCTTGCGGCGATGAATGCCCCGTAGGTCAAATAAGAATTCCTACAATTGAATATCCAGGTTATAAATGCCGCGAGAAATGCCCTCCCGAAACTGTTTGTGAATGCGATTGTGGGGATATTATTTGTTGTTACGGAAGTCAGGGACAAGTATTGAAAACTATACCTAAATAAATGTTATGAGTGGATGCGAAATATTTGCAACTAAAACAGAAGTATCGCAGTTAAGGCAAACTGTAGCAATACTCGCGGGGCAACTTACAACTAAAGCTGATAAATCAGAACTAGAAACTAAGCTTGATAGAGCTGAAAGACAACCAATTGTTGAGGCAAGTATTGCTGGTGCGTTAGGGCAAGTTAATCCTGTAATTGCTTCGTTACAAGCTTTACTTTTAGTTTTACAAAATAGTGTTTCTAAACTTGCTCCTCTCATTCCAATTGTTGCTACTCTACTGGCTATCGCCCCATTTCTTTTTGATTTATACAATAAACTATCTGCGCTAACAGGAAAAATATTAGGAGTAGAGCGACGAATAGATGGACATGATTTGCAAATTAGACAATTAGAACTTATCAATCAAGTTCTAATAAGTCAAATTGAAGGATTGCAAAAAATAGTTGGCGCTCACAGTAGACAAATAGAAAAAGCTAACGCTGAAATTCAGCGATTAAACTATGAACTAGTTAAAGCAAATCTAGCAATAGAAAAACTAAACACTGAGGTTGGACGCGCTAATAGAATCGCAAGTGGAGCCAGTCAAAGGGCAGCAATAGCAATTGTTCAAGCTAACAAAGCACTAGCAGAAGCAATAGGAGCGAACGCCAGGGCGCAAGAAGCAATTGACCAAGCCAATTCAGCAATTTATCAGGCAAGAGAGGCGCGATTACTTGCAATTCTTGCCCAAAGGTCGGCGCAAGATGCATTTGATAGAGCATTAATGGCAATTGATAGGGCAACTAAAGCAGAATTAGCAGCAAATAAAGCGATTGCTGAAGCCAATGCAGCTACGGATAAGGCTAATCGTGCTTTAGCTGGAACCACTAACGCACAAGATACAGCAACAAAAGCGCAAGATGATATCAAAAGACTAGGCTACGAAGTATATGACGGCGGCATTACAAGGCGCTGGAATATTAGGGTATTTGAGCCAGTAATTACGAATATTCAAACTAGAGTAGATACGCAAGTAAAACCGATTGTTGTTGAATTTGGGGCATTTGAACGTTCAATAAAAGAACTTAACGAACAAATAGCTAAAGATTTTCCAAAGTTGCCATCTTTTGAAGAACAAATAACCAAAAATAAAGCTGAGATTGCAGCACTTCAAGGCAAATTTACTGAATTTGGTGTGCTTCCAGCAAGTACACTCAGCAACACAGTAACTTCACTTTCAGGGACAATTGAAGGATTAAAAGCAAAAGATAGACAATTAGCAACGGATATAGGTGCAACTAATACAAAAGTAAATGACTTAGAGCGTACTACTGCAAACACTAACACCCAAGTTCAGACACTAACAAATACTCAAGCAGATATTCAAACTCGCGCCAGGGAACAAGAAAGAGTGAATACACAAGCTAATACACAATTACAAGGATTGAGTACTCAAATAGCAGATTTACCAAATACACTTGTACCAGGTTTGGCACTTGCTATTCCTGCAATTATTGTTGGCAGTCCTTCCATTAGAAGAATGCTGACTGATACGAGCGCGGCTGGAACTTGCGAAACTGCACAGCCAGGGGGGTGTTTGGGGGGTCAGTTTCAGAATTTGGGGAATCAGATTGGCAATAACGCAAATAATATTTTAAATGGGATTAACACAGGTGCTAATGCCGCACAACTGTTATTATTACGGCAAGTAGATGCAAAGCTTGGCGCTCAAGTTCTTGGTGGTTTGTCAGGGAATTTAAATAGAATAGGAACTTTTCTAGGTGATAGCAAATTTTTACAAATTATAACAGCGGCGGGAACGTTGCATAATGCTTGGATGCTATCAGGGAACATTGCACAAACTTACCTTCAAATTGTTAGCGCAATTGTAAATGTCCCTGGAATGATTCTCAATCCTAACGGTGAAAGAATCAATGTCGAACAAGTGTTTGGGAAAGCATTTAGTGTTTTCATGACCGAAACGATTGGACTTAAAGCCTGGATTGATTTACAATTAGGGGCAAAGTCACTTAACAACATCCTTAACAGCTCTGCAAACGTATGGAATCACTTACAGCAAATTACTAATGACACGCAGCAACTTTGCAATCAAGCTAGAAACTACACAGCTCAATTAGGTAACGCACTTCAAGACGAAGGCGTAATTAGTGAGGACAATTGGGATTATCGCGATTCAAACAGAAATATCAATTCTCCACACATGGGCAAAATTCAGCGTATGGCGGACGGACTACAAGCAGTTGACCAAGGATTACAAGCAATTAATATGGTAACTCAAACATTTGTGAATATAATAGAAAATGGGCAACAAATTAAAACTAATTTTGACACAATAGGAACGGAACTAGAAACAGCAAATAGAGCCGCCAAAAGCTTGAGGGATGCGGCGGTTGAAAATGCCAATTTACCCACTTTTGATTTAGAGGATTTATTTTAATGGCAGATGATACACAGATACAAAAACCAGCCACACCTTTAACAGACCGCGAACTCTTACGAGCTATCGGTAAGCCTAGAGGTGGAAGCATTGATAAAATTCTAAATCTCCTACAAATATCAATATTAGAGACAGAGGACAATGCCGGATCGCAGTTGGGCGCTACAACGGAAACTGCTGAGAGCACCTAATATTGGCTTCAATGCAGAGGTGTACAGACATTTCCGCGACTTAGACGATGTGCCAAATGCTAATCGTACCAATTTGCGGAATAGTTTGTTAATTCAGGCTAACGAGTCTCGCACCTCTGCTATGTTTAAAATTCAATATTTTAGGGATTTTGTACAAAAAGTACATACAAAACCTGTCATTATTGGCATTGAGAAAGACGAACTTGATATGCAACTCAGTGTGGAATACAAACCACACGTAATATTGCATTTCAGACAAGATTTAACTGCTGTACCTGATGGTTTTACACCGCTACGAGTACGGATATCGTTTAGATTAACAAATGAGTCTGCAACTACTTTGACGCAGGCAAATCTCAACACGTTGGCAACACAGATTAAAAATGAAGTTGCTCTTAATGGTGGTTACACCTTTGATAAAGGCAAAATTCATTTCAAGTATACAGATAAAGAAAACGGTTATGATTTCTGGTCATTTGTCTTAAATGAGGCTGAAGGCGAACAAGTAGCCAGAAAAATTCTTAGTATTAGAGGTCACGTTTTTGACTCCAATAATTTTCGCGCAAATACTCCTAACAAAGATTCATTGAATAATCCTGGGAATATTTTGATACTTGGCGAAACAGCCAAAAAAGCTCGGTGGCGACCAACCGGAAGGGTGCGATTTCAGTACGCAGATTTGATGATTCGCAACAAAATGGAACCAATCTGCCTAGTGGATAGGAGTTGGATTAGAAGTAAAGTTATCGAGCGAGTGGATTAATAAAAGATATTTTGTGCTGTTCACGCAAATCCATATGGTTTTGTGCATTTTATCTCATGCGCTGAGTTGACTTTATACTGGTTGGGTAGTAAAGTTTTGCGCCAAGGAGCGTTTATTATGGGATTTTCTACACTAAAACAGGGAAGAAAATTAATTGCTTACATTAATGCTTACAATACTTGGGAAGAGCTTGAACCAGGCGCAAAACAAGCTAGATATGAAGCATTAAACGTACAGCGTTTTACATATACTAAACAGAACGTTTATATTGCGCCTTTTAACATTGCTGGCTTTAATTTATTTGTACAAGCTGTAGCTCCAGCAGCAGGGCAAAATCAGCCAACACCAACTTTATTAACTTTAGCTGCTGGGCGTTTTCAAACTGAAGCACCAACTACAGCAGGCGTTACGATCGTAACCGACAATAGTATATTTGCTGTTGGAAAGTTAGCTAAACTGACTTTAAAACAGCGAATTCAAGATGCTACTCAAAAAATTGCTAGTCGGATCACAACAGCTAGATACTATCGCCATCAAAATAACAGTGCATCTATGCCTTTTGGAAAATCGGCTGCAAACGATACTTTTGCAACTGCATTAGCAGCAATTAAGGCTAACGCTGCTTATGACAACTTTTTAGATACTCGTAAAGGTAATGCCGTTACTGTTAAGCCAGAAGGTTCAACATAATGAGTGGTTTGATTTATATTCCTGACCCGTGGGAAGATTTTTCGTTTTACCTTGAAGATCCAAAAATTGCGTCCGATGCTGAATTTGATGCAATGGTGCAGCTAAATTTAGCGACTGACGACTGGCTTAAGGGCAAGGTTGATACTGCTGAATATACGGATTATTTAAGTTATCACAATGTTAATGTTGACGATCACTTAAAGCCTATAGATTGGTACGTAACACAATTGGAAAAATAAATGATTGATTTGAGCGATGGAACACTCTGGACGAAAGTTTTTGAGCAACAGTATATCGCTCAACCTATTCCTGATAAACCAGGAAAATTTCAACCAATTCCGCTAATTCTGTTTCCTAATACGTTTGACGTGCATGTTGTTGCTATTAGCTGTGTTGTACCTAACAGCAAACCAACTTGGAGTTATGGCGGAAAAGTTTATCAAACTATTCGAGCTACAAATGATTCTGATATTGGTTATTTTAACCTTTCAAAAAATTACAATTTAAGAATTAATGAGGCAACATTAGTTCAATTTGAAGAATATTCTATTTATTTTAGAATATTATATTTAGCTCCTGAATGGTTTAGTGAAATATTTTTAAGTGCTTGGGTTTATACTGGTACTCCACCAACTAACACAATAGAAGAAAGGCTAGAAAATGTTGAAATACAATTGGATAGAATTGAGTACAAAATAGATTCAATTAACTCAAATAGTAGTACTGGTATTTTAGGCGACACAGGGATGGGAATATGAGTTTAGAAGCAGTAAAAACTAAAGTTGTAAGCAACGGCATTGCTTTATCAGGAATTAATTTAAATGGTGCGTTTGTAGTTTATCAACCATTTCAAACAAGAATACTTTATCGCAGTGGTGCATTTACCGCTAATCAATCTAAGGTATTTTCAATTGAATGCCCTTCTTTAATTGATACCTTATTATTTTTTGATACCAACAATAATAGTGTTTACACTTTCAGTTTTGTGACTTTTGAAGGTGTCAGTTACAGTGCCAGTTTTAACAATAGTAACTATACAGCATTAGGTAACACTAAAACTGTAACAGCAGCTAACTTTATAATAGACAAAGGAACTAGAGTAACAATTACACCCGATAAAGCTATTCAGGGTATGGCTATGTTCTGCTTGCCTGCTTACAACATTGATATTAAAGATTTTTAATTGTGACTAAAACGCCTATTACTAAAATAGACAAAGGAAACATTTTATTATATGGATTAGGTTTTAGCTTAATTGAATTAATGATTGTTTTGGTTGCTGTTGGGGTATTAGTTGCTATCGCTATCCCCAATTTTCTCTTCTTCATTCAACAGGCGAGAGGCACGGAAGCACAGCAAACCTTAGCATCTGGACTACGAGCGCAAGAAGCACGGCACATGGAATTAGGACGGTTTGCTAGCGGTTGGGAAGAATTGGGATTAGAGATTGAATCTAACCAATATAATTACAAATCTCTTGCGCCAGAACCAGTAAAAGCAGCAATGCTTCGAGCTATTCCTAAAGATAAGAAAATAACGGGCTATGTTGCAGGAATAGAAGTAATAACTACAAAAAGACACGGGCAAGAATATAAATCAGTTATTTGCAGGGCTGTTAAACCAGGAATCCAAGTAATTCAGGAAGCAGAAGTGGAGTTTAGGAAGCGGCGCGTTGTGTGTAATAACAAATTTAAAAAAGTAGGCTGATGTTTGGCTTAAGCAAAGGTGAAATTACTAGGCTGAATCTTAATTACGACCAAAAATTGCAATTGTGGCAATTTAGAGTACGAGTAATTTTAAGCTTTTCAGCTTTTTACGCTGGCATGTTTGCGCTCGTTTTCGATTGGGGAATTGCCAAAAGATACGCTCCTTGGTTAACGTCGCTAGTCAGTTTTATCATTGGTTGGTGGATGCCTTCGCCTGGCAATCCGCCACCTATTATTAATCAGCAAGAAATATCTACAGATAGAGCGGTAATTTTACAAGAAAATGAATCTCCTTAAAAGTATATTTATTCCTATAAAACTGCAACAAGCGTCGCCAGAAATTGTAAAAGCAGTTCAGAAAGAGTTAAACCGAATTGGCTTAGACGTTGGGGCTGAAGACGGGATTGCAGGTAAACGAACTTTGGGGCAATTTCAACGATTTAAAACAGATAATTATTTGGGCGATTTAGACACGCTAGGAGCCACAACAGCAGCAAAATTGTTGGGAGCGCAGCCACAACTTTTAGTTAGCGAAATTCAAGCAGAGCAAATATTTAGGCGGCAAATTACTCAGCAACAGTTAGCCGACCTAAACAACTGCTGTGCCAGATTTGATATTAATACGCCTGCTAGAATACGGCACTTTATGGCACAAGTTGCTCACGAATCGGGCGGTTTTCAGTGGATGTGTGAAATTGCCAGCGGCGAAGCTTACGAAGGGCGGCGAGATTTGGGTAATATCAATCGTGGCGACGGGCGGAAGTTTAAAGGAGCGGGCGCGATTCAGTTAACGGGTAGAGCTAACTATCGAGCATTGGCTGACTACCTTGACAACCCGCGAGTGATTGATGAAGGCTGTGTCTATGTCGCGACTCATCTGCCGCTGACTGCCAGCGGGTTTTGGTGGTGGAAAAATCGCATGAATGAACTTTGCGACCAGGGCGCGTCCTGCCGCAGAATTTCAGCGCGAGTTAACGGGAAAGATCCCGCGAACGGATTAGCCGACCGCGAACGGTATTACAGCATTGCTTGCAGAGTGATTAATTAAACGTCCTCCTCAAAACCGCATTTGTCACAAACCCGCATTAGCACGTCTACCTCCTCCTCTCCAAATTCTGTATCTACAAAAAGAACCCGCCATTCTTGGTTTAGAATGCCATCTTCACATACAGGACAGCCGATAACAGGGTGGTTCGTAGTGGTGCGTATCACTTAGTCAACTCCTCCATCATCATTTGCCGTGCCAACCTCCTTTGCTGCTCGGCATACTCCGTATCAACATCGGTGTTCGGTTTGGCATCGAGGCTTGGCATTGACGGTATCAAATCGGCAAACTTGCGAATTCTCTTGTCGCCGCTACTGCTGGCAATAGCTTTTATCCTTTCCCTCTTGATTCTTTCAATCTCTGCTTTGCTTTCCTCTGGCGTGGTAGCTTGCGCCAGCTTTTCCTCATAAGCTGCGCGATCGAACTCTGGTAAGCGATAGTCAACCTCAATAGGCATTTTTGGGGCTTTAGAGCAAAAGATTGCCGTTGGATTATGGATTGTCTCCCATGTCTCTTCAATGTGTCTTAACGCTCCTTGCAGTTGGCTCGG
>PDVI01000006.1_pt1 | contig 17343 bp, 18 predicted proteins | sample 1369771 | NCBI WGS metagenome assembly PDVI01 (sample SAMN07795377, study PRJNA414565) | Alkali sediment metagenome, whole genome shotgun sequencing project. | isolation source: glacial lake sediment | place: Montenegro: Black Lake | collected 2016-06
TTCTGTGCCGTTTGCCAAACCTCGCAAGGTCCAACCTGTGCGATCCAGGCGCTTTAGTCTTTGCAGTTCAATCAATGTGGCCAGCATAGAAATGTTCAGCGGTAATCGTCGCGGGCCAATCATACCGCACAAGCCACTCTTCCCACCTCCGCCAGACAAAAACGACGACGCATTTTCCACGTCGCCGTTAGTAACTGCTGCGGGAGAGTAGGCCTCGGATTAGAAGTTAGTCGAAAGGAAATCAAACCACGAGGTCGTCGCTAATTTGGGGAACCGCGCTCGTATAGGGAGGAATCGCAAGCTGATACCAAAGGGTTTCCTCAGCAGCCGTCGTGCTCGCAACCGCATCCGATTTCCATCACCCCTGATTTTTCGGCGTTCTCACAGTACTCACCGCAATACTTGCTTCCTTCTTCAGGGCGACAGTCGCATGCTGGATGGGCACACTTGCTGGATTCTTTTTCTGCCATTGCATTACTCCTTGCTCTCTTTACTCAGTTGAGGGCCTCATCGTAGAACTGCGAAACGTGACCGTCAAGACCTCAGGGCGTGCGGCGCACAATGATTGTTCGCTGCCGCTCGCCCAGATTCAGAATCATCGGTTTATCAAGTTGAATCGGATGCTCTTCACCGTCCACGCTGATAATCAAATTTCGCGGTGCACCCGCCGTTTCAACCATCACCGGCCCGGGTGCAATGCGCGGTAGCAGATTTGTTGCAACGAGCCGCCAAGTAGCGGGAGCACATCGGATCCGAATCCCGGGAGTGTCAGTCTCGACCGCCTCACTGATTGCGAGAACGTCGGCCTTGAGCAAGCCCTCACCGCAGCGGACTCCTGACCCATCGTAGAAAGTCACCACTCCGGAAACGTAGCCATAGGCTCGAGAACTCACATTCTTGATTACAAGCCGAACATTCGTCACCGGGATATCCGGCGCGCCATGCAGTGCAGTCGTGCGCAGAGTTCCTTCAAGCGCGGCCTGGCCCAGGGAGTCCAAGGCTACCGCGGCTTCAGACAATGCCACGCGTTGCTCGGAAGCGTTCTGAGTTGTTTCCTGAGCGTAGGTGCTGATCACACTCAACGACAGGGCGGCGACGGCAATCAAAATGCTTTTGATTCTCACTGGCTTTCTCCTGTTTAAGGCTTGTTGGGCTGGCAATCAGATTCTAGTACCGGGACGTTTACGGAGCAACAGGTTTAGCTAACTGGTCAGAATCGGTAATAAGGCGGCCCCACGCGGAAGAATGAACCCTCGCGCCCTCGCATCTAACTTTGATAATGCCTCATTAAGGGAGCGCACCGGAATCATCCTCATGCGACTCACGTCTTCATCTGCGAGTTGTGAAACTAAGACCACGCGAAACTTTTCAGCTTTAGTTAAGCGTGACCAGGCCGTTTGCCCGTTCACTTCATAGGCTTCGCGTAAGCGGCTTTCCAGCTCCACTGCGTTGGGCGATTCGAACCATTTCAGGAAGTCTGATCTGCCCAAACCATCACGGCACTCCGCCAGCAAGACGATCGTCCCGTCCTCCCTGCACGCGCCCGCGGCCATTTCAAGAGTCTTATGCGCCTGAATCAGATTAATGTCATAGGGATAGCCGCCACAACTAGCGATCACAATATCTCGCTTTTCTGCGATCCTTGTTGAGTGCTCAACGAGATAGTGCTCACAAGCTGCACGATGAGCGCCGCGCCAGTCTCCGGCAAATACCTGAGTTGCTCGCCCTCGCTCATCGACAATCGCGTTCAGGCTGAACGTCGGAGCAATGAGCGCAGCTACACGTTCGCACTCTTCGTGAACCGCGTTGCCCTCAAGCATTCCGGTTCCCACGCCTGCGCGCCGGCCGCCGCACTCAAAGTCGAACGCCAACATGTGAGTCGCCTCAATGGTGCGCGCTGAGGCGAGTCCAGGACAAACCGATTTACGGCCTCCAGTGAAACCTGCAAAGTAGTGAAAGCCAATGCCGCCCGTGAGAATAACGTGGGTGACTTTGGTTAATGCTCGATTTACCTCTATAGGAGTGCCGCGTGCAGTCTGCCCCAGGAGTGTTAGCTGCTTTTCATCAAAGGCATTGTGATCAGTAACTTTTATTCGCTGTGTGATGAAAGGCGTTAACAGCTGCTGTTTTTCTGCCGCGGTGGTGGGGCGATGTATTCCAGTGGCAAAAATAATTGTGATGTCCGCTGGTGCGACTCCTTGTTGAATGACGCGGCGCACCAACAGATTGAGTAGTTGAGCGCTGGCGGTGGCGCGGGTTGCATCTGAGGCCACGATCAGCACCGTATCACCTGGCGTCAGCCATTCTTCAAGAGCAGATGATCCGATGGGCGAATCGAAGGCCCTGCCAATCTCTAAATCAGTGAGCGGTTGCCGCGGCGAGACGGTGGGAGCTAGCTCTTCAAAGCGATCTTCCGCAAACGTTAAATTGACCGTACCGGAGCCATAAGCTAGTTGCATCTCCCGCATAGCTTTCCCATCCGCTCTCTCGGGAACTGGAGCATCAAACTGCTTAAAGACCAAAAGTAATTAATGCTCGCTCGATTACGTGAAGAGAAGCGAAATCGGTGTCGCCCGCAGTGCGCGCTGCGGCAAGCCATTCGCGCAGGCTCCGCGCCTCAGCCGCGGAGGAGATGCGACAGGCCCCGGTTAAAGCCAGCGTTACGAGGGCGTCAGGTGCGCCGCGAGTAACAAGCGCGGATTGCAACGCGGCTTGTTCGCGAAGATCAAGCGTCAGTAGCAGATTGATTTCCAAAGTTTGGTCTTCTGACTTCGATCTTTGGTTGTGCTTTCAGGCTTGTTCCGAAACTTCGTTTTTAGGGACTGTAAATGGCAGCACGGGGCCGCAGCCTCGCCTGCGACACGAGCGCTACCGTTGTGCTTCAGAGCGAAAGCAGGCCGTACCCGCATGACAGAAGTGAAACGTTTCGTCTTCAAAGTCCGGGGTTTCCATCTGAATCGTCAAATGATCCACTCCGAACCGATCATATAGCTTGGCTCGCAGTTCCTTTAACAATTCCGGCTGCGATACCTCATAGGCATGTATTACGTGAGCACTGAGGGCTTCACGTCCCGAGGTGATCGTCCACACGTGCAGGTCGTGAACATTGGCAACTCCGTCCGTATGCAGAATCGAATCTTCAACCGCAGCCAGGTTAATGTGGGCTGGAGTTCCCTCAAGCAGTACGTTCGTCGATTCGCGAATTAGCCGCCACGAGCTCCAAACGATGAGGATTCCTATCAACGCACTGAACAATGGGTCTGCCGCGTACCAACCATACAGCCACATCAATGCGCCGGCGATGATTGCTCCCAGGGAACCGAGAGCATCGCTGAGCACGTGTAACCAGGCCCCACGCATGTTGAGGTCGATTTCATGGCGCCCATGCAGTATCCAAGCGCTTAGTAGGTTGATTGCCAATCCGCCTGTGGCAACCACCATCACCACGCTGCCCTGCACCACGGGAGGAACCGACCAGCGCTGGTAAGCTTCGTAAAGAATCAGCATGGAAATCACCACCAGCGCCACCCCATTCACCAGCGCCGCCAGAATCTCCAGCCGGTGATAACCGAAAGTCTTATGCGAAGTTGCCGGGCGCGAACTAAACCAGGCGGCAGTCAACGCCAAAGCCAACGCCGCCACATCGGTCAACATGTGACCCGCATCCGCAAGTAGCGCGAGAGACCCGGTCCACCAGCCACCGACCGCTTCTGCAATCATGTAGATTGCCGTCAGCACCAGGACCATCGTCAACTTGCGCCGGCTTTCTGAGGCGCGGCCATGACTATGACCGGCGTGTGAATGCGCCGCAGTCACTGGTTCGTGGTTGGCTGTTATTTCGATTTCACCCATTGCAACTTAGATCTGATCAAGTGCCTGAATGATATCAGCAATGATGTCATCGGCTGCTTCAATACCAACGGCAAAGCGCACCGTAGCTGGTGAGACTCCCGCCGCGCGCAGTTGTTCTGCTGAGAAGCCAGCGTGCGACGAATAGACTGGGTAACTCACTAGCGTTTCGACTCCTCCGAGGGACGGCGCAGTCCTGACTAGTCGAAACGCGTCGAACAACCTCTCGGCTTCAGCTTCGCCGCCGGCCAGGTCAATCGCCACAATTCCACCAAAGGCCGTCATTTGGCGCTTGGCTAATTCGTGTCCCGGATCATCGGTTAACCCGGGATAATAAACGCGCGCCACGCGTGGATGTCGGCTTAACGCGTGCGCCAGGCTCAGGGCGTTGTCACAAGTTGCTCGCACTCGCACGTCAAGAGTTCTAATCCCGCGCGACAACAGGAAGGCTGCCGCTGGATCCAGAGTCGCCCCGACTGCCACCGCCACGTGGCGCACGCGATCGATAAAGTCTTTGGTGCCGGCGACAGCGCCTGCGGTCAAATCTGAATGCCCGCCCAGATACTTTGTCGCGCTGTGCATCACGGCATCGATACCGTGGCTAATGGGTCTTTGCAGGATCGGCGTCGCAAAAGTGTTGTCGACAACAGATGTGACTTGTGCCTTGCGAGCAGCCGCTGCAGCTTTGTCCAAATCGACTAGACGATTGATAGGATTTGCCGGCGTTTCGAACCAAAAGACTTTTGTCTTTCCGTCTACCAACTGCGGCAGTTGCTCGACCTCGTGCAGGGCGATAAAGCGGGCGGTGACGCCCAACTTAGGCAAAATTTTTGTCAGTAACTTAATCGTGCCGCCATAGACTGAATCGCAGGCGATTACTTGATCGCCCGCCTCACACAATGCGACGAGCGCGCAAAAAGTTGCGGCTGACCCGGATGATGTGACCACGCATGCTGCCGCGCCTTCGAGCTGCGCGATCTTTCTTTCCACTTCGGCAACGGTTGGATTTGCATAGCGTGAGTAGAAATAGGCCTCGGGTAGTTCTCCCCGAGCATAGCGCCGCATCTCGTCAAAGCTTTGAAAACTGAAAGTGGCAGAGTGGAAAACTGGCGACACGACGGCGCCGAAAGGTTGCTCTTCAGGTCGTTCTCCTCCATGGACGGCAACGGTCGCGAGCGCGAGGCTTTCACTTTCAACTACCGGCTTTGATGACATGATTTGAAGTTCCGGGGTTTGAAGATCGCCGAATGGCTTAAGACTATCAAATTACCCAAATGCTGGACAGTTGGAAATGAGTGGGCGAAACAAAAGAGGAGCCCCTGGGGGCCCCTCTTTAAGTTTCAGGTTGGAATAACTGGTCACAATGCTGCGACATTCAGCGCGGCATTAAACTCCTTGTAGAGTTCGTTGTAGTCCCGTAAGGCGTGCTCTAAAACTCGCGGCACCTCGTGGATGTCTTTGATATTGACGATGGCATTGACGTTGTTAAGGAAAGCAGCGTGCGCCTCCATTGTCCGCAAGACGGTGCTCGAGCGGATCAAACTCCTGATCAAGCAATACAACATCCGGGCTGTTCTCCCGCATACGCTCGACCGCTTGCCGCATATCTTCCGCCAGGAACACCTGGTATCCCGTCTGTGATAGTTGAGTCGCCAAGCCATGGCGATGTTGCTCGGCCACGCAGATCAGAACTTTCCGGGGGTTCCAAGATGGCCGCACGCCGTATTCGAGCCCGGCAGACGACGCCCCGCCCTGGCCCATTAAACTCGCTAAAAGGCGACCTAACTCTTCGATGGGATTCTGCGTACCGGCGCTCTTTCCCCCCGCCTGGAAGGACGGCTCCAGCCCCGCATCCTGATACCGGCGATTCTCCGTGGAGGGGGAAGACCCCACTGTTAAAGCGCTCTGCGCGGAGGCCGGGCTAGGTGGTTCTGAGTTTACGGCGATGTTGCACTTCGGGCAGCGGACTGTGAAAGGGTGGACGAGTGGCTTATCGCCGCTCGGTTGCAAGCGTGATGAGCAATTGGGACAGACAACAATCATGGTTTTCTCTTCTACGCTATCTATCGAGCATCCCGAGCATCGAACCAGAATCGGTCCGTGCCGCGACGGTCGCATGTTCCTCGTCGCGCCGGATGAATTCCTCGGCGGACGTCAGCCCCTTGAGCGATAGCAACAAGTTGTTTTGGTTATTAGCAAAGTTCAGACCATCTTCCAGCGAGACGACCTTCGTTTCAATGAGCTCCTTAATCACCGAATCGAAATCCTGCATGCCGTCAAGTTTACCGTCTCGCATTGCGTCCAGCAGCGACTTGCCGTCAGCTTCGCCGGTCTCGATGTATTCACGCGTGCGTGGACTTGAACGCAAAACCTCGGCAACGGCTACTCGACCACGACCGTCGGCTCGTGGAATCAAACGTTGAGAGATGATGTAGCGAAAGGTCTGTGCCAGTCGCGTACGAATCACGGGCTCTTCGTTCTTGGGGTATAGCCCGATGATTCGATCGACTGTTTTTGAGGCATCGATTGTGTGCATCGTTGAGAGTACGAGGTGACCTGTCTCCGCTGCTTCCAAAGCAATCTCAGTGGTCTCAAAGTCGCGCATTTCGCCAATCAGGATTACTTTGGGCGCTTGCCGCAATGTCGCCCGAAGTGCTGAGGGAAAGTCTTTTGTGTCGTGACCAACTTCACGCTGATTGATGGTTGAGTTCTTGTGGGAGTGTAAGTATTCAATTGGATCTTCGATCGTTACGATATGGTAGTGCTTGGTCTCGTTAATAATGTCGATAATCGCTGCCTGGGTAGAGCTTTTACCTGAGCCGGTAGGGCCGGTAACGAGCACGAGACCGTTTCGCAGTTGGGCGATCTCCTCAAGTCGCTGGGGCAAGCCGAGGAAACGCAACGTAGGAATGTCATGTGGAATCACGCGCATGACGATCGAGTACACGCCGCGCTGCTGAAAAATATTGCAACGAAAACGGGCCCGGGACGGCAGCGAGTAACTGAGATCCGCGGTTCCAGTTCGTACCAGTCGCTCCGCTGCATCAGGATTTCCCTGGAGGAGCGTCATGGCAATGATCTCTGTCTGGTAAGGCGTGAGTTTTTGCATTCCCAGCGGCTGCACCGGATTCAAAAATTGAGGTCACTAATTCGGTCAGAAAGCAGCAGCATTCGCTCGATAATCGGAGGCAGATCGAAAAAAGGCATGTGTTTCTAGGACTCCACCTGATGAGAGAAACTTTTTGGAAGGGTGGGTTGTCGGACCGACGACCCAGGAAAGGCAGATGAATTCTCGCGCATAACCTAGCCAAACGCAAGAAAAATGTGTTTGCCACGCTGCAGGAAGGAAAATCAGCCAGCCAGGGCAATGAGCCGTTTCATTGCGTTGGTGATCCGCAAAGGATCCGCCAAGACGCCACTGATTACAGCTGCGCACGTGGCGCCTGAGTTGAGGACAGTCTGGATGTTTTCAGATGCAATTCCGCCAATTGCGACTAAAGAGATGTCGCCAACCGCATTTCGAACCTGCTGTAAGCCCCCCAAACCGACGATTGGATCTGGGTCATCTTTAGATGAGGTGGAAAAGATCGGACCGACAGCAAGATAGTCTACCGGCAAGGTGCGTGCGCTAATTGCCTGAACCGGATTGTGAGTGGAAAAACCAATCAGTACATCTTCACCGAGTATCTCCCGAGCAGCTTGGGGAGGCATGTCATCCTGCCCCAGATGAACGCCGTCAGCATTGAGGGCGAGAGCGATGTCTACCCGGTCATTGATGATAATTCTGACACCATAACTGTGGGCAACTTCGATTGCCGCCTGCGCTTGCTGAAAAAACTCGCGGGGAGAAAGGTGTTTTTCTCGGAGCTGAATTAGGGTCGCGCCACCCTGAATTAAAAGCGCCACCTGTTCAGCATGGGATAAACCAGTCAACCGCACATCGGTGATCGGATAAACCTTAACCGCTGGAAACATGACCTTGAGTGAGTTATGAATCTTTGCGTTTCGGTCGCTCGTTCGCACGAAGAATCCGCTTTCGTAAGCGAATACTCTTCGGCGTGACTTCGACTAGTTCGTCGTCAGCTATGAACTCCAGCGCCTGCTCCAGAGACAGGTCCTTTACCGGTACCAGACGCATTGCCTCATCGGCCGATGAGGCTCGCATATTCGTGAGTTTCTTCTCCTTGATCGCATTTACGTCCAGATCCACCGCGCGAGCATTCTCGCCGACCAGCATTCCTTCGTAAACGCGAACGCCCGGACTCGTGAAGAGAGTGCCACGCTCTTGCAGGTTAAAGAGCGCGTAGGTTGTAGTCTCGCCAGTGCGGTCGGCAACCAATGAGCCGGTCGCGCGCCCTCGCATGCTCCCTTGCCAAAGGTCCCACCTCAGGAACATCGTATTGAGTAACCCGGTCCCCTTAGTCTCGGTTAAGAATTCGCTGCGAAACCCGATTAAACCACGTGACGGCGTATCGAATTCGAGCCGAACTCGTCCCGTTCCATGGTTCACCATCTTTGTCATTTGACCTTTGCGGCGACCAAGTGCCTCGGTGACGACGCCAATAAATTCTTCAGGGCAATCAACGACCACCATCTCAATTGGCTCGTGGATCTCGCCATTCAACTCACGAGTAATGACCTCAGGTTTTGAGACCTGCAGCTCGTAGCCTTCACGGCGCATCATTTCGATCAGTATTGCCAGCTGTAACTCGCCGCGCCCGGATACTTTGAATTGATCAGGTGATTCGGTTGGCTCAACTCTAATCGCTACATTACCCAGGATTTCTTTGTCCAATCGCTCCTTAATCTGACGGGAAGTAACAAAACGCCCTTCTTTGCCGGCGAAAGGCGAGTTATTGACCCCGAAAATCATCGCGATGGTCGGCTCGTCGACGGCTATTGACGGCAATGGCTGAGGATTATCTGCCGATGTAATAGTGTCGCCGATTTCGATGTCGTCAAATCCCGCCAGTGCTACAATCTCACCCACGCCGGCACGATCAACTGCTTCTCGCTTCAGTCCTTCGAACACATAAAGCTGCGAAATCTTTACCTTCCGCACGTTACCATCACGCTGCACCACAACCACCTGATCACCAGTGGCAAGCTCTCCGGAGAAGATTCTTCCAATCGCTAAGCGACCGACGTAATCACTGTAGTCGATATTAGCGACGAGCAGTTGCAACGAATCGTCTCGCAAAGGTTGCGGCGCGGGGATCGTCTCCACGATTTGATCAAACAGCGGTCTTAGATTAGTTGATTCGTCTTGCAACTGCTTCTTAGCTATTCCCTCGCGCGAGATGGCGTACAGAATGGGAAACTCAATCTGTTCATTAGTGGCATCGAGATCCAAAAACAATTCATAGATCTCATCGACGACCTCAGCCGGTCGCGCATCGTGTCTATCTATCTTGTTGACTACGGCGATGGCTGGAAGCCGGGCTTCGAGTGCCTTGCGCAATACAAAGCGAGTCTGCGGCAGACAGCCCTCGGCGGCGTCAACTAGTAACATAACGCCATCCACCATCTTGAGTACGCGTTCCACCTCACCTCCAAAATCAGCGTGGCCCGGCGTGTCGACTATGTTGATTTTCACATTCTGATAACGCACCGCGGTGTTTTTGGCCATGATGGTGATGCCGCGTTCGCGCTCTAAGTCCATGGAGTCCATTACACGATCACGAACGGTCTCGTTATCTCGAAACGTTCCCGATTGGCGCAGCATGGCGTCAACAAGTGTCGTCTTGCCGTGGTCAACGTGAGCGATGATGGCGATGTTGCGCAGTTCTTTTCCGTCGTTAGTCATAATTGCGATACACAGAGAGAGCAAACCCGTCTGAGCGAATTGCCCCGGTTCAGGACTTAGCGGCGCTGGCGTGGGGTGTGCTGAAGGGTGCCGGTTTGACGTAATGCTTCAAACAAGACAATCCCCACCGACACCGCGAGATTGAGACTACGAACCCGCGGATTTGACATCGGGATGGTAAGACATCGTTCCCAATTAGCCTGGAGAAGAGATTCCGGTAAACCCCGGGTCTCGCGACCAAAGACGAGACAATCGTTTTGTGCAAACGCCCAATCTACATAAGGGACATCGCCTTTTGTACTGAGATAGATGAAGCGGGCGTCAGTCAGTTCCTGATAAAGCGCGGCCAGATCGGGATGGCGATGAATCTCAACCTCTGGCCAGTAATCCAAGCCTGCACGACGGACGGCGCGCTCATCGAGACGAAAACCCAGGACACCTACAATGTGGAGTGGCGTGCGAGTGGCCGCGCAAAGTCGCGCGATGTTGCCGGTGTTGGGCGGAATCTCAGGCTCTACAAGTGCAACGCGGATCATGAATTGAAATCAAGTCTAACGCCACGCAGCTATCATGAACAAAAGGAGCGACGAACTTGTTCGTCGCTCCTCTTGCTAATGCCCTGCAGGTCGTCAGATGTTGGTGTGCGCCAACTGAACGTTCCTGCGGCAACCTGCTGGTTCGAACTATCTCTTCTTGGCGGCTTTCTTGGCGCCCTTCTTTGCGCCCTTCTTCGTTCCACCCTTTTTCGCTGCTTTCTTTCCACCTTTTTTAGTTGCCATAGCTTTTATGTGCTCCTTCTTTTCAAGTTTGGGGTTTGCGTGGTGACCACAAGATACTGTGTCTGACTTTCTCTTGTGGGCTAGTGTAAACGGCGCACAACATCTTGCTATATAAACGCAAATCAATCAGATGTCAACAACTTATTACTGTTATTTTCAAAAATAATTCTGGTGTGAAAGCGCAGTTCTTACTCACTTGAACGCAGAGCGCGAGCTGACTAATCGTGCTACTGCGAGATCAAGACTTGCAGATCGCTTCGTAGCGCTGATCACAACAAGTGACGCGCGCACGAAATTAAAAACTTCATGTCACTCGATAAGTGTGAGGGTAGCGGGACCTAATGCGACTAACGGAACAGCGGTGTGAAGATCCACTGATCGTGGCGATCAATACCATAGTAATAGAGGACGGAATTGTTTCGACTGCGACTCCTTACACCGACGAGTGGACCACTCGAATCCGCGGAACTATCCTCGCCACCCGGTGCCGTTTTCGCGGAACCTGTGTCGAGCACACTTGTGAGCTGTGGGGCTGCAAACTGTTGTAACTGGGCGATTTGCTGGTTGGCGGGTTGCGGGAGAATACTGCCAGCATAGACAACTACTGCGCGTTGAAATTCAAGCAATTCCTGCGCACGAGGTCGCACAGTACGCCACTCTCCGGTCGTCGAAAGGGGATCACGTGCAGCGCTCGCGCGCAGCACCTGACGCTTCTTCGAACCACCAGGAATGGGAATGCCTTCAAGCAGTTGCTCCATGGAAGTTGGAAGCCCCGGCTCGCCAGGACCGCCGGTAACGGTGTTGCGATAAAGGTAGTATTCGCGGATCGCATCTGCGACTTGTTCACCACGAAAGATCGCTTCCTTCTCTCTTTCACGTTGCGCTTGTTGCCGCAGACTGGGTGCTGCGGAGAGGGCGATGAGAGCAAGCAATGTCATCAAGGCCAACAACGCCACGAGGGTGTAACCGGCTTCAGCGTGGTCGCGAGCAGCCCGCTGCGGCAAATATCCGCATCCAGTGGCGACGACCCTGAGACCATACATATTGTGGTGTGGTCCTCGCTTAAGGTTCATCATCTTCAGCCTCCACTCGAGGAGTTGGACGTGACTGAGGACCAGATGTCCGGTCGCGATCGGTGCTGAAAGCAAGAGTGTGCTTGATATTCAACTGGGTGTCGACAAGTACCAATTCCTTTTCCGAAATGCTCGTCAAACGGAAGCGGCCACCCAAAACATCTCCGCGCTGCACGTTGAGAGTTTCACGACTGTTCTTATCTTGAAGAATTGCCGTATCAATAAAACGCTGCGTGCCGATGATTCCGACGTAACTATAATTCGGTGTCGGTGGCGCACTAACGGTTAGCGACAGGGTAGTTGAATAGAGACTTCCATCCGGAGATTTCACCATCACAGAACGCGAGCCCGGATTAGCAATCATCGCAGCCGGCACGGTTGCCGAAAGCTGTTGCGGGCTGATGAAACGCGTGCTGAGCTCGCGACCGTCAACGACGATCCTCACACCCGGCGCAAATTTGTCACCGGTAACCTCCATCGTAAAGTCCTCAGTTCGCGCGAACCGGTTGGCAGGCTGTATTCCAGCCAAAAACAGCGGTGGCGTCGGTGTGGGCGTCACACTAGGGGCCGTTTCACTCTTTGGTGCCGGTGGCGGTTTCTCGTAGTAAACGAAAATATTGCGCTTCGCTTCGGGAGCGGAGGCCACGTTGTCAGAGAACACGATCGGCCGTAACTGTTCCAAAGGAGCGCTCTTGATTTCGTCGGCAGTTTGCGCCGTTACTGTCTCGCCAACGCGACGCGGGCCACGTTCGGGTTTGGAATTGGCATTGGCATTCGTTTTTTTGACAGTTGGTTTAGGATTCGAACCAAAACCGAAGAGCGTCCACCACAAAAACACGATCGCAAGCAATCCAAGCACAATCGCCCAGATTAGCTTCTTACGTTCTTCCGGATTACTGATATCCGACAACTTCATCTCTATTACTGTGCTGACTCCGTGGTACCCAACTGAAAGTAAGTAGCCATATCCAGCCGCAAACTGACCAGCGAATTGCGCGCGGTATTCGTCGCTGGGTCAAGCGAGGCAGCGCTGTTAGTTTCAGTCGCACGCTCAAGTTCGATAGCATTAACGATGATAAATTGCTTACTGACCTCCAGATCTCTAACGAAGCGTCGCAGGTTTTGATATTGACCTTCGACCGTAAGACTCACGGCGATCCCCGGATAGACACTCTGCCACTTCGTACTGGCGGACCTCGTTTCACCTGGACTCTGTTTGGTGGTTGAAGATACGAGTGGCGTATATGCCGGGCCTGATGTGTTGCGCAGACCATTCTTCCGAATCAATTGATTCAACTCGGCATAGAGACCCATACGTCCCTGCCCTGCATTGCTGAGGTGGTAACTCTGGAAATCATCGAGACTCTCAGTGATTTTGGTTACCGTGGATTGCGTATCCTGACCCTGGCGAATTATTTCCTGAGAACTGCGCAGCTGACTCTGTAATCGGGTTCGCTCCAATTGCAGCGTTTCCCGCCGCGAACGAGCCGGCACTAGAAAATAGACGTAACTGATTACGACCAACAGCAAGAGCACCAGGCTGACGCCGAGTGCAAGAATCTCAGCCATCCCAAACATGCCCTGGCTGCGAGAGGCACGCAGCCGTTGCAGGTTTGCCTTGAACTGAGTCCGCCGTCGCGGTCTTGTGGGTTTGATCGGAGTCTCGTTCATTTCTCGCCACCTGTGGGCGCCGTAGCAGGCTCCGCTGAAGCCAGGTCTTGCGCTTTGTTGTCGGCTGAGGCCCCTGTGCGAGGACGATAAATCACATACAGCTCATACTCCGTGCCGCTCTCACCTCTGCCCTTCTGTAGATTCTGGGCGCGCAATTCGGCTTGGAAAATTCCGACTCGATCCATCTCGCCAATCATGTCAGTTATGGTCGCGGGACTCTTGCTGACAACAGTCAGATCCAGTTCGGCCAAGGTCTGCTCGCCGCGCACGGCGACATCACGGACACTGATTCGCGTGACGCGGACACTGCCAGGCAAAGCGGCCTCAAGATCGGCGAACAGACGAGACCAGGAAAACCGTTTGCGATCTACCAGCACATGCGCCGCGGCAAGGGTTTGCAACTGTTCCTGAGTGAGAGAGTTCTTGACGGCCAGCGCCTGCGCTTTTAAAGCCTGCTCTTGCTGGTTCAGCGTGTTTATGTCGACCTGCACAACGTCGGCCTGGGCCCTTGCCTGCCCTGTCCAGCGAATGATCAGCACCTGGGAAATTAGCGAAACGGCCACGATTAAAACAGTCAAGACCCAGGGCAGGGCGTGATTGCTAAAAGGCCGGCTCGCGAGATTAAGTTTGGTAGTCACTACGAAAAATCTCTTTGGACTTTGATGCCGGTCGTACGACTGGCAGGAGTAACCTGAGCAGCATACCTTCCCGAAGATGCGTGCGCAACCGCCACTCTTCCAGATAATTGGGAAGCTTTGACGATGGCACGAACCTATTACACGTTTGAAGAATTGTCTCGTTGCAGAAAAATGCTGGCCGGGAGAGACGCTCCTAACGCAGTTGCCTAGAATCGGCGTGGCGGAAGTTTGCCTTCAGTAACAGCGATGGAGTGCCGGTAAGCCGAGATTCGATTGCGGCCGCCACGCTTGGCGCGATAAAGGGCTGAGTCGGCAAGCTCTATCAGTTCAATCGGATCTTTCGCATCATCGGGAAAAGAGGCGACGCCAATGCTAATAGTTATTCGTAACGTTCCGGCCGCAGCCGGAGAATCCCGGCGGACGGCGAGAAATTCATAGTTCTGCACGTCTGACCTGACGCGTTCGGCGGCCACCAACCCTTGCGCGTAGTCTGCGTCGAGCAGAAACGCAGCGAACTCTTCTCCTCCGAAGCGAGCAGCTACGTCGCCCGCTCGCAGCGCCCTCTTGATCACGCCGCCAATTTCTTCCAACGTTTGACTACCAACCAGGTGACCATAGGTGTCGTTGACTTGCTTGAAGTGATCGACGTCCATCATCAAGACACAGAACGGGTGCGACTTTGCTTCCGCCTTTGCGGCTTCTCTTCTCAGTTCTGAAAAAAACGACTTACTTGTCAGCAATCCCGTTAGTTCGTCGTGCGAAATGAGACGATGAATCTGTTGCTGAAATTCTCGATCGATCTCGTCAAGCATATCGAAACGGAACAACTGATCGCCGATGGAAATCTTGTCGCCTTCACTCAAGACCGCCTCAGTAAGCGGCTGGCCATTGATTAAAGTGCCATTGGTGGAAGCTAAATCTCGAATGACGCAACGTACCGAATTGTGCTCGGCGAGAGTCGTTGATGCGCACATCGGCTTCAAGAGCTCGACCAAGGGTAACTTCGTCTCGATCGAGGGGAATGGGAACCGCGAGCAGCTCGCCTCGAAGCGAGACTAGTGCGGGGCGACGTTCCATCGGCGTTACGGAAGGCTGTTGCGCGAGACGCAATTGCGTCTGATCGGAATCGTCGTTCCTGTGGTCGCCAGTGGTCATTCAGATCGGGTGCTGCGCATGCACCTGGGGTTCCGATCGTCGGTTCTGAAGTATTACCGATGCCGAGTCATCTTAGTCCCCCCGAGCCCGAGTCGCAACGGTATTGTGCGAGGTAAAAATGTAAATTCAAGCCTATTTTGGCGGCCCCCTGCTTGTCGCGTCTCTCACTTACTTCTATAATCAGGTCACGGAAAAGCTTAGCAGCCAGCCGCAATTGTCCTTAAATTGAAATCGATAGTCGGTCATTTGTGATGAGAAGGGAAAGCGTTTTGGAAGAAGAAGCAACAGCAACCTGCACCTGGTCTACCAGCGACCTGACTGTTGAACGCGTAGCCGTTGCCAATCTGCCAACTCAATTCGGAGAGTTCCAAATCGCGGGCTACCGTTCGCTGATCAGTGATGAAGAATTTGTGGTCTTGTTCAAAGGTGAAATGCAGCGCGAGGTACCCACGCTTGTACGGATCCACTCGCAATGCCTGACCGGCGATGTTTTTGGGTCGACTAAATGCGATTGCGGGCAACAGCTCCAACAGACGCTGCGTTTGATTCAGAAAGAGGGCCGCGGGGCAGTGGTTTACCAACAACAGGAGGGTCGCGGCATCGGCATCATTAACAAGATCCGCGCCTACTCGCTGCAAGACGCAGGCGCTGACACCGTCGAAGCGAATGAACAGCTCGGATTAGCGGTTGACCTGCGCGAATATCGCCAGTGTGCTGAAGTGCTGTTTGAATTGGGTCTCTGTCACGTGCGCGTAATCTCCAACAATCCACTGAAACTGCGAGCCCTGGAAGAGGCGGGCTTAAAAATTATCGAGCGGGTGTCCATTCAAGTCGAGCCGACTGAAAAAGCTGCCGGCTATCTTCGCACCAAGAAAGAGAAGTTAGGACATCTATTAAATTAGATTCTTGATTCACTGTTTCGTCCGAGATTATCCCCAGAATCTCTGCTCTTTAATACTGCCCGTAATTGTTTCTTATTTCTTAAGGAGAACAACGATGAAGAAAGTTCCTCTAGTCTTCGGCAGGGGGATCCTCCTAGCCCTGACCCTGACTACAGCGACCGTTTTTACCAATAGCGCGACGGCCGCCGCTCAGGGGCGCAGCTCAATCTATGGCTCTGTTTACGGTGAAGGTCGGCGTCCCGTCGCGGATGTCTATGTGGAACTGCTCGACGACGTTAATTCAACGATCCGTCAAATCAAAACTGACATGTCGGGCCGTTTTCAGTTCTCGGGATTGGTGGATGGTAGGTACATGATCAAAATCCGACCGGGCAACACAGGCTATCTCGAGTATACACAGCAAGTGGTCATATCTGCCATTTCGTCGACTCGGGCAACAGACCGACCTTCCGGGGCCGACAATCAACACATTGATATAGCGCTCAGATTGGATGAACGTGGGATGTACGGACCATTCGCGGGCGCCCCCCCGGGTGTGGTATTTGCTCAAGACGTGCCAGCGGCTGCCAAGCAACATTACGACGAAGCAATTTCTCAGCTTCGTGCGAAGAAAGAAGTAGAGGCTTTCGCGAGCTTAAGGCGGGCACTCGAAGTCTTTCCCGACTACTATGCGGCTTTGGATCGCCTCGGGGGAGAATACGCAGTGCGTGGTGTTGACGAAAAGGGTACAAAGCAAGATTACCTGCAGGCCGGTCTGGTCTTATTGACCAAGGCGACCCAAGTTAACCCGAACAGTTACTCAAGCTTGTACGGTTTGGGTTGGACTGAGTATCACCTCGGTATGACAAAGGAAGCCATTGACCATCTGGCGCAGGCTACGGCCCTCTATGGCAAGTCTCCCAATGCTTATCTCCTCCAGGGCAAAGCTTACCGCCGCGCGGCGATGGCTGACAAAGCCGAGCTAGCGCTGAAACGTGCTGAACAGCTAACGAATGGCAAGGATGCGGACATCCATTGGCAGTTGGCCGGCGTCTACAATGATCAGAAACGCTATAGGGAAGCCGCCGATCAAATGGAGCTGTATTTGAAAAACGCTCCTAAAGGTGAAGACCCCGAAAAAATCAAAGGACTAATCAAACGCTTGCGGGATCTGCACGATAAGGCAAAGCAATAAAGTTAGCTCGCACCCAGGTGTAAAGGCCGCCACCCTTCGACACCCGAGAGCCCTTGGCAGTGGCCACAAGGAGTCGTCGTGATCAATAAAGTCTCTTCCCTATGTCTCGGAGTGGCCATCGGAGCCGTGGCCGCCTCGCAACTGCCCGTTCGCGCCCGCAACGTTAGCAGCTTCACGATCAACCCCTTAATAACAACTCAAGCAGGGCGAAGCGTCATCACGGGCACCGTGTTTGTCGAGGCGCATCGGCCGATCGCGGACATTTGGGTCGAACTGCTCGATGATTTCAATTCCAC
>PDVI01000009.1_pt1 | contig 16901 bp, 13 predicted proteins | sample 1369771 | NCBI WGS metagenome assembly PDVI01 (sample SAMN07795377, study PRJNA414565) | Alkali sediment metagenome, whole genome shotgun sequencing project. | isolation source: glacial lake sediment | place: Montenegro: Black Lake | collected 2016-06
GAACGAGCCGAGACTCTGAAATCCCACTTCGAAACAAACGTCCGTCACGCGCAGGTCAGCGGAACTCAGAAGCTCCTTCGCCTTCTCGATCCGGCGTTCTACGAGGTATTGATGCGGCGTCTTATTAAAGGCCTGGCGGAACAAGCGCAGAAAGTGATAACGCGAGAAACAGGCCTGGCTGGAAATCTGATCAAGGTCGCGCGGCAAATCGTAACTCTGGTCGATGAATAGCCGCGCCCGGTTCAGACGCTCGAATACTTCCGGCGCCGTCAAGGCTTCACTGGTTTCTGTGGTCTTATTCATCGGCGGTCGCCTTTTGGGGTCTGAGTTTCGTGTTCCGAGTCCGGGGTATTTTACAGTCAAGGGATTCTCAAAGGTTCCGCCGCGACTAGATCCTGTTTGACCCTGGTTATGTTTGCCTCGGAAACTCAACGGTGATATTAGCACCGGCTATCTAAACTCAAGAACCACCAACGACCCGAGTTTACCTTGGAGGCCAGATGCCAAATAACCTAAAACACTTTGCTGTTCATGCCGACAACGTTGAGCGCGCCCGCGGTTTTTATGAAAAGGCTTTTGGTTGGCGGTTCACTGCTTGGGGTCCACCCGGCTTTTTCATGATTAAGACCGGAACGGACGATGACCCTGGCGTCGGGGGTGCCCTCCAAGGGCGTCGCGAGGTGGTGCCTGGTAAACCAACCTACGGCTTTGAATGCACTTTAGGGGTGAACGACATCGACCAGACGATTGCCGTTGTGGAAGCGAACGGCGGCAAAATTGTAATGCCAAAGTTTCATATTCCCACAGTCGGCACGCTGATCTTTTTTGAGGACACGGAAGGTAACGTCGTCGGCGCGATGCAGTACGACGAATAGTTTCTCTAAACTCGAAACTTGTAGTTAAGGTTTCGGCGGCAAAGGTTTCGCCATCACGCCTGCAATCAATTCACTCAAACCGGTATCGAGCCCATCGTGACGAAACTTGTAATAGTTTGTCAGGCTCGTCCTCCATTGCGCCTTGTTCTGCGCATTCGCCGGATCGTTGCCCGCGGCCGCAATCGCGCGCGCATAAGCATCGATCATGCGATCGATCACCAGGTTCAACTTTTCCAGGGCAGCTTTGCTGGCCGGAGATTCAGGCTTGCCGGCAAAGTTTGCCTCATACGCGGCGGCCAGAGTCTTGTACAAGCCGGTCTCGTAGGCGGCGGCAATAAAATAATAAGTTGAAGGCGCTTTCTTTAGGTCGCTTTCCAACTGCGCCGTCTTAATGAACGAATCGATCGCTTGCGTCGGGTTGCTGCGAAAATCTATGAATCCCAGCGTGTAATAGAGACGCGCGAGGGCATCAGTTTTGTCCCTGAAGGGCTTCCATTCGTCGGGCGCTTTACCGCTCTCGATAGCGGCAATCGCTTTTTGCGCATAACCGCGAGCTTCGGCGTTGAAAGATTCATTCTTGGCTGAGGTGCTCGCCAGATAAGCGCCGTAACCGAGATACATCAACGTCGCCAGATCATTTGGCTCCTCCGCCAACACCTGTTTGCCTAAGCGATAGCCTTCGACAAAATTGTTCTGGTCATAAATCAGTTGGGGCACTCGCTGTTTGCGTTCCCACTTATCGTAGAGCGCCACCCAGGGCTTGAGGTAGCGCGTGTAAGCATCGTCGTCCTTGGGATACTTCGCCAGGTATTCCTTGGCTGCCTGGTAGGCCGCAGCTTCATTGGCGAGGCGGTCTTTTACAAACCGGGTGTAGATGTCTCGTCTGTTTCCACAACCTGAGCCTGCGCCACTCCAATCGTCGACAACGAAAGTGCAACAACAAAGCTTGCGAACATCATCCGTTTCAGCAAAAGTCTCATTAGCAATATTTCCTCCGCTCATTTTCCGCCCGGCCTATAGATGCAAACAGCCCGTTAAAGGTTTTTCCTGACGTGAGGTTATAATCAATTACCGATGTTGCAAACCCCTGATCCGGAGATTTAATGAGTTCACAACCAATTGGCAAGAGGCCTGAGCGGATTAGTTTTACGGGCCGAATCCTGTTTTTGACTGCAGATACCTCACTTATTCGCCGGCAACTTGAAGCCGGCGCCGAGGCGGCGGCCCTCGAACAGGAGCTCGCACAACGTCTCGCCGACAACGATCTACCATTACTGAGCAACATCTCCACCGACGAAATCACACCGGGGTGGGTCTGCTTTTACTACGACGAAACCCTCGGCCAGTACGTCTACGTGGGCATGCGCGAGGGCGCAGTCAAGAAGGATGAGGTAAAGGCCGGCGGTTTTGCGGTGGTCGTCTCCGGTCTCTCAAAGGGCTGCGGCTCGTCCCGGGAAACAGCGCCCTACGCTGAGAAGGCTGCGGGTCTGCAACTAGTGATCGCGCAAAGCATCGAAAAGATCTACGGACAGAACTCACAGAACATCGGCTTGCTGACGTCGACCGATTTTGGACTAATAGATCGCATCCGTCGCGGCGAAGAGATTCCTCTGGCTGAGTTCACCACCGGGCTCGATCCGATTTCGCAGTCGATTGTTGAACATGGTGGTCTCTTTAACTACAACAAGGCTCGCCTTGCTGGCGAAGTGACGCCCCCACCCGTCGAGACCAAAGCGCGGCCGATGACAATCGTCGAAAAAATCATCGCCCGGCACGCGTTTGTGAGGGCCGGAAAGATTGGCGTCGCAGCTGTGAAACCGGGTGACGCGCTCTTCGCGGTAGCGGATGTGCGCTTCTCGCACGAGTATGTAACGCCGATGGCTGAGTCGCTGTTCAAACAGGCATTGGGGGCGGGCGCGCGAGTATCCGAGCCGGAATCGGTTTTTGCTTTCCGCGATCACCTGACTTTTCTGAGCCGCGTTATGTCGCCCAAACACCGCGAGATGGGTCTCCTGGAGAAGGCCGATGGTCCGGCGACTACCCAGGAAAGTTTTACGACCAGTCAGAGCATCAAGTTGTACGGTGAGAACCCTGAAGGTGGCTCGGAAGCAATCTGCCACAACGCCGTGGTTGAAGATCTTGCGCTTCCCGGACAAGTAGTGATCGGCACTGACTCGCATACCTGCATGGCTGGTGTGCTTGGCTGCTTTGCTTTTGGTGTCGGCTCTACCGACATGGCGAATGCCTGGTACACAAAAGACATTCGCATTCGCGTGCCGGAAACGGTCCGTTATGTCTTGAAAGGCAGTAAGCGCGCCGACGTGTCAGCAAAAGATGTGATGCTGGTGATCCTCGCCACCGACTACATGAAAACCAGCAAAGGCATTGGCAAGGTGCTCGAGTTTGCCGGTGACGATCTAAAGAACTGGCCTATGGATGAGCGTGCGACTCTGACGAACATGGCAGTAGAAGCAGGTGGCACGACCGGGATCATTGAACCCGATGAAAGAACCTTGGAATACGTCGTGCGCATGCGTGGACTCGATGCTGAGAAAGTGCGGCAGGGCTTCACCTATAGCGATCCCGACGCCGAATATGCCGCGGTTTTCGAGATTGATCTCGACGCTATTCGACCAATGGTGGCTCTCCCCGGGGATCCGCGTAATGGGATTCCGATCACTGATCTACCTGGAGAAGTTCAGATAGACGCGGCCTACGGTGGCAGTTGCACGGGCGGCAAGATGGCGGACATGGATATGTATGCGGAAGTTTTGCGCAACGCTGTGGCCCAGGGAAAACGCGTGGCGCCAGGCGTTCACCTCTACATTCAATTTGGTTCTCAGAAGATCAAGCGGTACGCGCGTGAGCGTGGCTACATCGAAATCTTCAATCAGGCAGGTGCGGAATTGATCGATCCCTCATGCGGTGCCTGCATCAACGCGGGCCCGGGCGCTTCGCCTTCGGCGGAGACGGTCACAGTCAGCGCACAGAACCGAAACTTTCCCGGCCGCAGCGGGCCAGGAAAACTTTACCTTGCGTCGCCTTACGTTGTTGCTGCCTCAGCAATCGCCGGCAAGATCGTCGAGCCTTATGAGTACCTGGGCGAGCGCGAAGCTGAGTTGGTAGAAGCCTGATCCGGATCACCAGCTTATGTGACCGAGACGCGGAGACGCGGAGAAGAGGTTCTGATGGATTGGACGCGGCAAGCCTCTGGCAATCTGAACGGGGCAGTCTCTGACCCTTTGGTGCGCGGCAAGTCTCTGACTTGCCGAGTGATTGGATCTTCCTCGATTCAACTTCCCAGTCAAAACTTTTCTTAGTCTCGGTGCCTTTGTGGCCTCTGCGTCTTGGCGGTTAATCCTGCCGCCGTCTAAAAACCAGAAATGCAAAACTTCTGTTCAAACAAAAACCAAAATGCCTATCACCTTGCAAGAAAAAGTTTTCGAAAATCAAAACAAAAGTCTTGACGGTGCTGAACCTCTGAAGTAATCTCCGCGCGCCTTACGAACCCAGGTTGAATTAAGCCGTATCTTCACCACTCGCACTGGCCCACACGGCTGGCCGTAACGTTGAATTGAATATGTCAGAAAGATAGGCGGCCACCTGGCAGCGCGTTACTCCTGCGCGCCCGCGAGTGCCGCGGATCCTTCGGCTGTTGCTCAATGATTCGTTCGCATTGGGAAGAGATTGCGAGATTCGACGGCGACGCTTTCGTGCTTTCGAGTGCTGAAAGCGAGCCAGAGCAGATTTTAAGGGCGTCTGTCTCTCTGGGTGGTAAGAAAAACTGTCCTCACCCCAGATCCAGAATGTCGTTGCGGGGGGAATAGAGCCCTCACCGCTCTATTCGTAGGGATGAAGGATGAAGGATGAGGGATGAAACTAAGGACGACATGAGGTTCCTTTAGCCCTTGTTCTTCATCCTTCTTTCCTTTCAAGGGCTGAATCTCATTTCCATTTCTCAATTCTCATCTTTCAATTTCCATTTTCTCGTTTCTCTCGCTGGATTTAACTTTCCATCCTTCATTTTCCGTTTCCGATCCTATGATTTCAGTTGCTGTCAGTCATCGAGATAGCCATAATGCCGGAAATTCCAACCAGGAGAAGTTCCCAATGATTTCATTTAGACGTATCCAGCTCTTGCTCCCCGTAATTCTATTTACAGCGGCTTTGTCCGCTTTAGCACAGGCGCCCGCAGTGCGAACGCCTCGTCCCAGCCAGAAGGCGAGCGTGATGCAAACAATCGGGGTCACGGATGTGACGATCACTTACAGTCGTCCCGGCGTTAAGGGCAGAAAAATTTGGGGTGATCCGCCGGCTGCACTTGCTGCCGGAACTGCGACCCTCGACGATCAAAACAAACGCCCCAAGGACATGGTGATCGTTCCTTACGGCCATGTTTGGCGAACGGGGGCGAATGAAGCCACTCAGTTTGAAGTAACTGACGAGGTCTTGATCAACGGTCAGAAACTCCCTGCCGGGACTTACAGCCTGCACACCATCCCCGGAAAGGATGAGTGGACGATCGTCTTCAACGGCACCGCGAACCAGTGGGGCAGTTTCAACTACGACGAAAAGAAAGACACTCTGCGCGTGAAGGCGAAACCGGAATGGTTAACCGAGAATCAAGAGTGGCTGATGTACAGCTTTGATCCGGTTACCGACAATTCCGCTCAGGTAAACATCCGCTGGGAAAAACTACGCGTGCCGTTCACTGTTGAGGTCAAGGACGTGAAGGCACTGACGCTGACAAAAATGCGCGCGAGTGTTGCTGCCGCCAAGCCCGACGACTGGCGCACGCCATTGCAAGCTGCCAACTACGTCTTCCTAAGCGAAGATAAGATGGATTCGACCGAATGGCTGGAACAGTCGATCAAGGTAAAGGAAACCTTTGGCAACCTTTACTCGAAAGCGCGCTTGCTGGCGTCGCAGGGAAAGACGCAGGAGGCAATCGCTATGGGCGAGAAAGCCCTCGTGCTGGGCAAAGAAGCCAAAGCCAATACCGCCGACCTGGAAAAACGTCTCGGTGAGTGGAAAGCGAAGCTTTAACTGAGGGCAGGGAGGGCTTGGTCGCAAACCACACTCAGAAAACGGAGCCCACACCTTGCCCCAAAAATCTTCTGTTGCGCTTAAGAATGACAACACTGGCGACGGGGCGCTGAGCGGTCACCAACTTTGGCAGGTGATCGCCGCGTCCGCCGTCGGTACGATGATCGAATGGTACGACTTCTACATTTTCGGCAGCCTCGCGATTGTAATCTCTCCTCTCTTTTACCCCAGCGGCAATAACACCCTCGCACTGATCGCTTATCTCTCGACCTTCGCAGTTGGATTCGGCGTTCGTCCGTTCGGCGCTCTCTGCTTCGGACGCATCGGTGATTTGGTGCTGCTTGGGTTCCTGCCAACTTACGCGACCATCGGCATTGCCGCTCCCATTATCCTGCTAGTGATCAGAGTGCTTCAGGGTCTGGCCCTCGGAGGTGAATACGGCGGCGCCGCCGTTTACGTCGCGGAGCATGTTCCCGACGCCAAGCGCGGCTTCTATACGAGCTTCATCCAAATTACTGCGACGCTGGGCTTGTTTTTGTCACTCGTCGTCGTCCTGCTGGTGCAGAATTCCATGAGCCGGGAAGCGTTTAGCTCGTGGGGTTGGCGCATTCCGTTTGTGATCTCGCTTTTCCTGGTTGGCATTTCGCTCTACATTCGTTTGCGTATGAAGGAGTCGCCGATATTCAGCCAAATCAAAAGCGCGGGGATGACTTCAGTGCAACCGCTGAAGGACGCTTTTACAAAGTGGCCAAATCTAAGACGCGTTTTGATCTCACTCTTTGGAGCCACGGCGGGCCAAGGTGTTGTTTGGTACACGGGGCAGTTCTACGCCTTGTTCTATCTGCAAACAATTCTCAAGGTAAACGGACGCGCGGCTAGTTACATCGTCGCTATCGCCCTGTTCCTGGGCATGCCCTTATTTGTGTTTTTTGGCGCGCTCTCAGATCGGATTGGCCGCAAGTGGATCATGATGACGGGATGTTTAGTAGCGGCGCTTGCTTACGTGCCAATCTACCAGGCGATGCAGTCGGCCGCCGGTTCGGCGGTCGTAACTGCTGTGTCGCAGCGGAATCCGGTGACCGGAGCGATTAGCCTGACGCCGCTGGCGCTGGTTAATGGCAGCCTGCAACCCGCTGCCGAAGTTCTCACTTACACAGATTTCAGCGCCTTCATTAGCTCGCCGGTAGCCTGGAAACTAATTATGCTCGTATTTCTTCAGGTAGTTTTTGTGACGATGGTCTATGGGCCGATCGCCGCGTACTTGATCGAAGCTTTTCCCGCAAGGATCAGGTACACGTCCCTTTCGCTGCCCTACCACATCGGGAACGGTGTCTTTGGCGGGTTGTTGCCGCTGATTGGCCTGGCCGTCGTGGCCCAAACGGGAAACATCTATGCTGGTTTGTACTACCCCATCGCTGTCGCGAGCATTACATTCATCGTCGGCTCCTTGCTTCTGCGGGAAACGAGGCACATTAAGATCTGGAACGAGTTGGAGAGCACAGAACGGTCCACTTAGGTTCCTGGATCGTAGAACCCTGGTCTGAAACATCGATTTCGATTCTGCGTAGTTAGAATAGAAACTTAATTGCCAAAGCTCCCATTGTTGGATGACTGCCGATGCCGATTCTCGAAGCCCTTAAACTCGCACTATCAGCTATCCTGTCGCACAAGCTGCGCTCGTTTCTGACCCTCCTCGGTGTCATCTTCGGCGTAGCGACGGTGATTGTGGTGGTGTCGCTGGTTGAAGGCTTTAACGCCTACGTCGATGAAAAAATCGCCAACATCGGCACCAACGCTTTTTCGGTTAGTAAGTTCTCGATTGAAGACTTCTCCAGTGTGGAGGCCCTCAACGCGGCCCGGCGCCGCAACAAAGACATCACGCTTGACGATGCGGCGGCGCTCGCCGCTCGCGCCGGGGCGATCCAGGAAGTTGGGGCGAAGGAAGACATCACCGGCGATGTGAAGTTTGGCGCCACGAACCTGCGAGGCCTGCACATCAGCGCGACGACGCCAAACATCGCCGACATCGAGCGTATTGAAGCCAGCGACGGACGCTACTTCAACAAGGTTGACGAAGAGACGCGACGCAATGCCACCTTCATTGGGGCCGATGTCGCTGAGAAGCTTTTTCCCACCGCGAATCCCCTGGGACAGACGATCAGGATCGATGGCCGTCCTTTTGAAGTGATTGGAATCGGCAAGGCGAAGGGGTCGGTGTTTGGGCAACCACAGGATATGTACGTGGCCATGCCGCTTTCCACGTTTCTGGCATTCTACGGTTCGCGGCGGTCGTTGAACCTCAGCATCACTTCCAGCAGCGCGGCCACGTATCAGGATGCCGTCGACGATGCGCGTATCGTGATGCGCACCCGTCGTAAGCTGGCGGCCAACGAGAAAGACAACTTCGGGATCATTACCCCAAGCGCGATCAACGAGTTGCGCGATAAAATCTTCGGCACAATTCAGATCGCGGCAATTGGCGTGACTTCAATATCCCTGGTGGTTGGTGGGATCGTGATCATGAATATCATGCTGGTTAGTGTGACCGAACGAACTAAGGAGATCGGTATCCGCAAGAGCATCGGTGCGCGTCGCAGCGACATCTTGAAACAGTTTCTGGCGGAATCGACTATGTTGTCGCTGCTTGGCGGCGCCATCGGAATCACTATCGCCTATCTATTGGCCAAGCTGGTCGCAACAGTTACCCCGGTGCCGACTTCCTTGCCGTTGCTCGCCGTGACCATTGCCTTGTTAGTATCGGGAACCGTAGGTCTGGTTTCCGGGGTTTATCCCGCCTGGCGCGCGGCGCGACTCGATCCGATTGAAGCCTTGCGCGCCGAGTGACGATTCACGATTTACGATTCACGATTCACGATCATGAGATTCTCCCAGGGCAATCTTTTTGAGAACATCAGAATGGCGCTCGACACGCTCTGGCAGCACAAATTGCGTTCGGCCTTAACGATTCTCGGAGTGGTAATCGGTACCATGACGGTGATCGTAATTGCCGCTTTCGTGTCAGGCATTGATGCGCGTGTCTCCAAGGAGATTGAATCGTTCGGGACCAATTCAATCTACATCTACCGGTTTGACCCCGGTTTCAACTTCAATCCCACCGCCGAAGAACGCATGCGAAAACCGCTGAGCTACGAAGACACGCTGGCAATCGCCGCTGAGTGTCCTTCGATCCTTAACGCCGCGGCGTTCATGTCTCCCGTTGATTTTTTTGGTGGGCCGTTCACACAGCGTGTCAACGTGCGGTATCGCGAGATCGAGATGACCAATGCCGCAGTGCAGGGTGCCTCTCCTGGTTATTTCCGCATGGGCGTTACCAACATCGCTGAGGGTCGTTACTTTACAGAGGAAGAGAACACACGCCGTGCGAGCGTGTTGGTAATCGGTCGTGATGTTGCCAACACGCTTTTCCCTTTTACGAATGCCATCGGTAAAGATGCCACGATTAACGGCCGCGCTTACAAGGTTGTCGGGGTCCTGGCCGAGCGCGACGTTTTTATCGTGGGTAGCGAAGATCCTAACAACGAAAACAAGGCCGTCTACATGCCTTACCTAACGCTCCGCAAACTCTATCCGGACGTCGACGACAACTTTGTGATGGCGCAAGCGCGGCCGGGAGAAATGCAACAGGCTGTTGAAGAGATTAGAGAGCTTTTGCGGCGTCGCCGGAAAGTGCCTTATGGCGCGGCTGACAATTTTGGTATCTCCACTTCCGAACAAATCATTTCTCAGTTTGGTGCGATCACCGGCGGCGTCTTCGCTTTGATGGTGGCCATTTCCAGTGTTGGTCTGCTTGTCGGGGGGATCGGCGTGATGAATATCATGCTCGTCTCGGTAACGGAACGAACTCGCGAGGTGGGTGTCCGCAAAGCGATAGGAGCCCGCCGGCGCGACATCGTCATACAGTTCTTAATCGAAGCGGCAACCTTGACAGGCCTGGGAGGGGTACTGGGGATCCTTGTCGGTTCCGGCATCGCGCTGCTAATTCAGACAATCATGCCCACTTATATTCCCCTCTGGGCACCCATAGTCGGGTTTGTTGTTTCTGTCGGGCTGGGATTAGTGTTTGGACTCTGGCCCGCCTGGAAAGCGGCGCGCCTGAACCCGATTGAAGCACTTCGTTACGAGTGAGAGCGTCCGATGGGCGTTGCCAAACTAACTGATCAGAATACGATTGTGCCGCAGAGCAGATATGCGCGGCTCGAGCGCGAGCGTCGCTATCTGCTTGAGGGCTTGCCGGAAGGACTCACGCGCGCGAGTCCGCATGTGCAGATCACAGATAACTATATTACGGGAACGCGTCTCCGCCTGCGCAAGGTGCGCGAACCGCAAACAAATAAGTGGACGGTAAAGTTCACACAAAAGTACGCGCCGAACCCCACCGACCTTTCACGGTCGATCATCACTAACACCTATCTAACGGCGGCCGAGTCGGAAGTGTTAGCGGTGTTTGAAGCTAACGAGATTCGCAAGAACCGTTATCCGTATGAATTTGCCGGCAAAAAGTTTTCGATCGACATGTTCCTCGGTGATCTGTTTGGTTTAGTGCTCGCTGAAATTAGTTTTGCCAGCGATGAGGAGCTTGATTCGTTTCCCTCGCCCCCGTTTGCCGTTGAGGACGTTACTAATAATTACTTGTTTACCGGAGGCAGCTTGAGTGTTTCGACTTTTGCCGAGGTTCGCGAAGAGTGGATGAGGCAGCGGGCGGTTACCAAACCGTTGAGTCGTTCTTAAAGGAGCTCCGCCTACGCTGCCTCTTACAGCCAACAGCGATTGTGAATATGTCTGAGAGACATCTGATAGCGCCGTTTGCCATCTCGCTTTTAGTCATTTGCCTGGCGTGTGAACGCCGAGCAACTGTAACGCAGCAGGCGCCCCCGGCAACAACCCTCACCGAACAGCAAGCAGCCGCGGGTGGCATCACTCCAGCTCAGGACGTGAAATATTTTCGCGGCTCAATCGGGAGTGCGCTGGGCTTGCAGATGAAGTTAATACGTGAGGGTCAGAAACTAATTGGCAGTTACTACTATCAGAAGATCGGCAAGAAAATCGATGTGCGCGGTACCATCGACCAGGCGAACAATGTCGCGCTTGAAGAGTTTGATGAGCAGGGAAAAGCGACTGGAGTCTTCAAGGGTCTGTGGACGATTGATGAGGCCGGGTTGATTGATATCGCCGGAAACTGGACGCGGCCCGACGGCGACAATAAAGCCGCATTCTCGCTGCACCAGGAACCTATCGAATTTAGCGGGCCAGTTGAGATTGCCGGTAAACAGATTAAGGAAAAGAACAAGAAGCTCAATTATGAGATTGACGTCGAGTACCCGCAGATTACCGGTTCAACAAATCCCGCGGCAGGAAAATTCAACCAGCAGTCTAAAGCGCTCGTTAGCGAAGAAGTTCGTTCCTTCCGCTCGGCAATGGTCGACTCTGCTGCTGAGGAGATCGAAACGACGACGGGAAGCGATCTGGGAATCGGATACACCGTAGGGTTCGCCAACGACAATCTGATCAGTATCGATTTCGGCGTCGGCAGTTATTATCGAGGCGCGGCTCATCCCAATACCCACTCCCGCGTACTCAACTTTGATCTGAAGAACGGCAAGGCCTTAAGACTTGCCGATCTCTTCAAAGCTGACGCCCGTTACCTTCAAGTCGTCTCGGACTACTGCATCAAGGAGCTGCGCAAACAGTCAAAAGCGAAAGATGACATGTTGGATGAAGAGTCAATCCAGAGCGGGGCTGGGCCTAAAGCGAAGAACTATCAAAGCTGGACCATCACAAAACGGGGACTGGGAATTAATTTCGATTCCTATCAAGTCGGGCCTTACGTCGCCGGACCCCAATTTGTCCTCATTCCTTATTCCGCAATCAAAGACGCTCTCAAGCCTGACGGCCCCCTCGGCGCATTTGTGAAGTAACGATGAACCGTGGTGTCGGCATGCTGGTCAGAGGAGCAGGCTTTCCTACGCCGCTTCAGCCACGCCGGGTTCCGAATATTCGGCAGCGTGCTGCTGCGAAAAATACAAAGCCAGGAGGAACGCCAGGAACATGATGAACGCGCCTGTCCAGAAAGTGGTTCTGAGGGAACGATCACTCATGTGATGGAATGTGCCGACAGCCGAGGGAAAGGCAACGGCGCTGTAGATAAGCACAGCGGCAATTGACGGCCCGACTGCACGAGCGAGGCTGCCTACTGACTGCGTTACTCCCAGGACACTTCCTTGCTCCGCCGCCCCGACGCTTTTAGACGCGAGGCTGGTCAAAGCCGGCGTTGACAGCGAATTGCCCAGGGAAAAAATTCCCCCGCCAATCAGCAGTCCCAGCAACCCGCCAAACTGCGGACCAACAAACGGTACCGCAAAGAGACTTACGGAAAAGCAGAGCGCGCCCACGATAACGAGTCGCAGCTCACCGAATCGTTTTACCAGTTTGCCAATCAGTCCCCCCTGAATAATCACGGCAATGATGCCCACGTACGCGAATAGGTAGCCGTTCTGATGAGCGTCGTAACCAAAGCGGAACATCGTATAAAGAGAAAACGACGTCGTCATAATCGAGAATGCGACGATGAAAAGAAAATAGATGACGAGCACAAAACCGAGGCGTGGCTGTTTGAATGAGCTAATCAGCGGTCCGAAACCGCGGCCCCCGGCTGCGGAAACACGAGCCGGGTGACCGGGCGTGATTGTTTCGGGAAGAGTGAAGTAGAGCAGGATAAAGAGAAACGGCACGTGGATACCCCAGCGGCTTAAAATGCCGCCAATCGCCGGACCAAAGATAAATCCCAGGCCAAACGCGGCGCCGAGCAAGCCCATGCCCTTGGCGCGATCTTCTTTGGTAGTGATATCCGCGATGTAAGCCTGTGCTGTGGAAATATTGCCACCGGAAATACCGTCAAGGATGCGACCAAGAAAAAGCATCCAGAGGGTAGTGGCGAAGCCCAGGATCAGAAACCCGATTCCGGTGCCGATTATCGAGATAAGCAGTATTGGTCGGCGACCGTGTTTGTCGGAGAGTCGGCCCAGAACGGGGGAAAAGATCAGCTGCATGATCGAGTAAGACGCGAAGAGCAAGCCGACCGTGCGCGGTGTGCCATTAAACTGAGTGCCCTCGGTGTAGTAAGGAAGGACCGGAATAACGATGCCGAACCCGACGAGATCGATAAAGACTGTTGTGAAAATAACGACCAGTGGGGAGCGATTCATAGTGAATGGGCGGAAGCCAATGGGTCAGAGCGGTCATTGAGCGATTGGGTCATTGGCGATTGCCGATTGCCGATTGCCGATTGCCCAGTCACCGATGCAGTCACTACCGATGATTCAAGAACCCAATGACTCAATTGCTCAATGACCCAATGACTCAATCAAGTTAACGACGGCGGCCTCCGCTGCTCAGCGCTAGATCGATGGAAGCGATCCCGCCTCCGGAAATCAAGAGCGCGAGCGACATCGCCAGGAGCGCAAGCGGATATTCGAAGCCTTTATTAGATGCGAAAAAAGCAGGCCAGTGAACTCCGACGACCGCCACGAGCATGGTACAAGCGAGAAAGAAGGCACCGACGCGTGTCAGCAGGCCAAACAGCAGCAACACACCGCCGATCAACTCTGATAGTGCCGCAGCGCCCATCCAGAGCCAGGATGGTTTCATAAAGGCATACGGCGCCGGAAAGGAAATGAACTTCGAGAACCCAGGTCCTTCCCAAACGCCAAGGACTTTCTGGGCACCGTGTCCGATGAAAACTGCCGCCAGCGCCAAGCGTAGCGGTATTGTGATCCAGGTAGGTGAAGTGGCGATGATTCTGCGGAACATTGTGTCACCTTTCAGATGTCGTTATTGGTGTGAGCATAGTAATTTATCTAGAGCGAAATGTCGCGATGAAGTTTTGCTCATTGTTGCGCAAGTTGTTAGTTTGCGTGGCAGTCTAAGTCGAACGCCAAACAGGGAACCATCTCACCCCCCAACGGCCTCACTACCTGCAAACTAACAGTTTGCGCTACCCAGCCATCTTCGTAGTAACATAACCGCCCTCCCAGGATTCCCATTGGCACAAGTCGCTAGAAGGATCAAGACAAATGCTCGCAGGCCGTCAGCCGCTTCTTAACGCAGCCATCGCGCTGTTTGCGTGTTCGCTCACAGTCGCAGCTCAACAGGCAACATCTCGTACCGTCGCACCGGAAATCGCCTTCAATGTCTCCATGAGCAAACCGCAGACTCACATGTTGGAGGTTGAAGTAGCAGTGAAGTGGCCCGCAGGCAGTCAAGCACCGGCCGAAGAATTTTTGGTGATGCCTGTGTGGACTCCGGGATCTTACATGGTGCGCGAGTTTGCCCGGCACGTTCAGGATTTTTCAGCAGCGGACTCTTCCGGGCATGCTTTACCCTGGGAGAAGACCAACAAAAACACCTGGCGCATCGTGACCGGGGGCAAGCGCGAGTGGCACGCTTCCTACCGCGTCTATGCTAACGAACTTTCGGTGAGAACCAATCAACTCAATTCGGATCACGCGTTCTGGAACAACGCAGCGCTGTTGATGTACCTCGATGGGTTTTTGCACGCGCCGGCTACGCTGCGCATTCAGGCGCCGCAGCCCTGGAAGATAGCCACCGGGTTGCCGGCGGCAGGCAAAAATACTTTTCGGGCAGAGAATTTTGACGTTCTCTACGACTCCCCGGTGGAAGTCAGTGACTTCAAAACCATCTCGTTCACCGTTAAGAACGTGCCGCACCGGATCGTGATCGATGGTGAAGGAAACTATGATCCTGAGAGATTGAAGCGGGACGTGCAAAAGATAGTTGAGACATCCGTCGCGCTGATGGGGGGAGAGATTCCTTATCGCGATTACACTTTCATCACGCACTTACGGTCCAACACTGGAGGTGGTTTGGAGCACTTGAATTCAACTGCGCTCGGTTTTCGTCGGTTTAGTTTCCGGCCGGAAAGCAGTTACCGCGGTTTTCTTGCCCTCGTCGCTCACGAGTTTTTTCATCTCTGGAATGTAAAACGAATTCGACCCGACGCCTTGGGGCCGTTCGATTACACCAAAGAGAACTACACGAAGCTGCTGTGGGTGGCCGAAGGGGTCACGTCCTATTATCAGAGTTTGATTTTGCGACGGGCAGGACTGATCACTGACAAAGAATTCCTGACCTCCATTGCCAGAGAATTTCAGAGTTATCAAAGAGTGCCGGGCCGACGGGTCATGAATGCGGAGGAGGCGAGTTTTGATACGTGGATCAAGTACTATCGTCAGGACGAGAACTCGTTGAATTCGCAGATCGACTATTACGACAAAGGAGCGATCCTGGGATTATTGCTGGACCTGGAGATTCGCAAGTTAAGTCACAATGCGAAGTCTCTCGACGATGTGATGCGCGCTCTCTACAGCGATTTTTTCAAACAGGGCCGCAACTACACGCCGGCCGATTTCCAGCGCCTCTGCGAACAAATGGCAGGAGCCAGCCTCGACGAGTTTTTTACGCGTTATGTCCGCGGGCGTGAAGAGCATGATTACAATCGGGGTCTTGTGGCCGCGGGGCTGCGCCTGGATACGAGCGAAGCGAATGGAGGAGCGAAGGCAACCGAAAAGGCTTATCTGGGTGCTGACTTGACGCAGGAAGGCGATCGCTTAATGGTGTCGCGCGTGATTGCGGGATCGCCGGCCTATGACCAGGGGTTGAATACCGGAGATCAGATCGTGGCCTTTGACAACATGCGCGTCAACAAAGAATTCTTTGAGGCCCGCTTGGCAGAAAAGCGCCCCGGTCAACTTGTAAGCCTGACGATTTTTCGCTTTGATGATCTCAGCGCGCTGCCGATCAAGTTAGGTTCGATGACGGACGCTGTTTACAGGATCGTGCCGGTGGAAAAACCCACGGAAGAGCAACGGCGGATTTATCAGTCGTGGCTGGGGCTGAATTGAATCAATCGGGGCATTGAGTTATTGCCGATTCCCGATTCCCGATTTCACGATTCGACCGTTCGAAAATAATCACCAATCGCCAATCGGCAATTGGCAATCTACAATCACCCAATGACTCCCAATTCATTCGCAACCATCAAATTCAAAATTGAAGATCGCGTGGCGCACATCACGTTTGCGCGACCGCCGCTGAACATTTTCAACATCGCAATGATGCGGGAGATCGGCGCGGCCCTCGCGTCGTTGACCGAGCAGCGAGGTATCGTAGCCATTGTTTTTGCAGCCGAGCCCGGAGCGCCAGCCTTTAGCGCCGGAGTCGCTGTTGAAGAACATGTCGCGGAAACGGTCTATCAGATGTTGGACGGCTTCCACGGTATTTTTCGGCAACTCGAACAACTTGCGCGGCCTACAATAGCGGTGGTTCAAGGCTCTGCCCTCGGAGGTGGCTGCGAGTTGGTTGCGGGCTGCGACATCGTAATCGCCAGCGAGCAGGCGCGCTTTGGGCAACCGGAAATCAAGCTCGGCGTATTTCCTCCAGTCGCGGCTTTGTTTTTACCGCGTATTGTCGGCGATAAGCGCGCCCGTGAACTGATCCTGACGGGTGAGATGATTGACGCCGCCGAGGCCCTGCGGATTGGTTTGGTAAATCACGTCGTACCAGCCGGCGAATTGGAACGGAAAACACGCGAAGTTCTGGCCCGGTTGCGCGAGCTTTCTGCAACAGCTCTGGAAATGACTCGCAGGGCGCTGGACCTCGGTAAGGGCCGCACCATTGACGAGGCGTTGAAGCAGGTCGAAGACATCTATCTTCTCGAGTTGATGAAGACCAGCGATGCTGTGGAAGGCATTAGGGCCTTCATGGAGAAACGCAAGCCCGTTTGGCGTAACAGGTGAGCGGGCACAAGGAGATGGGGCTTTGCCGCGCCACGAAGTCAGATAAAAATTCGGGCTATGCCGCTGGTACGGGCTCTGCCCTTTGAATCATCAGAGGGCGAAGCCCAAACGCGGGGCACAGCCCCAAACTAAGCAAGCGCTTTCAGGC
>PDVI01000012.1_pt1 | contig 16198 bp, 25 predicted proteins | sample 1369771 | NCBI WGS metagenome assembly PDVI01 (sample SAMN07795377, study PRJNA414565) | Alkali sediment metagenome, whole genome shotgun sequencing project. | isolation source: glacial lake sediment | place: Montenegro: Black Lake | collected 2016-06
TGGTGCGCCTGGTGTGCCCGGTTCCCCCGGTTCTCCTTTATCGCCTTTTACGCCTGGTGCGCCTGGTGTGCCCGGTTCCCCCGGTTCTCCTTTCTCCCCCGCTCCCCCTTTCATCATTTTTTCAATTGAAACCGCAGGTGGCATCCGCCACGAACTTTGACCCGTAATTTCTCGTAGCTGGAAAGCAAAGCTATTGAGAATTTGAGTCAGATTTAAATTGCTATTATTTGCCGCTGGATTATGCTTATCGTCAAGTTTCATTCCCATTATTCGGCTCCAAATAATTCTCTGATTAAATCTTCGGTAGTATCTGATTCACTGCCGAGATATTGCCAAATACTGAGGCGCATATCTTTTATCCACGGGGGAGATTCAAACAGCAATTCATACTCAGCCGTGTACTTTTGAAAAACCACTAATCTACTGCGATTAATGCGTAAAGCCAGAGAAGTGGCATCAAGTGTAGGCAACGGTGAAGCGCTCCCACCGGTCCCTGCCCGGAACCGCTGGGATAGCATACCCGCAAATCGCCAAGTTGCTTTGGCAGTAGGCGATAAACAGCGCACAGCGATAATGTGCCTATCAAATAAAAAGGGAATTTCAAAAGCGGGGATAGGAATGTGCCCCCCCGCTGGGGTGAGGGGAACCGCCGATCGCGACTCGTCGTAAATCTGATTCCAGTTCCCTTGACTTTGTAGTTGTAAAACTGGCTCTGACATATTAAGCGCCTATCCCTAACTCTGATAAATTGCTATCAACAATTAGTAGATATTTGTCTATATCAACTTCGGCTAATTCCAAGCATTCCAAAAAATCCGCGTAGCTAAGTTCCCCCGCCACGAATTTATCAGTCGCCAATTGTGCTACTTCTAATTGCTTACACAAATAGTTAGCTTCTCCTAGGCAGATTGGATGAGATAAGATAATTTGTGGTTGGAGAATTTCACTTAGCATTAGCGATAAATCTCTGGCTTAAAGCTTACTCCTCTATTAGTATTCCCCGCCGCAACCGCCTGCGTGATTGCTCCTTTTTGTTCAGCATAAGAAGGATTTGCAGTTGTCCTACCTATTGGGAAAGTATAGGTATTATTGTTTTTCTTCTTGTACGTGCGCCCGGTAATTTTTGAAGGAGTCGCCGTCCCTTCCCCTGCGGCAAATAAAATCACCGTTGCCCGTGCTGGGGTGAATCCATATGTTCTTGCCGCATTTGGATCAGTTGCTTCATGCCCTAATACTGCGTCGCTCAATCCAGCATTCGCAAGAGCGGTTTTTGCACGGGCGCTGTAATCAACAATAAAAACTTTGGCATCTGCGGCGGCGAAAGCGAAAGGTTTTACCAACGCTTCACCCAGATTGCCCGGTTTGGATGCCGCGTCACGGTCATAAGTAATTATCTTTTTCCCCGCCTTGAAATCTTGATATTCTCCTAGCTGAGAACCTGCCGGTGCGTTAACCGGGGTAGTACCAGAAGTTGCTCCTGGTGGGCGTAAATATTTAAGCGCGGCGTCGAGATTATTAAATCTTTTCGGCATTAGCTGAAAGCCTTATAAATAGGGGTTTTTCTTTTATAGCATGGGTAAATATAAGGAATTTTAAAGAATGTAACCTTAAGGTTGCCTTACTTTAATTCTTAGCTTTAATTAGACTCTTTCAATAACGCTTCTGTGTCGACCGCCCACAGAAACTAAATTAACTGCGTTGTGCTGTCCCCAAATTAATAATTGAGCGTATCTAAACTTAACATCTGCGGTTGGTCGCTCTCGCGGCTTCTTAACCGTTCTTCCGTATACGCGATGTGTACCAGGGATAGCATCTATAATTTTATCGTTATCAACAAACTGGAACTTATCTGCTTCAAAACTATGAGACCTAACCGCTAATACTTTTTTAATAATGCGTTCGCCTTCAGTTTTACTCTTAACATGTGCCCTTATTTGATAACCCTTATCATTATCAAAGTAGGTACAGACATATTTACCTTTTTCCCAGATTGCGATTGGGGTCGCAAACTCATTTTTAATTTCTCTCGCTAAAAGTTCTGCGTCGCTGCGAGTAATAGTAGCACTAGTTTTATTTGTTAATCTAAACGCTATTTCTCCCACTACTGGGGGGAATCCCTGCCTTACTTGTTCACTGACTTGAGACTCTTTAAAATACAGTTTTACTTGCGGAATAAACTTAAATGTAGACTGTGTGACTGACACAGGCACACCATAAATAGGCGTTTGCACTGCCTGCATATGTCCAACAGTAACCTCAAACAACCACTGCCTCATTAAAGTCATAGTTGCAGTGTCAGAATCTTTTAGCAGACATGCATGTTTTAGCGCCGCCTTCGGTGTGCTAATGTCATCATTAGCTTGGTTTTTAAAATAAGCTTGCACCGCTTTATTGTGCTCTCGCCGCACCATATCTTGCAGATGTTCAAACTCATTAAACCCATCCGGCAACGGCATTTTTAATCCTCCTCCTTATCAGTATCTGTTAAGTTTGCCCCGACGCTAACCGCTTTGCTAACGGTTTCTTTTGCCTTTAAAACATCCGGTTCAGGCGCTTCAGTGCCTTTATTTTTGGGGTCTCCATCTTCTTTAATTGCTTTGACTAATTCAGTATTAGCGTTTTGGAGTTCCGTTGTAGCGCTAATAATATCTAGCGGCACTTGTGTAACCTGTTGCACTGTAGATCCAGCGGTATTTAAATTTTCTAAAGTTTGAGTAATCCGATTAAATTTTGGCTGTGGATTCATCCACCCGTAGGCCGTTTCTAACACCTCTCCTGCTTTCCTTAATGCATTTCCTATTTTACCAACATTGCCCGCAACTATCTCTAGTCCATTGAGAATTGTGCTGGCAATGTTCTGAAATGAATTTAACACATTTGTAGTTGCTTGGTAAATCCTATTTGCCTTTGCCCAAGTTTGGGTTAATTGAGTGTAGTTCTCTGCTCCAATAATTCCTTTGATTAAATTTTCAAAAGTTCCCTGTATTACACTTTTTATGTCAAAAGGCGAACCGTCGTCAGCTTTCAAACCAATCAATTGCAGCACATTACTTAATGCTCCAATTAGCGTTTCTCCCAAAGCGCTAGACAGTTGCGCCGCATTGTGGATCGTCGCGGCGAAAGTCAGGACATTTAAGGCTCTATCTAAGTGCAACCATTGCGAAGTTCTTATTAGCTTGCCGCTGATGCCGCCAAAAATCTCATCCCCAAGTTTTTTATTAATAATTTTAAGTAGCACTAATTGACCCGCGTTAGCGCTAGCATTGAATGCGTCTAGCGCGTCAAATCGCTTGTTGGCGCTGTTAGTAACTCCGTTCGCCGCGTCATTTACTAATTTATTGGAGCATCCTCCTGGCTGAGTCGTGCGACAAGTCCCCGCCGCCGCCGCATCAATTGTTTGGTTACTAGTTAATGGTGTGGGTCGAGCGACTAACGCCGGGATAAACGCGGCGTTTCTGGCGATTTGTTTAATCAGTGCGTTTGATTCTTTGTCCACTGGTGCGTCCTTGCCGTTAATGCCGTCTTTCCCGTTTTTGCCGTCTCTACCCGGTCTGCCAGATATTCCCGGCAAGCCGTCTTTACCCGGTCTACCATCTTTCCCCGGTAAATAAATGAACTGTGTAATGCCGTTAATACCGTCTTTACCATCTTTACCATCCGCACCTTTCGCGCCATCCTTACCTTTTGCCCCCGGATCTCCTTTTAACCCTTTTGGGGGATTTTTAAGGAAGTTATTAATTTTATTTAGTGCTTCGTCAGCAGTTTTTTTGGCTTGGTTAGCTAATTTTTCTAACGGGGGAATCGCTTTTTTAGCTTCTTCTGCTTTACGGTTGGCATCATCTGCCTGCTTTTTAGCTGTATCGGCTTTCCCGATAGCCTCTTGGGCTTTACTGATAGCATCTTGCGCTTTGCGATTGGCTTCAGTAGCCTTCTGATCAGCTTTTTCAATCTGTCCCGGCAACGGCTGCACAAAAGCGCGAGTATCAACGGCGATTTTTTTGGCTTCTTCCGCTTTCTTATCTGCCGCACTAGCAGCTTTTTTGGCTTCATTAGCGGCAGTGGCGGCGCTTTCAGCTTTTGCATTCGCGGCTTGCGCTTGCCTGATTGCCTCGTTTGCGATTTCGGTTGCTCTGCCAGCTTGCCCCGCTGCACCATTCGCCGTAGCGTCGGCTTTATTGGCTCTATCATTTGCTGTATCTGCTTTATTCTCGGCTCGTTGGGCTTGCTGCTTAATTGGATTAAGCAACCCCAAAACATTGCTAATTGCGTTACTCAGACTATCAACACGATTTTCTAAACTATCGATCCGGCTCCCTAAAACTTGCAAAGCAGCGATCGCCAAAAGTGCAGCCGCAATTGAAGCCGCTAATGCAGCGATTGCCGCAAGTGCTTTCGCGGCTTGCCCGGCGGCATTATTCGCCGTCGCCGTCGCCGCACCCGCCGCGTCTTTTGCTTGATAAGCACGTTCCAGCGCTTCTCTAGCTTTTGAAAGTGCATCGGGAATTTTTGCCTCCACACCACCCAACCGAGCATTAAACGGGCTGATTAATCCGGCGAATGCACTAGCAGCAATACCAGCAATTTGCGGAATTATCGAGCCTTCCGCCCCGGTGATTGCTGTACGGATAATTCGTTGCTCATCAACGGGTTTTAATTTAGCAACTTCCGCTCTTAATGCTGCCAGTTCCGCTCTAATTTCGTTACAGCAATCAGCCATTATTTATGCCTTTTAATATTGCGGTAATGCCGATAATTCCTGATTTAATATCGTCGCAAGGAATGCAACAATAGCCGGGATATTCAGGAATAACACATTTTAAATATCCTTCTGGACATTCATCATCGCAAGTAACTGAATAATCACAGTTTTTTACTTGCGTTTTAAATATCTCACTTCCTTGAAATTTGATTGTTAGATATTTGCCCCCCGGCGAATAATTCGGGTTAGCAATTGAAGTAATAATTGCGTCAGAAGTTCCTAAAAAAGTGTTGACTTTCTCGGTAGCGATATAAAAATTATAATCATTAAATATACAAGTTTCGTATCCGCCTAACGGTGGTGCGGAAGAAATAGCATAGCTATCTGCAACAACCGTTAAACCAAAGGCTCTATCTCCAATTGGGGTACAAGTGCCAAAGTTATAACCACTGGCGCGGACAGTATAAATAAATCTCCCAGTTCGCGGCACATCAGCACAATCGATTTCAATTGGCACTTGTAAAAACTCATGCTTTATTTCTTGCCCGGATGAGGCAACATATTTAATTATCGCTTTTGTCTTCCCTTCGCAATAAAGCATAAATCAATAAATTCGGAAAGTAGAATTGATTGCACTAAAAATATTTTGGATTTCTTGGGTAGTTTTTTCTTCAATCCATGTTGCGACTAAACCGAGATAGCCTTGATAGTTTACATTCGTAGCTCTGCCTAACCTGCCATTAGTTCCTACGGATAAATTATCAATATTGTTATTTGAGGCTATTTTAATATTATTTCGCCAGATTTCTTTTCCTCTAGAACTATTACTAACTACCCAAATTGTTGGTTTTAATATACTTGTATAACCTTCAATTAAAGCATTTAAATCATTGCTAAACTGGGCTAGAGTAAAACTTGTGTTATTGCGATAGCCAATGTGCAGCGCTTGGTTAGTGTTGGCGTTATCTTGCCCGAAAGCATAAGCTTGTGAAGTTGTGCCCCTTGCCTCTACTAGTGCCACTGTGTAACGCTTATTTGCTAAATAATTTAAATCAGTTCCATAAAAAGCATTGCCAGTAAAAAAGACACCGGGTAAAGAATTAAAAATACTTGGTTTATATATTGCTTGCGAGTTTGTATCAGATTGCGTAGCGTTTAACCCGCTTACAGTATCGATCCAGGTGGGAATCTTTGCGTTTTCCGTGGCGTTAATATCAAATGCATAGAACTTTTGAATTAAATTTGTCGTCGGCAATCTTAAAGGAGAAATTACGCTAATATCTTCACTGGGAATTGATAACCAGCCAATTGTAGAATCAATATAAATTAGTTTAGTGGAATATTTACTGTGAAGCAGTAATACTTCTTCGTTTGGCGTAATCGGCACACCATTAATTTTATTTATCCCACTTAAAGATACTTGTTTGGTGCCGTCTTTACGCTTTAATTCAATTTCTCCAGGCAGGCTAGAAGATAAAGAGATGTTGATATTGCCTGGAGAATAAAGAAAAAATCTATCCCCCGCAACCAAGGACAAATCCCCGTTTGTGGAGACCTCCCAAGTATTTGATGCTCCGCCGCTGCCGCCAGCATTTAAATCTTTGAGTAAATCGTCTATTTTGATATTCTTAAATTGATTGTCAGTCGCATCTTGGAGTAGCAACAAATCAGCGGCTTCTCTAGTCTCTTTATTGGGGAATTGCTTAATTTGCATAAATTTCTAATATCTCGATGATTGCTTGATGAACAATTTTTGCATTCTCAAAGTAAGGTTTCCACCAAAATAAATTAATAAATTCATATCTATTCTCATAATTGACTTTCTCCCCTGTCTCATCAGTTAGCGCTATTCCTTTTGAATCTTCCACGTATCCATAAAAAGCGATAATTGCTGTATTAATTATCGCCGCCAGTAATTGCTCACTTTGATTATTCGCGCTAGCAGTCAAGCCGATTAAATCGAATTTACGAATAATTAAATAATCAGTTGTTTGGGTTGCGTTCTCTCCAAACAACTGCGTTAACGATAATTCCATTAATAATCATCCGGGTCAAACATGGACGTGGTATCGACTTTATAAAAATCAATTATTTTTGTCGCTTGGCGATAAGTTGTTTCGCCACGAGTAACAAGCGCATCGCTGCCATTAGTAATTGATATCGACTGATCCATATTGCTATCAAAATTCAATTCAGTTAGTCGCAATTGCGCTAGGGCGATAATCGCCGCCAGGAGACTTTCTGGGGTATTTGTGCCGGAGGGAGTTAAACCCACAGTGCTTAAATCGGCTTTACTAATTCTTAATTCGGTCGTTGTTTGGATCGCTCCGTTTCCAAATACTTCTAGGAATGCTGGTTCAGCCATGATTAATACTTAAAAAATATCAATCCCAGTATAAAAGCAATTTATCGATATTAGTCAAAGCCAAATTGCGGCGATCGCCTTTCTCACCTGTTCGGGGGACACTTCTAAATAGCGCTGTAAAGTTCCCAAGTCCGAGTGCCCGCTAATTTCTTGAATCTCCCGTAAGGGGACACCGTGCTGGCTCATAAAACTCAAAGCACTTCGCCGGAAACTGTGCGTACTTGCTCCCCTAATTCCCACGCGCTCACAGGCATTTCTCAATATCCGATCCGCTGTATTCCGATTTAAATATTTATTTTGTCCCACTCGCCCCGGAAACAGCGCCCCGGCACGCTTTGGCTGGTAAGCTGATAAATAAGGCTCTAGCGCCGGGTGAACGGGGATTGTGCGTGTTTTTAATTTACCTTTAGTTTGGCTCTTACGGAAGGTAATAATACCCTCGACAATATCATGCGTCTCAAGGTGTAGCGCCTCGGAGATTCTACAGCCAGTAAAAAAGCAGATCGCATATAAGCACGCATTACGCGGTGATTTTTCTAACTCAGTGAAGAGTCGTTTAATTTCGTCAATACTTAGGACTTTAGCGCGTCCATTGCCACGGTTTTTCAATGGTTTCGGGTGAAAACTTGCATAATCCCGATTTTGTCACAAAACCGCCACAACCCGCATGGCAGCGTACTAAGCAGCCATCAACCGCAACCTCTTAATTTTTGCTTATATATAAAAAACCGCCTTCTCGACGAAAGAATGCGGCTTTGGACTCCTATTAATAAACCCTGCTTATGTCCGTTGCTGATTGCTGACTGGATCGGTGAAATAACTCACTTGTAACGGCAGTCCTTTTTTAACACATGCGATCGCTTCATCCAAGTTTTTAAATTCATCTTTCTTTTGCGCGTACAGATAAACTGCTAAATGTCGAATTTGTTGATCGGTTAGCCGTGAGGCATCGACGGTTAAACACGGCGGCGCTCCAGTCGCGGGTACAATTGGCGCGGCGGATTTTAAGGGTACGTGCCCTTCGGGGAATATTTCGCTAAAAGGCGTGTCAGTTTTTAAAAACCCGATAATTTTAGTTTCTGCCATCGGCGTATTGTGAAGTTTTCAATTGTTTTTTTTGGTTTAGTTGAGATATCAGTAATTTAAGTTCTGCCAATAACTCTTTATCCCAGATGACAACGCTGCAATTTAAGCAGTGGGCAGAATCGGTAGCAGAAATATATTCAATCTGGGGAGATCCGCACTTAGGGCACTTCAACATTCTTCTAGCTCCAGTAAAAAGTTTTTCGGAAACTCCTCAAAAACTCCCTCAGGGAATTTAACTAAAACGCATTCCTTTTTGACGCGAATAATATCACCTTTCATCCCTCCCCAGGGTTCTTGGATATGCGGCGATACAAATACGGATAATCCTATTTGAGCAGTTTGCAATAGCTTTAATCTTTGGGACATAGGCTAATATCTCGAATTTAAAAAAGAACCGAGTATATACCTTCAGTTGACAACCGGGTATATACTCGGTAAGATTATTGTAGGACAAAAGATGGTAATTCCTTACGCACATACATTATATGACTCATCAACCAATTTGGCGAGAGAAGCTAGAGAGGACGGGAAATGGTACTTTCTCCCCTAAAGAGTTTGAGGGGAAAAAGCTACGCAGCATGAAACTATCAGATTATGCCTGGGATAAATTAGAGGCATTGGGAGAGATTAATTCTTGTTCGCGCACAGAGATTATCGAGAAGTTTACTAGAGGCGAAAATAACGAGCAAGAGATAGTCCTTAAAGCTTTAGAGAAGTTTATTGCGAGTAAACAAGCGGCTTGGGGTAATAACCCCAGTCAAAAGGGAGAATTTAATCCTAATTCTCGCACTTGGGATATTTTCAATCAGTTTAAAAAGCTTGTAGAAACTTCACCTTGGGAAGTGGGGATAGGGAAAGAGCAGAATAATTGATTGCCGTGTATATACTCGGTTAATAGCTAAAACCCGCCACTCGACAGTAGCGGGTTTTTAACTAAATAATGTCACGCTTTAAAAACAAACCTATTATTTTGTATATCGAAGCTGAATTTTGAGTCTTTTGCAAGCAAATAAATAGGGATTAAAGACGGTTGCTGAAGTTGGGCAAATACCTCAACACTAAATAATCTTGCACTTTCAGGATTTAATTTAAAACTTTTAATATGGTTTGAGATATGCGGATTGTAACCGTCATCTGGAAGCCAATCAGATACAACTAAAAAATCACTGCCTATTTGCTGAATTACTTTATACGATACTTCTTCTAATATTCTTGCGTATGCGCGGATAAAATTTATTTTTATTCTTTTGTTATCCGCACCATCAAAAATAATATTCATAAATATTTACACAAAAGTACCATTACGTCTCAAAAATAGTCAAACATGCTTAGGAAGCGGATTCTGTAGTTTCTGACATGCCCCCTATCTCACTTTCTACAGTGCGTGTCAGCAACCAAGCCGCTAAGTTTGCTAGTCTTCTGCCCTCATTTTTGCTCCTTTTCTCTAGATATTCGTAAATTTCAGACGATACAACTACTTGAACACGTTTTGACTCAGCCATACTAATACTCTTAATGACTCTTAGTGAGTTGGAATACTCTATTTACATATTATGCATTGACAGGCTCAGAATACTTAACGCATTGACAACGTAAACAAACTGTCTTACCGTTGTTGAGTAACTTTACTGCAATACCTCAGCATGGTGGAGGCTACACAAACCCTAAGCAATGGTCACAAGACCGATGCACAACCCAAAATCAAGCGCCCCAAACGACAACCCCCACCACTTCCATCAGTGGCGGGGGCGTCGGACATGACAGACACGACTTATCAGTGCAAAGTTGATACTACACCGTGTAGTTGGGATGCTTTACCGCTTTGGGCTTCTTTTAGCCTGTCGGCGGACGGAAGTTATCTAAAAATCAAAACTTCCAAATCGCAATTTTGCGATCTTCGCACCGGGAGATCCACTAGCGCTGGCAGCGGTCGCTGCTATCGAGTGTTTTTCTAGAGCATCAGGTAATACCGCCCTTAATCCTGCCAGGGATTAGGGCGGATTCAAACAAAATAAAACATTCCAAAATTATGCCAGAAAACAAAGAGCTAACAGCTAAAGAGCAAAAAGTAATTGCCGAATTTGAAACCGCCCGTCCTGGCTTGGGGGCGATCGCCGAAAGCAATATCCGCAATAACGATAAAACCGGGTGGGCGGAAATTATCGCCGAAACCCCAGAGTCAGAATTAATTATCAAAAAGACTGAGTAGTGGGAGTGGGTAAGACTTGGATTATTTTTGTGGTTGTTGGGCTTGTAGTATTTGTAAGCTACATCTTACAACCACATCCCTACAATTTCAGGCTAAAAATCGAGGTGGAGTATGGAGCAGGGAGAACTGACGCGGTTAAGGCGGATTGATTGGGTAGAGGTGCGCTTACCCGGCTGGCAAAATTTAGGGCGTTATTTGCTTTGGGGCGCGGGTCGAGTAGCTTTTTCAGGCTGGTTTTTCACCCTTTATACCCTCAAAGTCAGTGCCAAGATTGTTATAAATTTGGTGGAAATGACTGAATGTAGCACAAAGCAACTACTTTCTGTATACAGCCAGTTGCCGCACATGGGGTTACCGTCTCAAGCTGTGGTCGATGCCATCGCCCTTCCGATAACAAGTGATATCAAAGATGTTATCAGTGACTTAACCGCACAAATCGAGGCGGAAGATAAGCCAGTAATGATTCTCGGTGGCACTGGCAGCGGGAAATCAACACTAGCGCAATACTTGGCTTACACCTATGGCGGGAAAGTAAAAGTTTACGAGCCAGAGGGAACGCCCGACGACTGGCAGGGCTTAGAGGTTATTGGGAAAGGAGAGGATTGGGATGCTATCAATGAGGGGATGATTGGGGATTTAGAGGATTTAAGCTCTCAGATCCAGCTACGTACCGATAAAGGCGATGCGGCGTTAGCGGGGAGTGAGAAAGTTTTAATTGTGGAGGAATATCCCGAAGTCCGTCAAAAGTGCGAGAACGCCGACGAATGGATTGAAAGACACGCTAGAAGGGGGCGTAAAGGCAAGCGTTTTGTCATTGCCTTGTCTCAGTACGATAAAGTCAGCGCTTGGGGCTTTGAGGGCAAATCCGACTTAGCTGATGGATTTATCAAAATACGGCTGGGTAAAAAAGCGGTTATTCATGCCAGATCGCTCAAAAATGAAGAATTAGCAGTCTGGTTACAGTCGGATCGCTCACATTGCTTGTACGATGATGTACCGTGCAAATTGCCGTCATACCGGGAAATGAAAGCGGTTACACAGCGGTTACAACTTCCGCCGCAAAATCAGCCCTTGGTAACGGTTGAAACCGCCACACAGCAAGCCTTCCAGCCCCCAAAGACCGCCCCTAACGAAATTTCTGAAACCACGAGAAAAGCCATAAAAGCCTGCCTAGAGGCGGGTTTGAGCGATTCTAAGATTATTAAAGAGGTTTTAGGCTACCAGGGAGGGCAATACCAGCAAGGTAAAGAATTATTGCAGTCTTTGAAGAATTGAAAAGTTAAAAGCTGTGGAACGCAATTTACAGCTTTTAACTTGCTTCTCAGTGATCCATATCTACGCCATTCTGTGACTATTTAATATACCGCAAGTAGCAAGCTGATAGCTGAACGTGTGATAAGTTGGTTAATTAATCAGGACGAAGGGTGCTAATGAATACTACATAATGTAATATTTTTATTTTTATTGAAAAATGACCATGTGACGTAATGGTACTTTCGCCACTTGCGAAAGTACCAATCAGATAGATCTGTCTCTAAGTTAATTAAGAAAGGTTTTTGCTTGTCTATCGGCTATTGCAGACATCTCTGTGAATTGCAATCACAGACATCACATCCCTCCCTCGACTTCCTAAATCGGTAGGTATTGCTTGTCAAAAAGTCGAATCGACTCACAAAAACACAATATCTCACTTAAACGTACCACAAAGAAAGTCAGGGAGTCTGCGATAGCTGATAAATAAGCAAAAGCCAAGCATGAGGTGCAATCTTGCTTGATTATTTGCCGTCGATAACTATTTACAGTGCCATTGCAGATCCAGGCAATTGGGTAGGGAAGAACCACAAAGGACAAGTGGCGGGTTCTGACTGCTTCAAGTTATGGGATCTGCTGCATTCAGGAGATATTCAAGGCTCTGGCAACGTAATCGTTGATTTAAAAGTCGCCGCACACTTTTTGGGCAAGTCGATTTACACTATCCGGCGGTGGGTGAAAGCTGGGTTAAGACTAGGATTTTTTAGAAGTTCCAGGCGCGTTGGGACTAAACAATACAGAATTTTTTATGCCAGCAAACAAAATATCTGCAAGTCGCTACAAATTACAGATATTGGCGCGTGCATCGAAGTTGAGGTATCAGACCTCAAGAATGCAAAGTTTTTAGCAACAGAAGCGGAGGCGCTGAAATTACAAAACCAGTCAAAATGGCTTGAAAAAGAAAAAAAGCGGAAAAACTTGAAAAAGTGCGTTCCCGCCGCCGAAACATTGACCACCTCTGAAATATGCTCAGGGGCAATCCTCTGTAAAGCGGATGGGGACAGATTCACCTATCTCAAGTTTTACGCTCATGCTCACGGCGGTAGCCAGAAGAGAATCGCTCACGAAATGGGGCGGCATCCGTCCACAATCCAGCGCCGATTATCTAATGGCTACCGACAAAAGCATGGTTTAGAACCAATCGCCAAAACTCAGATTCTCGCGCCCGTGCAACGCGATGTCCCAAATTCCCAAGGCATCCGCAAAATAGTAACCCACGGGGAAGGCAAAATTTGGAAGACAAGACTTGGCTTATTTAAAGTTTGTCCAAATGTTTATGACGTGCCCCACGAATTAGTGTCGAAACGCTATTTAAGAGGCAAGATTAAACGCACTATCAAGGCTCACGAACTCGCTATAGAGCGTCAAGAGTGGCTTGAGGATAACGCAGGCTATTACGAATGGTATGCGTCTTTAAAAGCCCAATCACGGCAAGCTTCAAACGATAAGCCTGACTTATTGACCGAAAAAATCGCGCCGCCGGACAATATAGAGAAATCATGATAAGTAATCCTGATCTTAATTGAGCATTGAAGACTCTATTAAGATTGGCGGGCTTAAAAAAGGTTTCCAAGAATCTGGGAAAAGGCATAGAGAGTCACGCACACTTGATCACATTTTAAAAATTACTAAACCGAGGGCATATGACAAAGCCTACCGGGATAATACCTTCTATAGATGGGCTTCTATACCAACTTGGATGGACGCGCCAACATCCGAGAGTGCAGGCATTTTTAAGAACAGTGTCATATAGACATGGTGAAACTTTTACCCTGGATACAACCCCTTATAAGTACCTCGTGAGGCTAGATGAGTTTTTAAAAATTTATTGGCAGTGCGATCAAGTTTTGAAAAGGCTTAAGCTGACTTGGGACTCCCCAATTGTGGGGGAGCTAGCGGGCGATTACGGAGGCATCAATAAAATGCCTCTTCTCGGTTGGCAACATTTATACGAATGCCTAGAGCATCAGTATTTTTTAATGGATATGCCAACGCCTAAAGAAGTAGAGCCTAAAAAAGCTAAGAAAAAGAAAACTGTAGCCGCTAAAAAATAATAAAATTTTAGTAGCGAATTTACGTAAAGCTTATGGCATTCAATGCTGAACAAATCGCTTATGACCTCCGGGCTGAACATCGAAGCTTAGAAACAAAGATTTTAGCTAATTTAGACTTGGTAGAACTGGATGAATTTGAGATTGAGTCATTAGCACCGCACTGGGAAGAATTATGCGCGTTGGGCGTGGGGCTGCATACTGATAAAGTGCAATTGACAATTAATGGTTATCCTCAAAATTTGGAAAGTGCTATTTTGTACGTTCTAGACTTACAAGCACGTGAGCCTTTCAATGATCCAGCGCACGCCACAAGAACTTTTGTTAAAGCACTGACTGAAGGGTGGAAGCCTAGCAAACAGAAGCAAGCAAGTCATCCCCAGCGATGACAGTCGTAAAGAAAGTGTACTTTTTATCGGCAATATATCGCACATCGCTTTTGACGATCGCCATAAACTCTTTATGCCCCTGGCGGCGACGACCAACTAAGCATCCGGCACTTGCGCCCTTGATATTGTTTTGGGGGAAGTCATAACCCCAATGTTGGTTAATTCCAAATAAACCGAAGTCGGTTTTATCTGCCGTGCGTTTGAAATCTTTATTAAAGTCACGGCAAACAAAAATCGGTTGCATTTGGATCAGCGCTTCATGCGGCTCGGCTTTTCCGTGTGTCCCAACGCGCCAAGCTTGATACTGCCCAAAAGCAATTCGTGCAGCGCCCAATAAATTCATTGGATGATGAGTGTAATAATCTCCCGGCTCGGTTGTGGCTTGCCAGTGATTGATAATTTTGGGAATCTTACCAACAAATTCAATCACCATCCGCCGATCATTAAACTCATTGGGCACATCATCATTAAGAGCGCCGTCTTCGTTCATCCCCTCGATATAAACAATATTAAATTGCTTTGGTTTGTCAGCAATATAATATTGTTTGTGCCGCATGTATTCAATAATTTTAGTTGCCAAGTCCATACAAAATACTATTTAAACTGGTATTTTATATTTCCCTTTTTGATAAAATATCTATCAGCTTTTTTAAAATTAAACTTGATAGCTGGATGGTTTGAACTTTTGTGAGTGACGGGCATCTTGTGTCAATGAAGTCTAGTAAAATATTTGTTTGCTCGGCATAGTTTTCTAATGCTTGCAATACTTCGCTGTCGATAGCGCTTTCAATTGAATTACTCATATAATTTAAACTTTAATCTTTGCGTTAATCTTTGCGTTTTTCTTGTGGCAGTAATTGTCCCAAGTATCCGCCTACACCGATTTTAGCTAAGTCGCCAAAAGTGGATCTAAAAGATTCATACTGAATCGCTAGAATCAACGAGCCAATTACTAAAATTAGAATTATCACAGAGCGGATTTTTAAGCGAGAGAGCGCTTCTGCCAACATTAGTCTAAATAAATAAATTATTCTTTATCGCGGATCACAAAGCTTTGGTGCTTTTGTAGAAACTGTTCTATTTCCTTAATTTCGCCCTTGGCTTCTTCTAGCTTTTTATTATATTGTTCTGATTTGTGGTCTATTTTCTGGTCTAATTGACCGATGAGAAATTGTACAGTTTCGGTTCTATTTACATATGCTTGCAGATGCAAGTCTAGTTTTTTATCTAAAGAGTAAACATCTTTTTTAACTAATTCTATTTGTACTATTAGCCCCTTGTGCCCTTCAATCGCCGCGTGTTCGTCAAGCGATTTGTGCAGGTTTTCGATTTCATGATTAATCGAATTGAATCGGCTAATTATGCGGATAAAAGCCCCGGCTAAAATCGAGAGGCTGACAGCAATGCCAAAAAGAATACTAATAGTTTCTAATGTTAATACTACGCTTGGTTGTGGCGTTGTCGAGGGTTGGCTAGTTGATGCTTGCATATTAATTTAAAGTAAAAAAGCATTCTATGCCCACGCCGTTATTGTTACCATTGGCTAATTTTACCGCTCCACCCGGCTCAATTTGTAAGCGTGAATTTCCGTTGCTCCCCCAAGTGCTTATTAGCATTATTTCTTTTGGGCGATATCCAACGGGCAAAGTAGTAATTATTTCGTTGCCCACTAGAGCAATCGATTTCTTAACTGTGCCCTTGACTTGAATTAAATCCCCAATAATTTTTCGGCATTGCGGCGTGGAGTATCCGGCGGCGTAATTACTCCACCCAGTTGCTAGCTGTAAATTTAGCCAAGTGCCGGACGGGTGATCGTGAGCGATCGGCGCTTTACTGTCGAGTGCTACTTGTAACCCGTTAATTTTAGAAATTTCATGCGTGTGGTCTAAAGGTGCGGGATTCCCCGGTTCGCCTTTATCGCCTTTATCGCCTTTTACGCCCGGTGCGCCTGGTGTGCCCGGTTCCCCCGGTTCTCCTTTATCGCCTTTTACGCCTGGTGCGCCTATTGCACCCGGTTCCCCCGGTTCTCCTTTATCGCCTTTTACGCCTGGTGCGCCTGGTGTGCCCGGTTCCCCCGGTTCTCCTTTC
>PDVI01000013.1_pt1 | contig 16035 bp, 8 predicted proteins | sample 1369771 | NCBI WGS metagenome assembly PDVI01 (sample SAMN07795377, study PRJNA414565) | Alkali sediment metagenome, whole genome shotgun sequencing project. | isolation source: glacial lake sediment | place: Montenegro: Black Lake | collected 2016-06
CTGTCTCTGCTCTTTCGCGAGCACTGTCAAGGAAGGAATCCGTGTCTGACTCGATCTTTGCCTCAGTCAAGATACGGTCGATCTCGATCCGCGCCTCTTCAAGCGGCGGCACAATTTGCCCGCGCCCCCGCAGGCGCGGCGCATAAACGTCGTTGTAATAATCAGTGATCTCCTTTTGCGAGATCAGGACGAAGTTACGGAAGCGGAAGTTCAGATACTTCTCGATTCGCACCCGCTGTTCCAGGATCTCATCGAGTTTTTCCGCCGTGAGGCCGACGAGCATCAGGCGTTGTTGAAACTCTGCTGCTGAAGGAAAGGCTTTGCTTAGTTCATCGCGAGCGTTCTTCACTTCTTCCGCTGTCGGAGCAATAGTCGGCAACTTCTCAGCTTCTTGAAGAATCAACCGCTGATCGATAACGAGACGCAACGCCCGGTTGAGGTCTGGAGAATTCGGTGACACCAGCGGCGTGTTCGGTTGCAGCGCTAGTTGCCACACCAGATCCGAGTAAGTAATCAAATCAGTGCGCACCCCGGCATTCACGGTCGCAACCATGCGATCGACTACTTCCTGAACAGGGGACGCGGTGACGTGGAGAAAGGGAGACGGGGAGAGAAGCCGAATCGCAGCAAGCGTGGAAGCTGGAAAAGAAATTATCGAGAAAAAGGAAATAAGTACGAGCGTCAGAGCTCTCGCAATAACCCTTTGCCCTTTCATGCCCACGCTTTTGATTAACTTATTAATCATTACTCCAGCCTTTCCTTTTCGCTCCTTGCCCCCCCCCACCCGATCTCCCAGTGCTCCGTGTCTCCGCGCGTAAACCGGAAGTGAATCTGTGAACGGTTCAGGCGAAACACCGCGGGGGTTCCATCGAATCCTCCGCCGGGGCCGCGCTGGGGAATCAGAAACTCTGGGGGGTTTAGTAGAAAACCGTAATCGACGGCAAGCGCGCCCCCTACCGGCGTTTGAATGCGGAAACCCAGACCAACTGTGTTGCTCCAATGCGCCCGTAGGTTCGCAGCATTAATCGCTGCCACAACATCGCCCGCCGCCACCGGCGTCGAATCTTTCTTACGAAATGGCACCACCTGTAAAGCTTTGGTCAACGGTATGCGCGCCTCGAGATTTACTACCGCCAGGGCATTTCCGCCCACCGGCACCGTAAAAGGATTCAGCTCGACAATATCTCCATTCCGATCGCGAAAAGTGCCTTCCGGAATTATTGCCTGTCGCGGTCCTGCTTCCTCAAAGCCAAACCCGCGCAGCGTGGTTGAGCCACCGGAGAAGAATCTCTCGCTGATGGGTAAGGTTCGGTCTATTTCGTCGATCTGGCCGTTGCCATCGCGATCGCGAGGATTGAATAGGTTTGCGAGTCCGAGGGTAGCGTTACCCGCGAAGACTGTTCCGCGCAACCGATTGATCTTGTGGTAAGTGCGATAAGTCGCCTGCAACTTATTGAACGAGAGATTGCCACCCAACTGCCTTAAGGCAACTGCATAGTCCACGCTGAAAAAGTATCCCCGAGTAGCGTCAACCTGGTTGTAGCGACACACCTCACCCGGCACTGCGGAGTCCGCACTTTCGGGATCACGGACGGCGCCCAGCAAACCGCGCTCGCACCTTTCACGCGTATCGCGCACGAGCGATGCGCCAAAGCGAGACAGCCGCACGGCTCGATCAGGTTGCAGGATTGGCCTTACCAAAAGGCTTTGCAGATTGAAGAGGCGCACGTCTTCGTAGCTGTAACGAGCGAAGAGGATCGTATGGGTTTTTTGATCGAGGATTCGCTGCGTTTCTAAAGCCACAGTTAGGCGATTGATCGTCGGTTCCTTAACGCGGGCGCCAAATTCATCGATTGGATTGCCGTCCTCATCAAATCGCTGGACGATTCCAAAAGTGCCGCGATCGATCGCGGAACGAAAGAAACGGGTCACCGTCGAGTCGCGTTGATATTGCACGGTCAAAGCGAGGGGCGCGAATTGTCGCTTGTTGTACCGTTTGAATTTCGGGTCGATGTATTCCAACCGGATCAATTGCTGCTGACGGCTCACCCGCAGACGGATCGCACCGTGGCGCAGCTTGTTCATGAGGTTCACGTTGGAGAGTTCAAACAGCCCCAGCGCGCCCGTGTCTGTTGAAAAGCCGCCGCCGTAATCCATTACACGCGGTTTCTTTTCTTCGACATCGATGATCAGATCTTTCTTTTTGAAACCCGACGCTGTTTCTCCGGCAGGTTCGGGGTGAATGATCACCTGGCGATAGGCGTCGGTGAGATAAAGTTCGCGTTCACTTTCCGCCACCCAATCCGCACGCAGCACGTCGCCTTCCTGAAGCGGAATTGCACGCATGATGGCGTCCCGTTTGCGCTGTTGTGTCTTTGCGTCTCCGGTTACGCCATTGACTATGATGCGATTGATAAAGACTTTATCGCCTTCATTGACGCAGGTATCGTTACGATCGCCGGTGTCGGAGCGACAGATAATCGTGTAAATCAAACGTACCTGCTCTTCCTCGCCTTTGCGGGGCAGCTCCACCACCGACAGATCCACCTGGGCGTTGGCATATCCCTCCCGCGAATACAAAGCGAGCACGCGGTCGCCATCAAATCGCGCCTGAGCCTCACGCAGTTGCTTGTCGGTGTAAATCTTATTGCCACGCACTTCTACCCCCGCAACTCGGGTCAGTTCATTGGGGATGACATTGAAGGTGATGATCAGATTCTCGCCGTTGAGAGACACACCTTGCAGCACCTCAACATCGGCGCGCCGGTAACCGAGCTCGCGCATGTAATTGCGCACTGTGCGCTTGTCCTGTTCCAGCAATGTCAGACTAGTGTAACCGCGGCCATAACCGAGAAAAGGAATCAGCCCGAGGGCACTGGCCTTCTGACTCTTCAGATCGGCTTCCACATCTTCGAAGGTCAGTTTGTTGGTACCGCTAATACGAATATCGGTAAGACGGAAGCGCCGGCCCTTGTCAATCTGGTATTGAATCTCCACCGTGCGTCCGCTGAGTGCGTCGGGATCCAGATTCTCACAAGTTTCGCGAGTGCCGCCGGCGGCGGTTCCAATCACGGGCGGCGCCACGCTGCACACAGGGGTTACTTCCGCGAAGAAATATCCTTCCTCCTGGAGTTTGTTGCGCAGGCGGCGGGCACCTTCTTCAATTGCGGACAGGTCGATGTTGCCTTCCCGCTTCACAGGTAACAGTTCGCGTTGGCTTTTTTCGTTCAGCTCGAAGTCCTGAATCACGACATTTACTTTCGGACCGATCCCACCTTGCAAGTTGATCGTGATGCGGTTGGTTTCGTTATCGCGCTCAACGCGCGGATCTCCGAGCTGAGGCGCGAGGTTTCCCTGCGCGATGATGGCGTCCCGGATGCGTTTGACGTCTTCAGCGAGCGCTTCGCGGGTAAAGAAGGCACCCGGCTGCAGGAGCAAGTGCGGACGGAGTGGGGCTGGATCAAATCCCGTGATACCGATGTTAAAGGAATCGACGCGAGCCTGTTCGTTCAAGGTAATGCGGTAAGTGACAACCGCACGGGTACCGCTGCTATCAAGTTGCTCCTGAGGTTCGACGACCGCATTGAAGTAACCGCGGTCACGAAGATAGACCTGAATTTCATCGGCGTTACGAGTGATGATCTGTTTTGAGAGTCGCGATCCAGGTTGTACCAGACTCAGTCGGGCCCTTAGTTCATCAGCAGCTACTGCTACTCCTGTGCCAGGTCCGATCTCAAAATTAACCTCGCTGATCTGCACCTGGCGCTGAATCACGAAACGCAGGCGAATCGGCCCGGTGCGCTGTGCAGTCTCGATTACTTCGACCCGCGCATTGGCCACGCGTTGGGTTTCAAATAGGGCTTGCAACGAGTCTCGGACTCTTACCGCGGAAAACTCCGTGTTTGGCACAACTTTCAGGACCGCGAGGAAGCTCGCTTCAGCGCTGGCATCCGGTTGAGAACCAGCAAAAACGATCTCAATCGCCGTCACGAGCCGGCCTTCATAAGCATCAAAGCCGCGTTCGTCGCCGTTGGTCACAGCCGCGGCCTCGCCCGGAAGCGCAACGATAGTCACCAGGAAAAACGACGCGAGGATTCTCCAGCCCACTTTGAGCGCAGCTGTGAGGTGCCTTCCCAATTGTTGCCGCCAACTTTGCCCCATGCTTAGAACCGTTTCCTGAACCGGATTTCAAAACTGAAATTGTCGTTTTGCGTACTAAGTCGCCGCGAGGAGGCTTGTTCATATTGCGCTATGAAGGAGATACGGTCCGACACGCGATATTCAACGGACAGGATCTGGTTCGGGTCAGATGCGACGTTGGTCGAATAGGTAATCGAAAGATTCTTGTTGATGCGCTTGCCCACGGTCAGGCGCGCCCCCGGCGTTGATCCGCTGCGCCCACCGATGACGGGATTGATTTCAAAGCGGCTGAGGCCGAAAAGTTTACTAGTGGCTCGTTGCGCTGGAGCATTGATTAGAGCGTCGGTTAGCAAGCTGGTGGCGGTGCCAAGGCCCGACTGCGAAAGTACTGACGCGCTCGTGTCGCCGGAAGAGAGCTGACCGGTGGTAATCAGTGAGACAACATCGGCCTGCGGTAAGGCCGGTTCTGAGCTAACAACTGCTTGCGGCTGTGACAGTGGTCCGGTCAGCGTCACATTAACGCGGTAGCCACGAATCTGCGCTTCACCCTGAATGTTGACTATGGGATCGGCATCGCGACGAGCCGGCAAGTCCATCAATGCGCGCGTGATCTCGTAACGATCGTTGCGGAAGTTGAGCGTGCCGCTGGTGGCCGTGATTCGTCCGGAGACGACCGGATCCTTTACCGGACCATTCACCTGTAGTGAAACCGATCCGATCAGGTCAGCAAGATTATTTCGGACCACCAGGGCGTTGCGGCCTTCCACCTTCAAGTCGTTGAAGACAGCCGCCCGTGTGAATTCCAATTCGCCGCCTTCTTCAATCGACTCTTCGCGACGGAAATTGATTAGGTCAGCCAACTCGATGTCTTCCGTGTATTCCGAGCGGCGCAAGATCACTGTGCCACCCACGAGCTGCTCGCGCGCTGAGCCCTTGATTTCGAGATCCGCGTCAACGGTGGAACGGAAGTCGGTGGGAAAGGGCACCGTCACATTGTCACCATGTAGGTTTATGAGAAATTCCGCGAGAGAGAATCCTTCGAGGCGGGCGCCACCAGAAGCGCTTACATGACCCCCGCCCATGGTGCCGGCCAGTGATTCAATTTGCGCCTGGTCAGACGTGAACCGGACGACTGACTTGAGATTGGAGATCGTCCAGCGTTCATTACCGAGCAACAAGGATACTGAACCACTGGCGACCGATGCAGTGCCATTCAAGCGCGGCTGTTCATAGCTTCCCGAGACGCGCACCGCGACGTCAGCAACACCTGAGGTGAAAACATCCGGAGACAATCCGTTCAGAACACGCAGGTTGAGCTGGCCATCGGCCGTGAAGGTTTGTCTGCCGCCCGCACCAACAGCCAACCGGCCGCCTAACAGAATATTTGTGCCCGGCCCGGTGAATTGAGTTTTCTCGAAGAAAACCTCGGTCGGCGAAAACTGTACAAGGAGCGGAGACGTGGCAGTCAGTTGCACATCTTCAACCCGGAAGGTTAGCTCGGAGAGGTTCGCCGTACCCTGCAAGCCTGCCAAAGAAAACTCATTGTCCTCGTCAACCAGGTTGCCGGACGCTTTGATTGTCCCCGAGGCGCGACCAGTAATCTTCACGGTACTCTGCGGCAGAATCATTCCCATCAAGGTGGTGAGGTCGGCATCGTTCAAGGTCGTTTCCAAACTTGACGACAAATGCGGATCGGCGAGATTGATTCGCGCTGCTACTACTTGCGACTGTCCCAGCAGGCCAGTGGTGAACGTGATGCTTAGCTGTTTATTTTCAGTCGTGCCGCGAAGTGCGAGGGTACCGGCAGGGCGCCCGTTGATCGTCACGTCTTTGCCGGTGCCGTCAAAGGTGATCTGGTAGTTAGAGAAGTCTTCATCAGCAAGATTCCCCACGACGTGCGCAGTTAGGTCGGCAGTTCCCGTCAGTGGCGGCAATCCCGGGCGGTTAGCGAGTGCGCTCAGCCGGTTCAATTGCACTCCTTCCGCGCGGCCCCGTAAATCGAAAATCTTGCTGGTCGTGTTGTAGCTACCGCTGGCGATGATATGGCCTGCACTAAGGCTCGCATCAAGGTTTTCGATCTTGACGTCTGAGCCGGTGAAAGTGGCGCGCGCTACTAAACTTTGCAAAGGTTCGCCTGCCAGCCGGCCGGGGCCGAAGGTTAACTCCGCCCCGCCACTCATCGCATCGGGAATACCCTTGATTTCGACGCGACCGGAAACATCCGCTTGCGTGTCGCGGAATTGTTCGCGCGTCGTGCGGCTCAGCGGAAGCACCGCGATCAGTGCGGCCGCATTCACTCGATCAAGCGTGGCAACTACCGTGACGTTGTCTTTACCGATCCGCGGTGCATTTACAGTGAACTGCATTCCGCCACCATCTTTTTCGCTAAGACGCCCGTCAGTAATCGCCAGCTCGGCGGGTGTCATGGAAATATTCGCGGACAGAGTTCCCACATCGTTTCCGTTGATGATGAGCGAAGCCAGGGAAACGCGCCCGTTGATATCTGGTGATCCAAGCTCGCCGCGAAGCGTGCCGTTGAAAGCGAATTGCCCACCGAGATCTATTCCGTAGCTGCGTAGTTGTTCCTCGACGTCAGGTAACAGTCCGGACGTGAGCAACACCGCCTGTAATTCAGCTGCGTCGGATGAGTTCACAGCGACCTGCAGATTCGAGTCGCCCTGGAAGGAAAATTGACCGCTTGCTTGCAGCGAACTCGCCGGAGTCCGCAGGTCGACTCGCTGGATTTCAAACAAGCCGCGATTAGCGTTTAGTGAGAATTCGCCGGACAAAGGAATCCGACCGTTATCGGCGGCTGGCGCCTCTCCCGTCAATTGCGAAGTCAAAGTTCCGGAGGCTTGCTTAAAATCCGTTCCCGGAAAAGTGAGATCAATCCGTCCGGTCGCGCGACCTGAAACCGGCACTGCCGCTTCCGCGAAGGCGGTGAGCGGACCAGCAATATCGAGATCATTGAAGTCCGCGACGATTCGCGAACTACCTCCGCGGCCCGTGGCAATCCGAGCACTGCCGGAAGCTCGTCCCTTAAAAATGTCTGCGGCAAAGTTGTTGAGTTGAATATCGGAGTTGGTGGCAACGAGGTCGGCATGTGCCGCGCCTAAATCCATCCGCCCGAGAACGCCACCACCAATGCTCAAGTCTGCGCTTGCCCGATAACGTCCAGATTGCTCAACCACGAAAACCGGTTTCGTCAGTTTCACATTGTCGGCATGACCGTCAGCTAGTTTGACAGTGCCGGCATCAATATCGGCCGTCGAACCTTGAATGCGTCCCTCGCGGACCGAGAGGCGCACACCCGCGATATTCACGCTGCCAATCTCAGCACCGGCCGCTGAAGTCGCGCCTACCTGAACGTCTTTAGCGACGACACTCGTGATGCCATCCTTGCTCACTACGTCCACATTGTTGACAGTCACTCCTTTGACTCGTGTTCCAGAGCCAACGACATCGCCGGCGTTTATCTTGCTGATGGTTGCTGTGGTAGTGCTGTTTTCGTTTCGCACGCGCAGGTCGGTAGCCGTAATACCATCAACGCGAGCGCCCGCTGTGGTAAGACTATTGGCGCGAAACTGGCTGGAGGACGCTGTTAAGACGTCGCCATTCATCTCGGCCCGCGCGTCCATAAGAATCAGTCCGGCGATGGTGGTGCCATAGCTTCTTTCAGCAGCCGCTCGCAGTTCACCGACCCAGCGAAAGTCGGAACCAGTCCCCATCACCCCGCCGACCAGCTGCACAGAGTTCAATTGAAAGTCGCCGGCGCTCAGCAGTTCAGCAACTGCGCGTCCCTTGATGTTGTAAGTCTTCCCTTGCCCCGAACCTGCAGCCGTGACATTCAGTCCTTGCAGGCGCACGCCGTCTGCTGCGAGTGCGTCGGACTTGATGATGCCCTCAACTTTGTATTGGTCGCCTTCACCGGTGACTTTGCCGGCGAAGTTTCCGGCGCCGCGCAGGGTGGTCTGCGGGTGCAGGATTTCCGACGCCTGCGTCAGGTCGACCGTCGACGTAATGTTCATTTGGTAACGGAGTGCGCGCCAGTCGTCCATCGTGCCGTCGAGCTTCGCTTCACCAATCGGCGTGCGCACGATCAGCTCGTGTATTTCGGCACGCGTCTGGTTCACCCGGCCTTTGGCGTTGATCGAAATGGAGTCCAGCGGGCGCCCGTCGTAAGTAAAGGTGGAATTCGAAAGCGCGACGGTGACTGTATTCATCCAGCTTTCAGCTGGGGCTGAAGGATCATCCGGTTGAATGGTTGCGTGAAGGTTGCGCGCTTCACCAGAGATCTCGTGACGCTTGTCGCCGTAGTGAATTAAGCCGTTTTGAATTTCCAGGCGCGCGGTCGAATAAGCAAAAAGGATGCGCCGGTTCGGCTCAGGAGAAGGAATGTGGACGTTACGGAAATTAGAATTGCCCTGTTCGTCAAAGGTGACCCACGCTTCAAGCCCTTCAATTTTCAGTTCCTGGAGATTGATGTTGCGACGCAGGTTGAGTGCGTAGAGATCCTCGATTCTGACTGTCGCCAGGACGCGATCGATCTTGCCAAGTTTCTCGCCAGTTTGGGCGTCAAACAGTTCCACGCCGAGCATCTCGACCGTCTGCGGATTGAACGACGTATGAAAGTCTTTAATCTCGGCACGAATACCATAGGTCGCAAACGTGTTCTTGATTTGCCCGGCAACATAATTGTCGACGTAGCCCAGCCGGTAGAGGATCAAAGCCAGCAATATCAGCGCTACCACACCGATCGACGCAGCGACGGTCGCAATCAGAGCATTACGTTTGGTCAGGTAGCGGCGACGTCTTCCCTGTGGCGTGTGCGGGTGGGGACGGCGCGCATCGCGGTTGGCAATTGCTTCGGCCCGCGGCGGCAACGGTTCGTCCGTTTCGGATTGCAGCGCCTCCGCCACCTCGTCGCGTTCACGAGTTGGCTCATCGGCAGCGTTGTCTGAACGGTTCTCGCGATCGTCTACACTCATAGCGCACAGCCGCCAAGTGGGCCAAACAACAAGCTTAGGATTATAGAGGGAGAGCCCGAAAAGCTGGAAACGAGCCGCTTGCAACGCAATGGCCGGGGTGAACCAACTCGCGAAGCAAACTCAAACCAGGAGTCGAACTAAGAGATGACGCCGCAGCTCACGTGCGTTGCTCTCTTTTTTCGGTCAGCGGTGCCTTTCGTTCCGCCGACGGCTCTTTCAGATAGGCGGGCTGACCCAGGGGGACATTGCCGACAACTTCGAGTTCAAAGCCCTCGAGCGCCGCAACTTTGGGGGGATGATTTGTCAGGAGGAGAATGCGCCGCAGGCCCAGGTCGTGCAGGATTTGCGCGCCGACACCATAGTCGCGGTCGAGTCCGTAATTGGTTTCCAGGCTCGCTTCCTGTTTGCTTTTACCTTTCTCATTCATGACGGCGTAAGTGCGCAACTGGTTAACGAGATCCAGACTATGTTCGCGTTGTCGTAAGTAAAGCACCACGCCCTGTCCCGCTGCCGCGATTTTCTCCAACGCCGAGTGTAGTTGATAACCAGTGTCGTCAATTAGGGAACCGAACATATCGCAGGTAACGTTCTCGGTATGCACGCGCACCAGCACAGGCTCGTCGGGGTCATCGTCCAACTCGCCCATCACCATCGCTAGATGAACATCGCCGTTAATGATGTTTTCGTAGGCGACCGCCCGGAAGAGCCCATGCACGGTGGGTAAGTCTGTTTCCACCACACGCCGCACGAGAATTTCTTTGCTGATGCGATAGCGGACCAGATCTGCGACGGTAATCATTTTCAGATCGTGCAGCGCGGCAAACTCTTTCAACTCCGGCAACCGGGCCATGGTTCCGTCTTCGTTCATGATCTCGCAAATCACACCCGCGGGATAGAGACCTGCAAGACGCGCGATATCGACGCTCGCTTCTGTTTGACCGGGACGCACGAGTACGCCCCCGGTCCGTGCCCGCAACGGAAATACGTGACCGGGACGGGCGAGGTCTGAAGGCTTTGTTTTCGGATCTACCGCGGTAAGGATGGTCGTGGCCCGATCGGATGCTGAGATGCCAGTAGAAACACCTTTGCGACCATCGATGGAAACTGTGAAAGCGGTGCCCAGAAATGAGGTGTTGTCGGCAACCTGAGTGGTCAAGTGCAACTCGTCGCAGCGCTCTTCAGTGAGCGGAAGACAAATCAGACCGCGCGCATGGCGCGCCATGAAATTTATTACTTCCGGAGTAGTTTTCTCGGCAGCGCAGACCAGATCGCCTTCATTCTCGCGATCTTCATCGTCGACGATGATGATCATGCGGCCTTCACGAATGTCGGCTGCGGCGTCTTCTATGGATGCGAATGCCATAAGTGGTCTTTGGCTTTTGGTCTTGGGCCTTGATTATCTACTGCCTACTGCCTTGGGCCTTCTGCCTTCTGGCTACTGGCTACTGTTCTCGCATGTTACCTGAAAGGCCTGATTTTTTCGACCGCACTATACGGGCGTCCCTCGGTGGGCGCCCAAATTCGCACCAAGGGGCGTCCACGGACGCCCCACAGAAATATCCCTTTTGCAGCTTCTACTCAAGGTTTCTTCTAAAGTCCAAAATCCGCTCTACATATTTGGCAATCACATCCGCTTCAAGATTGACTTCGTCTCCCGGACGCAACTGTGAAAAATTCGTCACCTCCCACGTTTTCGGAATCACAGCAATATCAAAATGGTCGTCGTTAAGGGCGGCAATCGTCAAACTAATCCCTTCCACGGTAACGGATCCCTTGAATACCAGGTAAGGCGAAATCTCACGCGGGTAAGCGATCCGCACTGTCCACGATCCCCCATGATCAATTGCTTCTAAAAATTTTCCGGTCGCATCGACGTGGCCTTGCACAATATGACCACCGAGCCGGGTGGCTGGAGTTACGGCCCGTTCGAGTGCGGTAAGGCAAACGCCATTTACGGCGATCGAGTCGCCATGATTCGTTCCTTCAGTGACTGCGTGTGCCTCGATCACAATGCGCGCGTTCTCGCCCAGCGACGCAACCGAGCGCACGCGTCCGAGTTCTTCAATAATTCCGGTGAACAACTAAGTAGTCTCCAATTGGTGACTGCCGATTTCCGACTTGAAGATCAGCGCGGCAACCCCAGCATCTTAATAACCAACAACAAAGGGTAACGACAATTCCCGGCCCGAGCGAAAATGCCAACATCCAAAGGCCCTCAGACTGAAATGAAAATTTGACCTTCATTGCTTATCGTCAGAACGACTCTTGTGTCCCATCATTTCGTTTACGGCAGCCATCATCTTTTCGAATACTTGCTGAATCGACAGTCCCGTCGAGTCAATGACTACTGCGTCGTGAGCGCAAACTAAAGGCGAGTCGGCGCGAGTTTCGTCGCGGCGGTCCCGTTCGTTCATCTCGGCAAATGTTTCTTCGAAATCTGTAGCGCTGTCCTGGGCGCGATCTTCTTCGTAACGCCGTTGCGCACGTTCCTGCGGCACAGCCGTGAGGAAAAACTTAACGTCAGCGTTGGGGAAAACGACCGTGCCGATGTCGCGCCCATTCAAAACCGCCCCGCGCGCTCCAAGTTCCCTTTGCCGCGCTACCATCGCGCGCCGCACCGCCGGAATCGTGGAGATTATGGAGGACATGTGCGTAACAGCCTCGGTGCGGATCACTTCGGTTACATCACGGCCGTCCAGCAACACCCGCAAAGAATCAGGATCACCCTCGAGGTCGATGTCCACGCGTGCGGCCAACGAGCCAACTGCCAGATCATCATTCGAGTTAACACTGGACTCCATCACGGCGAGCGCCACGGCACGATACATCGAACCCGTGTCGATGTAGAGCAAGCCCAGCTCACGAGCCAGCATCCGGCCTAAAGTCGATTTACCGGACGCGGAAGGACCGTCAATGGCGATGATCAGAGACATTGGACTTCGGTCTTGGGTCTTTGGTCTTTGCTCTTGAGATGTTCGTGTTTGTTTGGTGTGATTTCGTAGTTCGTGTTCTGTGCGAGTGGGAAACTACGATCCACAAAGAGCTCACACGCAACAACTCCCAAAACGTACCGAACCCACTTTTATCAACGAGCTTAATCTAGAGGCCGAGTTAAACGAACGCCGCAAAGACTTCATTTGACAACAGCGCGCCCGAGCGCGTGAGGCGCAGCACGTCCCCTTCAAATTCAATCAAGCCCGCCTCGTGAAATTGCTGCAGTTCGGATTCGTGTTCCGTGCGCAAATCAACTCCGAATTGAAGCTGGTAATTCCTGGTGTTCAAGCCCCGCATCAGCCGCAAACCCAGAAACACCGTTTCGGCCCGAACGTCATCAGGCGTCAGCGCTGTTCGCTCAACAACGACGCCATCACGCTCCGCGAACCTTTCAATGTAGCTGAGGACGTTGCGTTCGTTCGCCCAGCGTAGCTGTTCGCCGTCGTAGGAATGGGCCGAACAACCGAAGCCATAATAGGCGGTGCCATTCCAATACTTTGTGTTGTGACGCGATTCGAATCCGGGGCGGCATAAGTTTGAAATCTCGTAATGCTCATAACCTGCGGCACACGCGCTTTCCAACATCAACTCATACATCTGCGCTGCGAGATCAGAGTCCGGGCGCGGCTGCTTGCCAGTTCTAATGTGCTCGGCGAGAGGCGTTCCCTCATGAACCTCCAACAAATAAAAAGAGAGATGTTCCGGACTAAGAGCTAGTGACCGCTCCAGATTACGACGCCATGCCGTCATGGTTTGACCCGGCAGCCCCGCAATCAAATCAAAACTAACATTTTCAAATCCTGCCTCGCGCAGCCACTCATAAGTTTGCAGTGTTTCGTTAGTCGAGTGAGACCGGCCTAACCGGGCAAGCTCGTTATCGTCGAAAGTTTGGGCGCCAAAGCTGGCACGGTTTACTCCTTGACTACGAAACTCTCGTAAAGCTTCGCGAGTAACCGTCCCGGGATTCATTTCCAAAGTAATTTCAGAACCTGCCGCGACGTTAAAACGAGCGTGCACGGCCTCGAGGATCGTTCCTAATTGTGCGGATGAAAGTAACGAAGGAGTGCCACCGCCAAAATAAATCGTGTCGACGGCGCGTGGCGTTTCAACTTCCTGCCAGGTCCTGATCTCGCTTGCCAGCACCTTCACGTATCGCTCAGCCAACGAGCTTTCAAAGAGTCCGGTGGCAAAGTCACAGTAAGAACAGCGAGAGCGACAGAATGGAATATGAATGTAGATGCCGGCGGCGTTCATTGAAGAGTGAAAGTATAACACGCGCTCTTATTACCACTTCCTGCGGAGGACGTGTACGATTTCATTGGCCCGTGTATGTTTTGTGGGCGCAACCAGCGAAGTCTACTTGCTCACTTGGAGCATCCGTTCGAAATAGAATTCACGTACACGGGAGGGAAAATATGGCAGACGAGAAAAACAGAGATCAAAATCAGGGTAGTGAACGTAATGAGAAGGCCATGGGTGCGACTGCCACAAGCGGCGCTCAGGGCCGGCAGCCGGATCAAATGGGAAAGTCAGGTCAGCAAAGAAAATCCGGCCAGGAGAATTTTGGTCACAACCCGGAAGAATTTGGTCGCAACCCGCAAGAATCAGCCGGCCAGGGTGGCGGTATCCAGGGACAGGGACAACGCAATCCGAGCCAGGGTCAGGACACACGCGACCAGGGCCGCGGTGAAGATTTTCGCCCCACCGGCGGTGGCGCCCGACAGGGCGACGGCGACGTCTAATCGTTAAAAGAAGTGGTGATTGAAATACGGCGACGTTCGGTTTGAACGCCGCCGTAGTTTTTTGGACTTAAAGACTGGCTACTTCTTATCCGCGTTGATGCGACGCACGTTGCCGTCGCCGCTGAGTCGCGTCCTCGAAGCCTGGGCCACGCGCTCCACTTCCGCAAACGCTCGCATGAAGTTGTCTCCCAGAATTTTCTTAACATCCTTCTCACTGTACCCGCGCTTAAGCAATTCGTAAGTAATGTTGGCTAACTTGGAAATGTCTTCCATGCCTATCGGCAAGCTGGGCACGCCGTCAAAATCCGACCCAATGCCTACATGATCGATGCCGGCAACTTTCGCAATGTGATCGAAGTGGTCAATCAAGACTGACAACGGAGTTGTCGGTAACGGATTCGCCGCCAGCAGTTTATTCGTCTCTGCTTCTAACTGCCTGGGATTGTCCTTGAATGTCTCCTTAAGTTGATCGAGCTGCGGTTTGAGCCGGGCGTCGCGTTCCTTCGCAGCGGCGATTACGTTCTTGTCAATGAACCCCGGATAGAAATTGACCATCACGACGCCGCCATTCTTCGCGAAGCGGCGCAGCAGATCATCGGGGATATTGCGCGGCCGGTCCCCCAGGGCGCGCGCTGAAGAATGAGAAGCAATCACCGGAGCAGTGGAAGTTTCCAACACGTCGCTCATTGTTTTGTCGGACACGTGCGAGACATCTACCAGCATGCCGATCCGGTTCATCTCGCGAATCACATCTTTGCCAAAATCTGAAAGTCCGTTGTGCTTCGCGGTGTCGCAGCAGGAGTCGGCCCAGTTGTTGGTATTGTTGTGCGTCAAAGTCATGTAACGAACGCCCAGCCGGTAAAACTCGCGCAAGGCCATGAGAGAATCTTCAATCGCGTGCCCGCCTTCGATACCCATCAAGGCGGCGATCTTTCTTTGCTTTTTGGCGCGCCGGATGTCGGCGGTCGAATAAGACATCATCAGATCGTTGGGATAGCGTTCCGCCGCACGGTAGACGTAGTCGATCATGTCGAGTGTGCGGCGAGCCGAGCCGCCGTCGCGGGCGTAACTGCGATCAATATAGACGCTAAAGAACTCTGCCGTCAGTCCACCCTGCTTCATGCGAGCAATATCGGTGTGATACTTACCCACTGAGGAAACTCCGAGATCGTAGTTGTCGTCGGTCATCATCGAAAGAATGTCGTTGTGGGTATCGACGACGATAGCCTTGCGGTGAATCTCCAAGGCTTTCTTCCAGAGTTTTTCGTCGCGCGGTGCGTCGGCGGGGATAGAGGCCGGTGTTTGTGTGCTTCTGCCACCGCCATGTGCGAAGGCAGGCAGCAGTGAGTTAAGAGCAAACAGAATAGTGACAAGCGCACAAAAGAATTTGCGAAGGTACATTTGTGTAAACCTTTCAGGAGAGAGCGCGACGGGGTGTAGTTATTGCAGAGTCATAGTGCAGATAATGAGCGTAGCGCGTCAAGGGTAGTGAAAAGCGATGTGAGAAAACAATCTGCAGTCAGGAAGGCGGGCTTGCCGCAGACTCAGCTCTCATCAGCAATTCCTACAGGTAGTCTCTCCATCCCAACCTTATCATTTCTGCTGTGAGCTTCTGGGAATCATCTGGCCACCACCAATCCTGATCAATAGGAAGCGGCTCCTTACTGTCATAATAGAAGGCCCGGAAGCTGGACCAGCGGTAGTCCTTTGCGGATTTTACCAGGCCGGCTTTGACTGGATTAGCATGGATATAGTTGATCTTCTGCCAAATCATCCAGGAACTCCACAAGGGCAAAGCCTTGAAGCTGTCCTGCCAAACCTGATGAATCGAACCATCGGAAGCAGGCTTCTCGCGCACGAAACCTGGATGCTGTGTAGTTTCCCAGAGCCTGGCAGCGGTCAAGCTTTTCAAACTTCCAACGAAACCTTTGATATCGCCGTCCTGGGGATTGACTATCAAGTGAAAATCTTCAGGCATCACAACCCAGCTTATTAATTTAGAAGGCCATTTAGTAATCTGACTGCGAAGCTCTTCCAGGAATGCGTTGCAAGACTGCTCGTGTTTGAAGATTGGGATTCGATCAATTATGTTGCCCGTCACAAAGTGCAGGGCGCCGGGCAGATTCTGATTTGCCCATTTGCGAGCCATGGTGTTGTGAGGAGCCGCGGCA
>PDVI01000014.1_pt1 | contig 15667 bp, 18 predicted proteins | sample 1369771 | NCBI WGS metagenome assembly PDVI01 (sample SAMN07795377, study PRJNA414565) | Alkali sediment metagenome, whole genome shotgun sequencing project. | isolation source: glacial lake sediment | place: Montenegro: Black Lake | collected 2016-06
TTGTTAGTGCGGAAACTAAAAGGAAGACGATTGTGAAACCGAGTCGCAGTTCATCCAGGACGATCATGCCGTTAAAGGCCTGACCAGTACCGGTCCACGACAGCGTCAGCCAGACCACGCTGAGGGCGGCCGCCCCCAATCCAAAAAGCGAAATGCTTCCTGTCACCCAACGTTGCGAGGGCCGCGCGAAAGCATCGACCATCATGACCAGCACGCCCACAGCGCAGATGATTAGCTCAGGCGCCAGCAGTGAAAAGCTGATGTCAGGGGGCACAAATTGTAGAGCCAGGAAAAGGTTCATTTGTTTACGGCGAAGGACCCTCCTGTCGGCGGCGCCGCCACGCGGGCCCGGACAGCTTCGACACTCGCCTGAGATCGATCAAGGAAAGGACGGGGAAAGACTCCCATGAATAGCATCAAGAGGAGCAACGGAAGTAACAGCCCCACTTCGCGTGCATTTAAGTCGCGCAGCCCAGCGTTCTCCGGATTAGTTACCTTGCCAAACAAAACTCGCTGTAGCATCCAAAGCATGTACACGGCGGCCCAGATTACTCCCGTCGCCGCCAACATCGTGGCTAAGCGGGCATTGGCGATTGAGTTTGAGGTCCAGCTTCCAATCAGGATCAGAAACTCACCGACAAAACCATTTAAGAAAGGCAGCCCGATCGACGAGAGCGAGGCGATGACAAATAGAGTTGCGAACCAGGGCATCGGCGTAGACAGTCCGCCGAAATCGTTAATCATGCGAGTATGCCGTCGTTCGTAGATAAAGCCGACAAAAAGGAAGAGGGCGCCAGTCGAAACTCCGTGATTCAACATCTGGTAGAGCGCACCCTGCATCCCCAGCTCGGTAAAAGAAAAAAGGCCGAGCACCACAAAACCCATGTGACTCACAGATGAATAGGCTACCAGCCGCTTCACATCAGGCTGCACCATGGCTACGAGCGCCCCATAAATAATGCCAATGACGGCCAGCGTAATCATTAGCCAGGCAAACTGGCGCGACATGTTAGGAAACAACCCGAGATTAAAGCGAAGCAGACCATAGGTTCCCATCTTCAAAAGCACGCCGGCGAGAATTACCGAGCCGGCAGTAGGCGCTTCTGTGTGCGCATCCGGCATCCAGGTATGCAGCGGGAAGAGCGGAATCTTGATGCAAAAAGCAAAAGCAAACGCGAGGAAGAGCCAAAACTCGGCGCGTGGGGTGAGGGCAACCGCACCACTGCTCAGCGCCTGCATAATCGTCACGTAATCAAAAGATCCGAAGATGAAATACAGCGCGATAATGCCGACCAGCATTAGCAAACTTCCCACCGCCGTATAGATGAAAAACTTGATCGCGGCGTAGACGCGGCGCTCGCCGCCCCAAATGCCGATGAGGAAAAACATTGGGACCAGTGAGGCTTCAAAGAAGAGGTAGAAGAGCAGCAGGTCGAGCGCGACGAAGACGCCTATCATTGCCCCTTCGAGCAGCAGCAAGAAGATGTAATAGGAAAGTTGCCGCTTCTTAATCGACGTCCAACTCGACAGCACCGCGATAGGCATGAGGAGCGTGGTTAGTATCACTAACCACAAACTGATGCCGTCCACCCCCAGGTGATACCGCGCACCGATAGCTCCGATCCAATTGGCATTCTGTTCAAACGTATAACCCGCGGTCCCCGATCCACTGATCAGCAGCAACGACAAAGCGAACGTAGCCACAGAAAAGGCGAGGGCTATCCACTTGAAGTGAGCTTCCTTTTTGGTGGCGAGATTGTAGACAGCGGCAACGACCGCGCCAATCACCGGAAGCAGTATCAGAATCGTGAGCAAGTATTGCTTCATATTAGCGAACCAAACCGAACAGACCCACGGCGAAGTAAGCGAAAAATCCGATAATGGCTAGCGCGCCAACAAGAATGATCGCGGCGTAACCGCGAACGAAGCCTGCCTGCAAGTGCCGGAACAGCCCGCCCATTTCTGTTACCGCATCGCCCAGGGAATGGAGAACGCCGTCAATCACGCCCCGGTCGAAAACCTTCCACAACGCTTCACGCGAGATAACGTGAACCGGGTTGATGATTACTGCGTCGTAGATCTCGTCCACGTAATACTTGTTTTCGAGAATGCTCGGCAGCCGCAAAAGCGGTCGCTTTTGGAACAACAGCCAGCCTGCGCCAATGCCGGTTGCAGCGATCAAGACTGAAACGAGCGCCAGCAGGCGTTCCTGACTAATCTCTTCTGCGGAATGCGCCTGGGCCGCAGTCGAGGTTGCTGTACCGGCATGTTCGCCGCCAGCAGTTGTTTCCGCTCCCTCGAGCGAATGAACAGGGGGCGCGCTGTCCTGGACTTGCGGCTTATCAGAGAGCCAGTCAATGGCTTCAGTCTGACTTGTCTCAGCTCCGTGACCGGTGGCGTCAGGGACGTGACTGATAGCCGGTTCCAGGGTTTGTTCGATGTAGTTAGTTGGGTGATCGCTAAAGAGGGAACCAAGCGCGTAGGGGACGCCGATAAAACCACCGATCGTCGAGAGGACTGCCAAAACGATGAGCGGCACGGTCATCACCCAAGGGGATTCGTGCGGCTCCTGCACGCCATGATGCTTGTGCTCATCAGGCGCATGGTGATCGGTAGCAGCTGGAGCTTCTCGGAAGCGTTCCGATCCCCAGAACGTCATGACCATCATGCGGGTCATGTAAATGGCCGTCAGCAATGCCGTCAATGCGGCGATAAACCAAAGGAGTTTGTTCCAGATCGGACTGGGCAAGCTAAACAAGCTCGCGCTCCAAACCTTCCAGAGAATCTCGTCCTTGGAAAAGAACCCGGCGAAGATGGGAATGCCGGAGATTGCCAGCCACCCGGTAAGCATCGTCGCAAACGTAATCGGCATGTACTTCTTCAAGCCGCCCATGCGCCGCATGTCCTGCTCATGATGCATTCCGTGGATCACCGACCCAGAGCCGAGGAACAGGAGGGCTTTGAAGAAGGCGTGTGTAATTACGTGAAAGATCGCTGCCCCAAAGGCGCCGACGCCACATGCCAGGAACATGTACCCGAGCTGTGACACGGTCGAGTAGGCCAGAACTTTCTTAATGTCGTTTTGGGCGATTCCGATGGTCGCTGCAAAGATTGCCGTCGCCGCACCAATGATCGCGACGATGAACATCGCCGTCGGCGCGTGGGTGTAGATCGCTGAACAGCGCACGATCATGTAGACGCCGGCAGTGACCATGGTCGCAGCGTGAATCAGCGCAGAAACAGGCGTCGGTCCCGCCATGGCATCCGGGAGCCAGACATAGAGCGGAATCTGTGCGCTCTTGCCGGCAGCGCCGATGAAAAGCAACACGGCCGCTGAAGTGACGCCGCCGGCAAAGATTGCCTGCCAGGTAAAAGGATCGACGCTCATGCTGCCGATGATCTGCAAGGCACTGGCGACACCGTGCTCAGGTTTGTTGAAGAAACTTATTGACCCAGTCAGAAAAAACACGAGCATCAGTCCAAGCACAAAACCCCAGTCGCCGACGCCTTCTTCGCAGCGTCGCCAGCCTCTTTGCGATCGGTGTAGTAACCAATCAAAAGGTAGGAACAGAGACCAACGCCTTCCCAGCCGACAAACATCAGCAGGAAATTGTCCGCGAGCACGAGCGTGAGCATCGCGAACATGAAAAGATTCAGATAAGCAAAGAAGCGATAGAAGCCGGCATCCTTGTGCATGTAACCGGCTGCGAAAAGGTGAATCAGGAAGCCGACAAAGGTTACGAACAAAGCATAGGTGCCGCTGAGGCGGTCCATTGCCAGGCCAAAGTCTGCGCGAAAGCGGCCAACTTGGATCCACGTCCAGAGGTGATCGAGTACCGGTTGGGTTGTTCAAGCTAAAAAGCGACGAGGGTCGAGGTGCCAACGGCTGCGCAGGCAATGCCGGCAATGACTTTCTCATTCCGCAGCCGCCGCCCCACAAACCAGTTGAGGGCCGCGCCCGCCAGCGGAGCGAAAATTATCAGGCTTAAGAGGTTATTCTCAGACACTTTTATGAAAGCGAACTACGTACCAAGCTCAAAGCTTTAGAATGCTAGCCTCATCCACATCCAACGTTTCGCGGTTGCGGAAGATTGCGATAATGATTCCCAAGCCCACTGCCGCTTCGGCTGCTGCCACCGTCATCACGATGAAAACAAAAAGCTGACCCGTAACGTCTTGAAAGAAACTTGAGAACGCAACGAAGGTGAGATTCACAGCATTGAGCATGAGCTCAATGCACATGAACATCGCAATTACATTTCTGCGGATGATCACGCCCACCACGCCAATGGTAAACAGAATGGCAGAGAGCGCGAGATACCAGGAAAGTTGCGGACCCATAGCTCTAACCCCGTTTCTCCGGATCGCTTGGACGATCGACACCCATCAAAAAGCGCGCTTCTACAGTTGAATCCGTTTCCACTGCCGTCTCCTCCGTGGAAAGCGAATCCAGGACGTTCATTGCCAACACCTGCGAACCAGGCACGACGCGGGAGGTTGCAGAGATGATGCCGCTGCGGCGGGCAAGCGACATTGCGCCTACTATTGCCATCAGCAGTAACACCGAAGTGATTTCAAAAGGCAGCAGGTATTCAGTAAACAGGCCTGCACCAACTGACGAAGTCAAACCAACATTAGAAATATTTTCACGTGGCGTGTATGGAGAGGCCTGAACCGAATAAAGAATGAAAGCCGTTTCGGCGATTAAGACGGCGGCCAGACCGATCGCTGTCGGAGCGAGGAAGGCGAGGCGATTGCGGCGCGGTTCCTCATCTTCCACGTTGAGCAACATAATCACGAATATCACGAGCACCATGATCGCGCCGGCGTAAACGATTACCTGAACCGCTGCAATAAACGGCGCCGCGAGCATCACGTAAAGACAGGCCAGCGATAGCAGCACGCCAATCAGCGAGATAGCGCTATAAAGTGGATTGCGCTGCGCCACCATGGCAATCGCGCATCCGATTGCGGTGCCAGCGAATAATATGAAGAGCAGGGTCGTTATCATTTTCAGCGAGCGCTAAGTGCCGCGCACGAATAAAACCGTAGCCGTGATTAAAATGTTGAGAATCGCCAGCGGAATCAAAACCTTCCATCCAAAGTCCATCAACTGGTCAAAGCGAAAGCGCGGGAGCGTGCCGCGAATCCAAATGTAGAGGAAGAGAAAAAACAAGATTTTGATTGCAAAATAAACTACCCCGAGGATGGGTAGTTGCTCGACGAACGGTCCGTTCCAGCCACCCAGAAACAATGTAGTGGCGAGCATCGAAACCGTGATCATGTTGATGTATTCGGCGTTGAAGAAAAGGAGAAATTTGATCGAGCTGTACTCGGTGTGAAATCACCAGTTCTGTCTCGGCTTCGGGCAAGTCAAAAGGCACGCGATTGGTCTCAGCGATGGCCGAGATCAAGTAGAGGATGAATCCCAGGGGCTGATAAAGAATGTTCCAGTTCATGCCGTACCAACCAGACTGCTGTTCGACGATGCTGTAAATATCCAGCGTGCCCGCGAGCAGTATTACGCCGATGAGGGACATTCCGAGCGGCAGTTCGTAAGAGATCATCTGCGCCGACGAACGCAGCCCACCCATTAAGCTGTACTTGTTGTTTGAAGACCAGCCCGCGAGCGCGATGCCGTAGACCCCAACCGAAGTGACGCCCAAGACGTAGAGCAGCGCTACATCGAAGCGGGCGATGGCCAATTGAATTGGTCCCAGGAGAGGCAGAGTAATTGTGGGCCCGAAGGGGTAAACCAAAATCGCCATGATGGCCGTGACGACGGCAATCATCGGCGCTAGGAGAAAGACAAACCTGGTGGACTGATCAGGAACGAGGTCTTCCTTGACCATCGTTTTGATGAAATCCGCGAAGGGTTGCAGCACTCCAAAGTAACCGACGCGATTCGGACCAACCCGGCCCTGGATGAACGCTAACACGCGCCGTTCCGCAAGCACGGTAAGCGCCACGAGCAACATAACCGCCAGAAACGCGACAGTGATTGCCACGATTTTGGCCACCGAAAAAATTAGCGGGTTAGTCCAGTCCACTTGAGTAATTGCCCATTGCCAATTGGCGATTGCCGATTCAAACGATTGGCGAACGCCGACTGGCTTTCATCCAGGATGTAAGTATCAAGAACAAATAAGTCTCAAAACAAACAGAGACATGGAAGATCAGAAGCAACTTTGGTAACACGAAATCGGCAATTGGCAATTGGAAATTGCCCCTGTCAAGAATCGCCAATCGGCAATCGCAAATCGGCGATTCCCTTGATCTGATACAAGGGGGAAATTCTCACCGTCTCAGGCCGCGGATTGCCACTAGCGAGCAAAGGAAACTGCGGCACGCGCCCGGTCAACGTCCCGGGCTTGAATAATTCATGACCTACGTTCGGCGTAACTGTGTGCTTGTTGGTTTCAGCCGGGAGCTCATTGATCAGGTGGTTGAGTCGCTCCACCTCGGAGGAGAGATCTCGCGGCGTCGCCTGAGCGTGTTTTACCTGTACCGGATGAGATTCGTCCTTCAGCAATGGGTAACGAAGTTCGGCATAAGCAGGAATGGTCGCCGCTATCTCACGAAACACCGAACTTGCAGACATCTGAAACTCGAAGTCAACTCATTATCCAGTCGGGCCTGGAGCTATGCACCGGGGCGATAGATTGCCGCACCCTTTGCACAAAACCGTCGTTGTTAGTGAACGTCCCGTCAACCTCGGCAAACGACGCGGCTGGGAAGACTACGTCCGCATGCGCTGTCGTGGCCGTTTCGAAAAGCTCCTGCACGACCAGGAAATCCAATTTCCCCAGCGCCTCAGGGTTCTGACTCAGGTGTTCCTCCAAAAAGCTTCCCGCCACATACATGGCCCGGACACTCTCACCGGCAGCGTTGAGGATCTGTGTTGCGCTCATGGCGCCGTTCATCATTCCCATGTCGTGTGCGCCAATGCTGTTGTTGAAGAGCGGCAACGGGTGCAACAAGACACGCCGCTACGATTCTGCTGATCGGCGGCGAGCCAGAGGAACTGCAACCGCTTACCGGCAAACAAGTACGACAGGCGGTGCGCAACAGTGCTGCTGCCCAGGTGCCGGCGAATGCAATGCGAGCACAGCAGCATCCAGGCTGCCGTGGTTGACATGGATAAACTGGAATGATTGCTCGACGAGGCGAATCCGAACGGAATTGACGACTAGCAATTTGGCGCCACTGTTGCGCACCGCCTGTCGTACTTGTTTGCCGGTAAGCGGTTGCAGTTCCTCTGGCTCGCCGCCGATCAGCAGAATCGTAGCGGCGTGTCTGCGGTGCGTCGCCAGTGGTGCCCCGAGATTCTCGAAGAATGGCCTTAAACTGAACGCATCGGTCGCCGTGTAGTTTTCCGTCCCCACCAGTTCCGTCGCAAATTTGCGAAGTGTGAAGAGCGCTTCGTTCGTTAACCGCGGACTGCCGACGATCGCCAAAGAGTTCGGACCATTGGCATCCACAATGGCGTCGAGGCGGCGCGCGACATGTTGAATGGCATCGTCCCAGGTGGCCGGGATCAAACGTCCCCCCTTCTGATAGCGAATCAGCGGCGTACGAATGCGATCCTCGTGGTTGACGAAGGGATGGCCAAAGCGTCCCTTGATGCAAAGAAACTCGCCGTTCAGTCCATTCACGTAACGGTCACGGGCGACGATGCGCAACAGATCACCGCCGCGCGCGCCTAGCGACATCTGGCAACCGTCAGAGCAGAAGGTGCAGGTTGAAATCGTTTGTGCTAGTTCCCAGGGCCGAGCCTGGTGACGATAGGTGGCATCGAGCAGGGTGCCGGTTGGGCAAACTTCAATACAGTTCCCACATTGCGAGCAATCTAGCCAGCCGCCGTAGGTTCCAATGACGGTGCCGGCGCCGCGGCCCCCGGCCTCGATGGCGTCTTCGCCCATCCACTCATCGCAGACCCGCGTGCAGCGCTTACAAAGAATGCAGCGCTGCGGATCATTTGCGACTATCGGTGAGAGATACTTCTCCGGACGGTAATTCTTTTGTTCGGTGAACCGTTCTTCCAGGTTACCCCAGCTAAAAGCCATCTCCTGGAGTTCGCACTCGCCACCACGGTCACAAACAGGACAATCGAGCGGATGATTGGCGAGCAGAAATTCCATCATGCCGCGCTGCGCCTTTTCCACTTCTTCGCTCTGCGTTGTAACTACCATGCCATCGGTGCAGATGATTGTGCAGGAGGTCTGCAGCTTTGGCATCTTCTCGATGCGCACGAGGCACATGCGGCACGAAGCCTGTAACGCCAGGTCGGCGTAATAGCAAAACGAAGGAATATCGAAGCCCTTTTCCCGGCAGACGTCGATAAGTCGCGCACCCTTGGCGACCTGAAAGTCTTTATTATTGATAGTGACTTTGATTAGCTCTGCCGACATTGATTTGTATCCCCGGCTAAACCACGCGGTCGCCGTTGCTGCCCATCAGGCGTCGTTTAAAGTCTTCGGGAAATCTCTGGATGGCGGATTGAATCGGCCAGGCGGCTGCGTCTCCCAAAGGACAAAAGGACTTGCCTTCGATGTTGTCGCAAAGGTCGATCATCAACTGTGCATCTTCGGGACGTCCATTTCCACTCGCAATCCTCTTAAAGACTTTTACAAGCCAATCGGTGCCTTCGCGACAGGGCGTACACCAGCCACACGACTCGTGCTTGTAAAACTCGGTAAGGTTCTTCGTCGATTCGAAGATATCAACCGTCTCGTCCATGACGATAAAACCACCTGAGCCGACCATCGAACCTGCCGCCACTAAGCCTTCGTAGTCCATGCGCACATCTTTGCCGATGATTTGATCGGCGCGCATGATGTAAACGGACGAGCCACCAGGAATGACAGCTTTGAGCTTTCGTCCTTCAAGGATGCCCCCGCAATCTTCCATGATGAACTTCTCCATGTCGTCGTAGCCCATCGGAAGTTCATAGACGCCGGGACGATTGACGTGCCCGGAAACAGACCAGAGTTTTGTGCCGCCACTTTTTTCCGTCCCCAGCTTTTGATACGCCTCACCACCCATTTTGATGATGTCAGGAACAGCAGTGAGCGTCTCAACGTTGTTGACGACAGTCGGAGCAGCATAAAGACCCGAGACAGCAGGGAAGGGCGGTTTCATGCGCGGGTGGCCGCGCATGCCTTCGAGCGAACTAAGCAGCGCCGTCTCCTCGCCGCAGATGTATGCGCCCGCTCCGCTGTGGGTGTGGATCACGCTCGAGAAGTTTGACTTGAGAATATTGTTTCCCAGCAGTCCGGCTGCGCGCGCTTCGGCGAGCGCCTGATCCATGATTTCGATCAGGTATTTGTATTCGCCGCGTGTATAGATGTAGTTGGTTTTGGCGCCCAGGGCATAAGCGGCGATCAGGATGCCTTCAATCAGCATGTGCGGATCGCGCTCCATCAGATAGCGATCCTTAAAGGTGCCAGGTTCGGATTCGTCGGCGTTGCAGACGACGTACTTTGGCTTCGGCGAATCTTTGGGAACAAAGCTCCACTTCATGCCAGTGGGAAAGCCGGCGCCGCCTCGGCCTCGCAATGCAGACTTCTTTACTTCGTTGATCACGTCGTCAGGCGACATGGAAGTCAAGACTTTCTCCAGCGCCTGGTAGCCACCGTGTTGTCGATACACTTCGAGGGAAGCAGAGTTCTTCAACTGCATCCGCGCAAGCTGGAGCGGTTCACATCCGATGGCGCCTATAAACATTGATTAGTTAACCGTGAATCGTAAACCGTGAATCATAAATCGTTAGTAAAGCTGCTTCTTGCGACGTTGAAACATCTCTCCTGTTCATTCCAGATAATTTGATCATCCGGTCACTGCAGGTGTAATTGCCGCGCGATCATTTGTCCCTAAGGCAAGCCGTCCAAAATCTGATCGACTCTTTCCAGCGTTAGATCGGCGCTGTGCCACAAGAACCGAGACATTCCACCAGGGAAACTGTGAAACGCCCGTCCGCCGTCGTCTCTCCCGGTTTAATGCCTAGCTTCTTGCAGACATATTCAGTGATCTTTGGCTCTCCCATGATTTTGCAGGACAGCGTTTTGCAAATCTGGATGTGATAACGACCAACCGGCTCGGTATTGATCATCGAGTAGAAGGTCGCTACTTCCCAGATGTCAGTAATGCGCAGCGCCAGGCGCTTGGCGAGATAGGCCACTCCCGGTGCGTCAAGATAACCACCGCGCTCCCGTTGCACGATGAACATCAGTGGCAAAATCGCGGAACGCATCACCGGATACTTCGCCAGGTGGGCATCGATCTCAGCCTCGACTTCCGGAGAAAAGCTGACCGGCTCGCCAGAGATGTTGACGGGCTGCGAGAGCGGTTGAATTTTTACCAGCGGCGAAGACATCTTTAATACGGGCTGTGGTTTTTGGTCTTAGGTTCTTGAAAGCATCGAAGGTAACTCTTTCCCGAAATCAGCAGATGTGGGATCCCAACCCATAGCTACCACCAAAGGCAAAGGCCAAAGGCCAAAGACCAAAGACCAAAGTTCGTCTTAACGATCAATCTCTCCCAGCACGATATCCAGCGAACCAATGATCGCCACTACATCCGCAATCATCGCCCCTTCCGACATGTGTGGCAGCGCCGACAAGTTCACAAAACTCGGTCCCCGGAAGTGGACCCGGGCAGGTTTGGGCCCCCCGTCGGACTTCACGTAAACACCTAACTCGCCCTTCGAAGCTTCAATAGGGAAGTAGACCTCTCCGGACGGTACGTCGAATCCTTCCGCCACAATCAGGAAGTGATGAATCAGCGCGTCCATATGCTGTTTCATTGCTTCACGGTCGGGAAGGACAACTTTAGGGGCGTCAGCTTTCACGGGTCCTGGCTTTAGCCGAGCGAGTGCCTGCCTGACAATCTTGTGCGACTCTTTGAATTCTCGCATGCGCACCAGGTAGCGCGCCCAAACATCGCACCCTGATTCAGTTGGCACTTCGAAATCGTAGTGCTCATAACCCGTATAAGGATTGGCCCGGCGAATATCCAAAGCCACACCGCTGCCACGCAGGCAAGGTCCTGACAGTCCCCAGTCGATCGCGTCGGCCGCCGAAATCACACCAACCTCGCGCGTACGTTTTTGAAAGATCCGATTACCCGTCAACAGCGTGTGGAATTCGTCAACCGAATCCAGGAAGCCATCCTGAAATTGTTGCACCCGGCGCTCAAAACCGGGCGGCAGATCCATCATCAGACCGCCAATCCGAAAATAGGAAGGTGTCAAGCGTCCGCCCGACGCCGCCTCTATCAAATTGAGAATCTTCTCGCGCTCGCGGAAGCAATAAAAGAAGACCGTCATCGCACCAATATCGAGCGCGTGAGTAGCCAGCCAAACCAGATGCGAAGCAATTCGCTGTAACTCGCACATCAGGACCCGAATCGTCTGCGCACGCTCTGGAATTTCGAGCTGTAGCAATTTCTCAACCGCCATCACATAAGCGAGGTTGTTGCCGAGTGGATTCAAATAATCCATGCGATCGGTGATTACGATCCCCTGCTGGTATTTCTTATACTCAAAGAGCTTCTCCATGCCGGTATGGAGATATCCAATGTCGGGAGTCGCTTTGACCACCATCTCGCCATCAATCACCAGCTCCAGACGAAGCACGCCGTGTGTCGAGGGATGCTGCGGTCCCATCGATATCGTCATCTGGGAATCGAGCGGTCGATCGACGACGTCGAATTGTGGCGGTAGATTAACGGTAGTGCTCATCGCAATAGTATTGCCGATTGGCGAATGTTAATTGCCGATTGAAAGAGACACTGTTCAGACTTACTAACCACAGGTTTCATCGTTCGTGCATTCAAACCTGTCAAAGCGGCAATCGGCAATCGCCAATTGGCAATTATTTCAGCGAGTATGGCTCGTAACCACGTAAAGGGAAGTCCTTTCGCAATGCGTGCCCTTGCCAGTCGTCAGGCAAAAGAATGCGACGCAGGTCGGGATGTCCTTCGAAAATAACGCCCAGCAGATCGAAAGTCTCACGTTCATGCCAGTTTGCTGTGCGCCAGACTCCAGTAACGGTGGGGACGCGGGCGTCAGCTTCGTTAACCACCACCTTTAGCCGGAGACGATGAAACTTCGTCGTGGAGAAAAGGTGATAGTTAACTTCAAATCTCGGTTCTTCCTCGACGCCCCGATCGGCCCCGCAAAGATCAGCAAGAAAATCAAAATGCGCGTCCGGCGCGGTCTTTAGGTAAGAGCACACCGCGACTATCTGATCACGCGGGACAAGCGCGGTAACTTCGCCGAGCGCTTCCGTGATTTGTGTGATCCAATCCGCATGCTCAGACTGTAACGCCGCCACTAACTCGGACGGCGTAGCTTTCTGGATTGAACTTGGGGGGGCTGGTTCTGCCAGTGGCAGCTCACTATTTGAATCAGTTGGCATCAAACTGTAGACATCCGCAGCATTACGACGAGCGACGGCGCTCGTGCCTGGAGGCGATCGTGTAGGGGCGCGATTCCGGTAGCACATTCTGGCGCGCAGTAGAGCCATCAGTCACAGGCAGCGTCCCGGGAACAAGAGCAGCGCGCGCTTCTTCGTCTCGCACATCGCGGCGATCGCGGGACGACTCTTTCATAACTTTCTCCTGAAGCATCATCACTGCATGAATCAGCATTTCTGGTCGCGGCGGGCATCCGGGAATATAGACATCTACCGGCACAATCTTGTCGACACCCTGGACGATGGCGTAATTGTCGAAGACACCACCCGACGTGGCGCACGCTCCCATCGAGATCACCCACTTTGGTTCAGGCATCTGATCGTAAATGCGGCGCAGCACCGGGGCCATCTTGCGCGACACGCGACCAGACACAATCATGACGTCCGCCTGGCGTGGGCTGGCGCGAAATACCTCCGAACCAAAGCGGGCCAGGTCGTTACGCGAAGAAGTCGCGTTCATCATCTCGATGGCGCAACAGGCCAGGCCGAAGGTAGCCGGCCAAAGTGACGACTTGCGCGCCCAGTTTATTAGTGAATCCAGACGCGTAGTCAGGACTTCGGGGAGCGCTGCGGAAATTACATTCTCGAGACCCATGAAAACTCCAGAATTACGCCGCCGTTTTGCGCCTGCGGAAATGCGCTTGCTCCACGTCGGAAAGTAAGCGTGCTTCGGCTTCGGCTTCGAGCCGGGCGCGCTCATTCCAATCAAATGCTCCCTTTTTGATCACATACACATAACCCACCAGGAGCAACGCGATAAAGATGACCATTTCAAAATAGATCAGGTTCGCAAGGCCAAACGCCGGAGCAGAAAGCGTTTTGAAAACTACGGCCCAGGGGACGAGGAAGATGACTTCAATATCAAACAGGATGAAGAGCATCGCAATCAGGTAAAACTTCACCGAGAAGCGTTGGCGCGCGTCGCCCACCGGATCCTTGCCACACTCATAGGGCATCATCTTGGTACGCGTTCGTTTGCGTTGGCCGATAAATTGAGAGATGAAGATGTTGCCGGCAGCGAAACCTGCGGCCACGATAAAGATCAGGAGGATTGGCAGGTAGTCGTAATAGCGAAAGGGCATTTAGCTCAGCCGCATCCGGATCAGCCAGACCGATGCATGTCTGAAGCCGTTGTCACGGCGACCGACACGCTGACGTCCAGATTGAGAATCATTGTACAAGCCGAATCCTAGTCGAAGTGGATCGAGAGTGTCAAGCAACGCTATCTCGCGAAAAATTGCAATAGAAATGATAATTGACCGCGCAAAAAAGCATATGTTAACGTCGCTGCATCTTCGCGCGCAGGCGTGAAATCGCGCGCGCGAATCTCCACTTTGATTCTCCATTAATTACTGTGATCACAGGATTCAATACGGACATTGAGCACGACGGGGTTGTCTATCACGTGCAAACGGAAGACAAGGGCCTGGAGACACCCCTGATTTTGTCGCTCGTTTATTCCGGGGGCGCAATCCTGGCCAGCAAACGGGCGCGCTATGAAGATCTCATTGCCTCCGGCTTCAGCGATGAAGCACTAAGCGAGAGATTGACGCGTCAGCATAAATTGATTTGCGCCGCGATTCATGCGGGCCGGCCGAGTTGAAGCTGCGCCACGAGTAGCGACCCCTCCTCCCGAGCCGCATTCTGAACCGGAGCCGGAACCAGAGTTAGAAATCAAATCGGAGTTAACGACGGAGTTCGAGCCTCAGTCGGAAGCGGAGGTTGAGCTGGAATCTGGGTCCGAACCAGGGCCCGACTTGGAGATATTGCGCGGCGAACAGGAGTTCGAAGCGCTTGAAGCGGCCCGCCTTGCATACGCGGAGACCCAAAAGGAAGCGGGTTTCGACGAAACTGCGGATCTGACTATTGAAGAAAAGCTTTTGCCACCGTCTGAATACGTCACAAGTCCCCTCGACGAGAATCAGCTTTATTCAGTTCACGACCAACGCCGCCAAAGCGTGATGGGAGATTTACCGCAAGCCACAGAGGGCCTGCGGATCACCTTGCTGGGGCGACACGAATTCAAATCTGGTACGGCGATTACTGTGAAGGTAATGGTCGGTTGGCGCAGCGGCAATCAGGAGAAAGCTGTTGCCAAGGCTGCGGTATCAGTAAAGGTATTAGGGACGAGTTTCCGGCCGCAATTGTACTCGGCAAAAACTCATAGTGATGGTGTGGCCGCAGTCGCCGCCAAGATTCCGTCATTCACTTCGGGTCGCGCAGCGATCTTGATCAGGGCGGAGTTTGAGGGTCACGAGACTGAGATGCGGCGCATCATTCACCCCGGCTAACAAAGGAAGAGATACTTTGTGGCTGCTGCTGAATGGCGAGAGAAGAGAAGTGGCGGACGGCTCTTCTCTCGCGCAGCTGATCGAGACGCTGGAGCTCGCTCCGGAGCGAATTGCAATCGAGTTGAATCAAGGTGTTGTGAGACGAGCCGAATGGCCGGCTACTGAACTAAAGGAAAGCGATCGCATCGAAATTGTGCATTTTGTCGGTGGAGGCAGCGAGGATCATTACCTCCATTTTTGTTTATGTTGCATCAGGGTGTAGAGTCATAACATTCAATTTCCGGACGAGAGTAGTTAGATCATGTCAACAGTAGTACAGACGAGAGCAGATCGCTTTGAGATTGGCGGGCGCCCGTTTACCTCCAGGCTGATCATCGGTACGGGAAAGTATCGCAACCACGAAGAGATGAAAGCGGCGCATCGCGCCTCTGGAGCCGAGCTGGTTACGGTTGCGGTCCGGCGGGTGCCGCTCGATCGCAGCACGGAGTCGTTTCTCGATCATCTTGACCCGACCTTGCAGTTGTTGCCGAACACCGCCGGCTGTTACACGGCGGAAGAGGCAATGCGCACGGCCCGACTCGCACGCGAAGCACTCCAAACCGACCTGATCAAACTCGAAGTGATTGGCGATCAGCCGACTCTTTTCCCGGACAACGAGCAAACTCTCGAGGCTGCGCGCGTGCTCGTGAAGGAAGGTTTTGTGGTTTTGCCTTACTTCACTGACGACTTGATCATGGCGAGGAAACTTCTCGATGCCGGTTGCCCGGCGGTGATGCCGCTGGCCGCGCCGATCGGGTCTGGACTGGGAGTGCAGAACCCGGCCAACCTGCGCATCATGCGCGAACAACTTCCCGACGCGACGATTATTGTCGATGCCGGAGTTGGCACGGCGAGCGATGC
>PDVI01000015.1_pt1 | contig 15619 bp, 22 predicted proteins | sample 1369771 | NCBI WGS metagenome assembly PDVI01 (sample SAMN07795377, study PRJNA414565) | Alkali sediment metagenome, whole genome shotgun sequencing project. | isolation source: glacial lake sediment | place: Montenegro: Black Lake | collected 2016-06
TACTAGACAAACCACTAGACAACGTACTAGACACCAATGTAGACATACTAGACAAACCACTAGACAACGTACTAGACACCAATGTAGACATACTAGACAAACCACTAGACAACGTACTAGACACCAAACTAGAGATTACTAGTGAATTACTAGACAGCTCTAACCTTTTCGTAGTCTGCCTTTTCAATGAGGAGCATCCAGACAACCTTAAATATTGGGGAGGCACTAATTACAAACAATTTTTGACGCACTTGGATAGGGCAAAGAAATACAAATCCCTAACAGTGGCAGACAGGCAAGCTAACAAGATGAGGAAGGATTATCCTGGTGATTCTGGCTGGCGGATCAGATGCCAAACGCTAGAGTTTCTTGAGCAGAAGATAGCACGGGTTAAGGGTTAGCAATACTAGTTGCTATCTGACTCAGCTTTGATCCTTTTTCCCATTGCTATGGTTTTAATCTCTTGCTGCTCAAGCCATCCATAGCAAGCACTCAATGTAGCACTGACAGTCACCGGGGCATTAATCCTATATTCCTGTAGCCACCGCTTGGCTATCCTGATTTCTCTCAGCCGCTCTCGTAGTTCCTGGATCTGCTTTTCTGATTGATTTTGCATATGCTCTTGTTACCTGAGTAGCAGTTTATACCTATTTTCGCGTGATCACGCTTAACAAAACTTTGTTAAGTTTATTAACAGTGATCACGCGAAATATCGCCTGTAATTGCTCATGTGTTTAAGTTGTAGACTTTTAGAGTATGTTTCGCGCGATCGCTCGCGTGATCACTCATGTGATCACGCGAGGATCTAGAACTGGTAGGGTTTACACGTCGCGCGATCGCGCGATCGCCAGAGATCATCAAATTTCGAGATCTGGAATTTTGAAAAAAAACATGTTTTTGGCGATCGCGCGATCGCGCGACGTGTAAACTCCACTGTGAGCCAAAGTTCGCGTGATCACTCGTGCGATCGCGCGACGATCGCGCTGATCACGCGACGGAGATCCAATCGGATACATTTTTTACCCTCTTAATAAGTACAAATGTTTAGGTTGTCCCTTAGTGTTGCAGTTATACCCAGGATTAAGCTCTCGGTCGATTAGCCCCTCTCTGTACAGTCCTGGTAGTTCACGGCGCAAAGTTGATTCTGGAATTTTCAGTTCATGTGCCAAGTCTTCAGCGCAATATCTCACGCCTGGGTGTTTGTTGAGATGATTAACGATCAGCCACCGGGCGCTGCTGTTCTGAACAGGCTTTCCCTCTTCCTCTTCAGGCTCTAGCAAGTCCCAAGCAAAGTTATCATCATCAAATTTCAAGCGATATTTCATTGGCATCCTTGAGCGCGATTTTTGGATAGTTAAAACTCGCTCTGGATCGCCCATATCTTTTTCATTGACTGATTTCAGTTGCCACTCTTCGTCCACAGCTGCTTTGATAGCCTTGGTGCCTCTCATGTTGCCGTCAGCATTGGAATGGTGAATCAGAATGAAACTGCAACCGAATTCCATACTTATGTCTCGCAGGCTGAGAATCGGACGAGCGTAGAGTGTGTCATTCTCGCTCACAGTCGAGAAGCGGTTGGCAGATGTTAGCGAGTCGATTACCACCAGGGCTGGTTTATGCTGTTTTACCCAGCGATACAAAGCCGACATGTATTCAAACCGCCAGCTTGTATGGTAGAGAATGTGCATATCGTCATGAATGCCAGCCTGATTCACAGATTCAATCATGCTGTTAGGAGAAGTATCAGTTTGGATGTAGAGAACTCCTTGCCTGCCAGCCTTGACTTTGTACTCGTCCCAATCAATCCCAGTTACGATGTGCTTAATCAAGTGATGAGCAAACAAAGTCTTTCCAGTCCCGCCATGAGCATGGAGTAATATAAGTGATTCTTTAGGTATCCAACCTCTAAGTAACCATTCACGCCCTTGCCCGTACTGCTCCTTTAATTGCTTGAGCGTTACCGGATCTGATACATGCTGAACGATCAGCGACTTGCTATAAGCTTCTAAAATTTCCTTCACTGTTCTGTGGTATTTCTTTGCTGTATCTTGCAATCTCCAGTCTTTCTCGCCTGGGTCTTCCTTCAGCTCAATATCACGAACTTCCGCCATGCAGCGCTGGTAATCCACTTTGACCAAATCAAACTGGGAATCCAATCCTTGATCTTTAAGCATCGACTTGGCTAGATGCTCAACCCAGTCAAAAGCCAGATTATTGATCGCTGCTACTCTGGTTAGTGCAAGCTTAGAATTTTTGCAGGTAGCAGCTGCCAAAATCTCTGATTGCAACTCTTCTAATGTTTTTTGACGAGAGTAGGTTTTCTCCAGACGAGTGCGATCGCCTACTTCTGTTTCAGGATTAAGGTTAAATTCGACAGCTCTAGGCCCTGGTAGTACGCCAGCACTATCTAAGATCTGCTCAATCATAAACATCTGATCTAGAGCAATCCCATATTTAGGATCTTCGTAGCGATTTTGTGCCAAATAATTCTGCAAGGCTTCGTAATAGGCTAAAGTCTCTGGAATCGAAGCCTTGCCATTTCTGATTGATGAATATAAGGCGTTATCGGGTACTGACTGATTATTTGAGTTGTGGTACGATTTCATACATGTCCCCAGAGTTTACACATGAAAATGGCGCTCACCTTCGAGCGCCATCTTTCTCAAGTAATTCCTGGTTAGCCTGCGCGGGCAGGCCATTGGAGCAACGTCTTTGCGGGACTCGTGTTGCATCTGTATTCATTAGAGATGCAACAGTTGCTACAAAAAACCGGGAAAGTACTGAATTTTGGTGGGCGCTCTGAAAATGAGCAGTTAGCTAGATCAACAAAAGCCGCTCACTGCTTCTAGGCTCGGAGCGGCTTTTGTTTGGTTATTTGGTGTCTGCTGGCGATCGCCCTAGATAATCAGGCAACTCCTCCAATACGCTTACCCCAATCAACCGACACAATTTTTTGAGTTGAAGGACTGTAAGATTTGGCTCTACTGCACCTCTCTCCCAGCGACTAATACTAGAGGGATCAGTGCCAATAGCAACAGCAAGCTGTAGCTGAGTTAGTCCTAGCTGTTCTCGCATTACTCTTAATGGCACATCGTCCCCCTTTGATTCCACCCGAAGCTTCTTTTTGCGTACCATAGCACAAATATCTTGTGAATTACTCAGGTAAAGAAAATTGCATTTTGCCTAGTAGGTAGACATACGAAAATGCAGACATCTGAATAAAATGTCTGCAAACTATTTCTTGTCTTGGGGATTTCTAATCAACTTCCCAAAAAAATACTAGAAAATTACTAGACACTTGATCATTAATTTGCCTAGCAATTTCTCCAAAATATTCGGGATTTAATAGAGTCATACTAGAACAATTAACCCCAGAAACATACTATCTATACACTGCATGGTTTTCATCAAAGTAGTGGCGGGACTGGCGCGGCTAAAGCACTGTTGATAAAGTAGCTAATAGTCGTCTATTTAACTAGGTCTGTACTAGACACATGACTGGCAAACTTTTAGCTACTAACGGGCGAATCAAGATAGGTGTAGATAAAGGATGGTTGCGTTTGCAGTTCCCTTCAGCATTGAGCCGCCAGCTTTACGGTCGGCGACAATTCTTTAAAGGTTTGGGTAGAAAAGATGATCCAGAAAGTAGGCACTGGGCTGAGAGAATCGCTGCAAGGATTCAAGCAGATATAGATCATCCTGATTCTGAGCAGCTATTTGATCCAACATTTGTTAAATATTTTGATGTCAAAATTAGCACTAATTTCATCAGTCTTCCTGTTGTTAATAATGCACTAAAGCTACAAGATTTCTGGTTGGAATTTGTAGAGTATAAGTTGAGAATAGGGGCGATATCAGAAACAACTTATAAGACTAGACACAATGGAATGTTTGCCCGTTGGCTTAAACCGTATATGGATGAATCCTTATCTTATGAACTAGCAGAAAAAATATTATTCGATTTGTTACAGTCTGGAGTTAACAAAGAAAATCTCAAGAAATTAATATTGGCATTAAAGCAAGCTGGCGATCGCGCAGTAAACCAAGGTCACATCAGCCGCAACTTCTTTGCGAATTTAGCAGAAAATATTAAGCCTGCCAAAAGGTCGAATCAGCTGATACAAGAGGAAGAATATAAAGCATATAGCTTAGCAGAAAGAAACATTATCATTGAAGCTTTTCAAAAATCCAGTATTGCCAGTGAAAGAAGAATTGCAGCTCTAGTTGAATTTCTGTTTTTAACAGGATGTAGATTGGGTGAAGCTTTCGCACTTAAATGGCATAACATTAAAGCTGATTGGATTGTATTTGATGAATCCTACTCTAGTGAAACTAAAATCACCAAGTCAACTAAAACGAATACCATTCGCCTCTTTAGAACTAAAGGATATCAGCGACTCAATGAGTTGATTAACCGTTTAAAAGCAAAAGGATATCAAGAGAATGATTATGTGTTCACCACAATCAATGACAAGCAATATGATCGCTATAAACTTAGTGCATCGTGGCTAGGAATAGATAGATCAAAGGGTGACGTTAAGCATTATCAGCCTGGTGTGATCACGCGATTAGTTCAGTCTCAGAAGATTGATCAGTATCTTAAACCTAGTGCGACACGCCATACTTTCATCACAATTCAAGCCAACAATGGCACTGATTTGAAACTCTTAGCAGACTCTGTAGGAAATTCGGTAGATATAATTTATAGTCATTACTTAGGTGTAAGCAGAGATGCAACCTTAGTCGATATTTAGAGGAAGATACGCTTTACATAGGGCAAACTTTAGCTAGGTCATCCCCGGCAATCACAGTAGAAGTAAAGGTAAAGCGGCGATCGCGTTGATATCTGACATCGCGCTTAATCAAACGCATAAACTCTGAATGACCGGATCTAGTCCTTCCCACTAAGCAGCCAGCGCTGGCGTTAGCTACGTTGTTTTGGGGCAAATCGTAACCCCAATGTTGGTTAATCCCAAAATTACCCGCGCAGACGCGATCGCCCGTGCGTTTGAAATCCTTGTTGAGATCGCGGCAAACAGAAACAGGACTAACTTGAACTAAAGATTCATGTGGATCACTTCTACCGTGTAATCCTACTTGCCAGGCGTTATATTGCCCAAACGCAATTCGGGCCGCGCCCTGCGGATTCATTGGCTGAAATGTATAGTAATTACCAGGTTCTGTTGTAGCTTCCCAGTTGCCTTTAATTACAGGCACACCATTAGAAACTTCAATCACTAGACGACGATCATTAAAGCAATTAGGTAAATCTGCATTAGGACTACCATCAACATTTGCTCCCTCTAAATACACAATGTTGTATTGATTCGCACCAGAAAACACTTGATATTTTTTCAACCGCATATATTGAATAATGCGGCTTGCTAGTTTAGTTTCCATGATTATTTTCTTTAAACGATTAAGGAATTAACTGGATTAATTAACGCTCTATGGCTACACATTGGCTTAATTAAATTCGGATGCGAGATTACTTAAGGACTCATATACTCAGGGAAAGAACCCCGTCCACAAGGAGTCAATTCATGCCAGCCACAGCTACAGCAACCAATGGCACACAAGAAAAACTCTCACATCAGATAGAAGAAACAGACATTGGTGATAAGCCAGCTCGTAGAGGGAATCCTTTAATGAGAAGTCTGTATCCTTCCATGATTGAAAATCCCCACAATTTAGATTTTGCCGATGCTATGCGTTCTGATGAATTTGCCTGGGAGAAAACCTGCAAAACAATCCTAGAACCGCTTAGCATCACGACCGAGAAAAACTGGCTAGACTACTGCAAACAAGTGTGGAAATGGCACTTGCAAGCGCAGCAGAGAGAGAATGAAGCCCTAGCAGATAAACTCCTAGCAGAAGCTGCAAGCAATCCTGATGTGATGGAAATCCTCAAGCAGAAGCTAGCATCAGACCAGCCCAAAGCAGCTTAACTCTTCTATCCCATCAATCAGCAATAGGCGATCGCCCTGACACAAAGAGCGATCGCTTTTTAATCTTCCAAATTGCTGCTATCTTCTCCAAAGTGTTCACGCACCTTAAATTTTTGCTGTTGAATCTGCTTTTCCATATCGCGCATAGAAAGATGTAACCGCTTATAGCGATGGTCGATTGTCTCTTTTAATTGATTTGACACCATAGTAAATAAATCAGCAGAGCGCTCGTAATCATTCAAATGGATTTCAAATCTTTTCTCTAACTGATTAAACCTAGAATTCAATTCATCACTGACTTTATCAATGGCGATATATATAGCAGACTTCATCTCTGACATCTGCCAAGTTAAATGAATAAAGAATGCTACAGCAATCAACAACTCTAAAATTGTCTTAACATCATTAACTTCTTTCATTGGAAGTTACTCTTATTCGCACCGGGTAAACCATCAGGGGTGTAAACTGGGCTGGTTTCCATTCTGCCTACTAGTACCGAAGCGAAAGTACTGCATAAGGATGCTGCAACTATTGCATCCTCTACTGATAACCCTCTCTGCTCATAAGCACACCTAATTAGAATTGGTGCCAAGCCAGCAAGAAGGCTAATCAACCCAGTTTTAAACGTTTTTGTTTCAAATAAGCTTCTAGCTTTCTTGCGTGGCATAGTGATTGATTTAGGTGAACTCTCTAATCACAACAGTGATAGTTCCAGTCTTGATAATGGCGTAAACTTCACCTCCCCAGCTAAAGTCAGATACATATGCTTGTCCAGGAGGGATAATGAACGATGCTACGGTTGTACTAACTGTATTAACTACATCTACATAGACAGTCTTTGAACTATCTGGATTGTAAATACTAAATGCTTTACGTGTTGTGTTGATGTCTAACAGTTTAGTTACAGTCGTAGTTACTGCAACAGTTTTACTAGTAACAGCAGAACTTTGAGTCGGGTTGATTAATAGATCGGAAGAAATAGGATACAAAGGCATGGTATGTTCCCAAAAATTTAAAGTGATGTTAGGAATCCAATTGTTAGCAACAAACTCTAGAGTGTAGAAATCTGCTGCAAGCACTTGGTCAAATCTGATGATTTGCTTAGTTAAATTGACTTTGCGGTAAATTCCTCTGGTATTACCAACGTTGGGAATATCAATAATCGGATACAAATAACCAGCGCTAAACCACGTTGGTTTAGCATTAGTGCAAATTGCTTCAACAACTAAAATTGTGTCAATGAATGGATAAGGAATTTGAATTGAATTATTTAGAGCATTGACAGTGACACTATGAACTAACTGCCATGTCACGGTGTACTCCCTCTAACTCTCAATGCTTCCCTGATAATTTCATCAGCATCTTTAGGCTTGGTATCAGTCCACAGAGGAATTCTGAATTTAGTTTGTTTGTATTTACCGCGCAAAGTAGAGCGACTAGACTCGGTGAAAACCTTTTCTTGGTGGATGATCGTAAAGTAAGCAGGATAAACCCTAGTCATTTCCTTGTACAAACTGGGATTAGTTAGGCGATCGCCTTCCTTCTCCTCTTCAGTACAACCAAGGCTAGCGATCCTCCCTTCACTCAAAGCAGCTAATGCTTTTAATCTCTGCACAGCTTCAGACTTACTTGATCCATGAATCTGCATCTGAGCTAAAGCACCATCTTTTTCAATGTTGGCAGTAGCTCTCCAGTGACCCCACATATAACCATTGTCCCCACCAGCAGCAGCCTTAATTAAACTCCAATCAACTTTGCTGCGACTGATAAATGGAACATGATAATTTCCTCTAATAAATCGAGTAGTAGGCGTTGGTGGTTTCCAAGGTGGAGCAGGAACACTGTAGTAAAGCAATTTAATCTTGAGAGCCTGTGGCTTAGATTTAACTGCTTCATCTAAAGGTGATCCACAAAATTCACCAATATCACGATTCTCAATTAGCTGATAAATAGCTAAAATCTGAGTAATGATTGGCTTGAGTGTTTCGGATCGACCTTTTAGAATGATGCGCTCAGCCACAGTTATTCCCAATAGAAATTATCATCTTCATCATCTTCAATCGCAGCCAAGCGATCATCGTATTCCCCGCCATTAACGTATTCACGTATTCCCGTCGAATCCTCTACCCTGAGCAACCCAGATTGACTATCTACAACAAATCCATAATCACCACCCTGTCTTGCCGCTAAAAACTGCCAATCAGGAGGCAATGAAAGTGCAAGTGTAGAGTCAAATTCTGGATCGCCTGGAAGAATTAAAAGTGAATCTTCCATTAATTCGTCAAAGACCAACTTTCAGTAAGATTGTCTATTTTGTTGTAAGCCACAAAAGTAGAAATTTTAATGCTGGTATCACCTGTCGTTACGACCTTAGAAGCTCTGAACGGTCTAGCACTATTTTTGCTAGCACCCATAATGTATTGACCGCGCTTTGAAGCATCAAAATCTTCAATCCCCAATGCAGTTTTATCAGCACCTGTTAAATGCACATATTGATACTGAGGCATTCTCCAGGCATACTTCATTGTGCGAACTGGTGAAGCTTCAACACCTTGAGACGCGGCAACAGCATCAATCAATTTATAATCAACCGAAACTACTTTTGAGAAAGGTGTATTTCTGAGATTAGCTATCTTGCCTGGTTTAATTTCCCACCCAGCAGCCCTAGCTTCAGTAATCACGTCAAAAGATATAAAGCTTTCTTCATTGCGCTTAGTACCGCCAAAAAACTTCTTAGCGCGTGGTGGCTTCGGGCTATTAATCCCAAATACCACACTAGGAGGATAGCCATTTTCTAAGCCAATAGTGTGTCCTAGCGCCGCAGAGGTAGTAGTACTCACATCAGTGCGAAAAGCGTAAAGTAATCCAGGAATTAATTGCATCTTGACTGCAACTTCCCGGCGTTGACCGTATGGCATTTGAAAACCCGTAGTTAAATAATCTATTTACTCAAGTTAACTCTTGGCTCAAACCCTTGTCTTCTGGTGCTTTTACTGAAGTTTATTTGTCAGAACTCGGCTTGAATGGTAGTTACAAACCCTATAGGGTTTGCAAAAAAGTTCTGCCTACTCAAAGCCAGTTATGGAATTAGTCATTTTTTCTAAATTAAAGCAGAGATCTAAAGTTGCGATGAAGCGAGTTAAGCAGAATTACGGACGGCCATATTATTACGAGCCTAACGGCAGATTACTTAAGCGACTATCTAAGGAGACAGGAATGACACTAACTGAAGTCAGAGAGCAGATCCTCAAAGAAAGACAGTATTTAATTCAGAAACAATCTACCTAATTAATACTGAAACTTATGCCAATCACCAATGTCAGTCGTGTCAAGACAATAGTATTGCCAATCACAAATGCTGATAGTAATGAAATGGTTACTATTTACCAAAATAGCAATATTACTCTTGGTAGTGACTTAATCCCAGGCTATAAAATAGTTAGCCTCAATGCTTTTATCAAAAATCTTAAAGTGTTTGCAAGCGTTAGAAGTTTACCTGAAGCCGATCTACCAGATATTCAGCTTGAGGATTCGTCAGCACAAAAGATTCAGAAGGTTTTAGATATTGAGTGGAAGAGTCCAAGAAAGCAATTGAATTTATTTATTGCTACTAATAATTCCCAATGGCGACAAGTAGGTAGTGTTAGTTTGCTTAATCCTGCTGGTTATCCATTCAGAATCTACAACATCATGGATTTCTTTACTGACAACCTAGCGTTAGAGCTAGGTGATAACAGCAAAATAGGAATTCAATTCCAAGATGTAGGTTATGGAGTGTTGACACCAGAAGACAAAGTGACTGTACACGGATCTTACATAGAAGAGTTCTTTGTTGAATCTAGCGAACAACCTGTCAATATTAATATTGATAATCCACCTATCACTGTTAATATTCCACCTATCATCATTAATGTTACTGGTGGCACTGATTTACAGTTACCAGTGACAAATAATTTATTTAGCAACAATAGCTTAGTTAGCAATTCATTTCTAGTAGGTAATTAGCATGAGTTACGATTTTAGTGAGTTTAAGATTGAGACTTTTACTGGAATTAATGATACTCCAGTTGTTCCTACAGCTTCTAAAGCTGGTAATGGTTCCCACTTTATTCAACAATTCAATGATTTAATTACGGTAACAGAAGATGGGTTGAATGATGCAGACGCAAGTATAGGTATTGCATTGGATAGGATTACAGATTTAAACACTAATGTAAATACTCTAAATACTACTGTTAACGGCTTGTCTTCTAGGTGGAAAGTTTTTACAGATGATAGCGTAAATAGTTATGATGCCTTACCAGGTGACAAGATACTTGTATTCACTACTTCGACTGACTTTGATATTAATTTACCTTCAGATACACAAGCTGGTGATTCAGTATCTATTATTAATTTCAATCAATCTATCAAGGTAAACATCAAAAACTATGGTTATAGCTTCAATGGAAGCAGTGGTATATCAGAAGTTTATATAAATCAAAGTCAAACTAAGAAACTAGTAACTCTTGTTTATCTAGCTGACTATGTTAATAGCTGGGTTGCTATTGCTGACAGTCTCGTTCTAACTGTAGTTTATCCAAATAGTTAATGACTAACCCTTTTAGCTCTGATTTAGTTTACGAAAATGACCCCGATGATTTTAAATTACCGTACCGTTTACAAAGTAGAACTGACATTGAGGTGATGACTGAAAAATACAGTCGATTAAGAAAGTTTACTCATAGCTATATTGTTCGTTTAGGAATTGCAGATAAAAGGCAATGGTAGCAATCAGAGTTACTAGCAACAGTAGAAATTTCAATAGAGCAGTTGACCTTTATCAGCAAGGGAAAGATAAATATGACGAACTGAGTGAAAAAGTAGACTATTCTGATGATGAAAAGACACCGGGCTTAACGCCTATTGGTGATAAAGGATTATATGCAACACCAGATGAACCAGCAAGTCCTTTTGACTGCGATCGCTATCCTGATAGTCCTTATTGCGGCGGTAATCCTTTTAACATTGAACCAGTAGGCCTAGACCCTCAAATTATTATTAATCAGTGTGATATAGGAATTAGATTAAGCCCTACTATTGGATTTATTAAATTGCCTCCTGTTGCTCTGGTTTATAGAAAGGAGGAATGCAGGAAACCACCACCAGAACCAAAACAAGACCCGACACAATCATCTAGCTCTGTTTGGATACCTCCGACCGAATGCAATCTAGAGGGCGGTAGTCTAGTTGTTGTTCTCCCTGATTTGCTCAAGTTTCACGAAGAGTTTATTTTTCAAGATAGTGTCGTTTATCCAGAGCGAAAATTAGCAGTTCTTGATGTTATTGCCACAATAACAGATATTGAAATTACAAGTTTTCCTGATCGTGAAATTACCTATGTTGAATTTAATAATGTTTTTTACCCTATTTACCCTGTTAGGTTTGAATTAAAATATAAATTCAAATATAAAGCTGTAGCGAATGATGTTCACGTATTTGCTACTGGTGGCACAAACGCTTATATGCCTGTTGGTTACTGGCAATATGGAGTGTCAAGAATTGTAGAGTTTGAACACGATAATTCATTGTCTTTTACTGAAAATGACTTAACTAATATAAACGTAATTTACACAGATAGATTACTGCCTGGCAATAACGGGCGCTACTGGAACTCAAGGTATCCAGAAGCCATGAGAGCGTTGAAAGGTGATGAAGCGTTAAATATTCCACCTCTGTTTGTCAATAGCACTGTTACAGCACCTATTTACAGTCATGCCACTAGTGTGGACTCAGTTAGAAAACAAATTGGATTTAGCCATTCTCAGCAACATTTTACAGTCAAAATAGGTTGTCTGAAGAAAGGCAATTATGATAAAAATCCTCCACCATCTGTAGATAAAAGGAAATGTTGCATGACATGTTGTACACCAAATAATAGTAGTAATGACCAGTTATTAAAGTTGTTATTAAAGAAAGTAGATACTTTAGCAACAACCACTGATAAATTATCTAAAGTAGTTGGGGTTGAGGACTATCCTGTATCTTTACCAGAATCATTAATTAGCAAGGACGAGGGATTTATCGGTAATTTAATTCCTAATGCTGATGTTGAAATAACAAGTTTGACTAAGTTGTTTGCTTGGTATATTGAGCGCTTTGATGAAATTATGGGTCAATGGGAGATACCTATCGAGATTAAGGATAGTGACCCGACCACACCGGGCGACCAACCAAAAGGTATCAAACTGCCAAACATAGCTGAGACATTAGCAGAAATGTTCTCTCTGGCTTTTCAGACAAACATTAATAGTGAAACATTGCTGAATTTCGCTACCAGAACACTAATCGAGACAGGTCAAGACAAACAACAGAATTTTATTACCTACAAGTTATTGAACTCGCTCACTGATTGGGCTGGGTTTAAATACAAAGATGTGAAAGTTGACTTACCAATGTCGTTTACTCCTGGTAAGCAGAACTTTGATGAATTACTGAAAGAAACTAATGTAAGTGTTGGTGTACCTGAATTTGATGAGAAGTTTGGGTTAGAGGGAGATTTGATGAAATTCAGAAAAGCATCAGCAGTTCTTGATTCTGTGTACTTTAGAAAGTTAAATCCTAACGGAGACATTAAAGCTCAGATATTGGATAACGTTAAAAATGGTCTAGCTCTAGCTAAAGAGATTCTTGAAAAGGAAGGTAAAGACTTTGACAAATTCGTTGAGGATGCTGAACTAGGATTTACGAATACTCCAGGAATTACAAACACTACCGAGCCTTACGGTCGGGATATGTCACAGCGTCCCAAGATTAAAGATTTAACTCAAAAGAACAACCCAACGCCTTAATTATGCCTCTGAGTTTAAGCCTTAGTTCTTTATCTTCCAGAATAACAAGATTAGCTAGCACTGGTGGAAGTGGCAACAATGGCATTAGAAGGCTTGCTACTAGTGGACTTAAAACAACAAGTAAAGATGATGGAGGGTTAGTAAGTATTTACAACGGCATCAATAAGTGGGGATGGTCATTGATGCAAGAGACGGTAAAAGCGCTTGGAAGTATTTTTACCCTTGATTTCAGCAAAATATGGAGTTATTGCGTTAGTACTTATTTCTTTATTTTTAACTTCAACTGGAACACTACTGATAAAGCATTAGACGACCAAATAAAACAAGCTGAAATAGCTATAGCAGGTGCTAAAGGTGGATTGATAGGTAAAAGCCTTGGTTATGCCATTTGTGGTCTAGTACCAACAGCGACAATTGCTGTATTCAATGAAGCAATGGCAATGCACGTATTACAGGAATTAGGAGAGGAGGCAGCGGAAGAAATAGCATCATCAGTAGCACAATTAATTACATTGCAATTACAGCAAGGTGTAAGAATGGCTTTCACGAGCTTATATAAGAATTATCGGAGTGTGCTAAGACCAGCAGCATTAGCAGTAGCTCAATTATGGGTTAGCGCTGGGATGATGACTCAAGAATCTCTAGATAAAGCCAATAAGAAGAAGAATGAGCCTTGGTCATTTGCCGGGGCATTTGATGACAGCATCGATAGTATTAAAGATCCAATTCAACAAAACTATGTAGAAGAGTTTTGGGATGAGTTGGGAGAGGCGTGTATTGAGGCTGGTTATATTGTTGCTGGGGGAATAGATAGTTATATTGCACAACAAAAGGTAGTTAACAGTAACTTGCTAGGTGAAGAGAAGACAGTAGAGATTCTATTAAATCGTGATTCTGACAATTCAAATCCGTAGACAATAAGATATGGCAACTATTACACCAGGAACAGCCGCGACTATTCGAGCTACTACAGCAGAAAAGCAATTATTCCATTGTCTACTGCTTTTACAAGAGTTAGAGACTAGCACGTTGTACAACCCAACTAGAAAGGATTATGTACAAACTAGCTTCAATGACAATGCTGCTACTTTCAATGCTAACTTTTCAATTCCCTGTGAGCCTGCACTTGGTACAGATGGTAAGCCTACATTTGTGGGAAGTAACTATTTAATTGGTTACAGCTTTAATCCTGGGACTACTTTAGGAAGTTTCAAATCAACTAGTCTGCCAGCTTATCTGGTAGAGGTTTTGTTCTATTGTCAAATTCTAGAAAGTGATACTGCAACTAATCCCAACAATAAGAATTTTCTCACTGCTAATTATGATTCTGACCGAAAGATTTTTACGGGAAACGTAACGTTGCCGTATACCAAGACGATTGAGCAGACGGGCGATGTCACTATTTCAATTCCAGAATATTTGACTACTTTGAGCTAAAGAGAGCCAGCCAGAATTAACCAAGCCCTATGACCACTAGAATTTTTATTTCCAAAACTTTGCGTGAGCGGTTAGCTGAATTCATTGAGATGTATGCAGCGGATGAGCTGAAAGATCCGGTTGCTTTGGCACTGGCTCTACATTGTCTTAGCAAGCTGGCACTAGCTGAAGCTAATGACTTAAGTGAGGAGCGCTCTCAAGCCAACAGTCAGATTTGAGAAGCAGGAGTCTTACAATAGTGGTACATAATCACGTACCACTATGGACATCCTTTCAGCCACAGAAGCCAGAACCAAGCTATTTCGCTTGATTGACCAGACAGCAGAATCTCACAAACCAGTACTGATCAAAGGTCAGCGTCACAACGCCATATTGATATCAGAAGAGGATTGGAATTCAATCCAGGAAACACTTTACCTAACATCTATTCCAGGCATGAAAGAATCAATTCTAGAGGGCATGGCAGAACCAATAGAAGAGAGCGCAACAAAGCTGGAGTGGTAAGTAGTGAGTAGTGACTGGCGACTGATTTACTCCAAGCAAGCCCAAAAGGATGCCAAAAAACTAGCATCAGCAGGATTGAAGCCCAAAGCAGAACAACTGCTAGCAGTATTAGCCAACAATCCTTATCAAAATCCTCCACCATACGAAAAGTTGATAGGAGATTTAGCAGGTGCATACTCCAGGCGAATTAACATTCAGCATCGCTTGGTTTACGAAGTGATAGAGAAAGAGCGAATCGTCAGAGTTGTGAGAATGTGGACGCATTATGAGTGAGAAAACATGATTGCGACCATTACGAGCAGCGCTCTAGCCTTCTTTCTTCTTAACCGCATCTAGGCGATCGCTCTTTGGGCAGCCATAATTGGTTATTGCTATATGTATTTTTATCGGGTTCTCTGAAAGCTATGTGTGGAGCTGCCGCTTGGATAATCTCCCAGCGGTTTTTTGTAGCTAACTTGTCTAGTAAAGTACTAGACAAAATACTAGACAAGATTTATTGTCTAGTAAAGTACTAGACAAACACTAGACAATGGCAAACAGATTACAGCTAAACTTAAGGTTAGATGGTCATGAGGAGCTGCTACAGGCAGTCAAAGATGCTTCTGGAGTACAAGGAAAATCAATCAACCAGTTTGTAATAGAATCGCTTCAAGTTGCCGTAGGATTCGAGCAAACAGAGAAGCTAGACACTGTACTAGACAAAACACTAGACGTTAAAGCTCTAGAGTGTAGATTGATTCAGATGGTTGAAGATAGGTTAGGAGACTTTAAGCAATACTTTTTAGGGTTACTGCTTAACGCAGACGTACTAGACAAACCACTAGACAACGTACTAGACACCAATGTAGACATACTAGACAAACCACTAGACAACGTACTAGACACCAATGTAGACATACT
>PDVI01000017.1_pt1 | contig 15231 bp, 12 predicted proteins | sample 1369771 | NCBI WGS metagenome assembly PDVI01 (sample SAMN07795377, study PRJNA414565) | Alkali sediment metagenome, whole genome shotgun sequencing project. | isolation source: glacial lake sediment | place: Montenegro: Black Lake | collected 2016-06
ATGAGGCGCATTACCTCGCCGATGAAGATCGCGGACATGTTTGGGAAGAAGCGATCATCCTGACGCCGCCGCGCATTCGACTGTTGCTCTTGTCAGCAACAATCGGCAATGCGAAAGATTTTGCCGGATGGATCGAAGAAGTCCGCGGCGTTCGTTGCGGCGTAATAACGCGACCCGGGGCGCGTCCAGTGCCACTGCGCGCCGCGTTCCTTTTTCCTGACCAAAGACTGCTGCCTTTGATGAACGATGCTGGGCGAATCAATCCGGAGCTGGTGGGCTTGGAAGACAAACAGAAGCGGGAACGCGGCCGTCGCTGGCACGATAGGTGATCTACGAAGCGCCGTGCGGTTGGCGCCGAGACGCCGAGACGCGGAGACACGGAGATGCCAAACGTAAGGAGGAATCAAGAGATGGCGGAGCTCCCGGCTCCATGCCCGGAATCACTTGTTCGCTTTCTTGCCATTTGTCTTTGCGTCTTGGCGACTTCGTGACTCTGCGTGAAGCGGCCGATCGACGACGAGCCTGGATCGGGTAAGTAAAACTACTATTTCTATGAAAGTCTCCATGCCCGAGATGCCGCCTGCAACACTCCTGGCGGCGCTCGGCTCCTACAACCTGCTGCCGGCGATCGTGTTCTTGCCGACTCGCCGGCGCTGCGATCAAGCTGCGACAGAAGCGGCGCTGATGCGGCGCGATGCCAACGTTTCGCGACGCGACGCGCGGCGCGACGTGATGCAGCAGTTCGTTGCGGAGCACGCCGAAATCAAAAGTCATCGACACTGGGACAGCATCATCAGAGGCGGCGTGGCTTCACATCATGCCGGCCACATCCCCAGCTGGAAACTTCTGATTGAAAATCTTATGAGTGCTGGTTTGCTTGATGCGATCTTTGCGACGGCAACGGTCGCAGCCGGTGTCGATTTTCCGGCACGCACTGTGGTTCTGACCGGAGCAGATGCGCGCACAGCGGGCGGTTGGCGGCCGCTGACCGCATCGGAGCTGCAGCAGATGACGGGGAGGGCCGGGAGACGCGGACGCGATCGCGTTGGCTTTATCGTTGCTGCCCCAGGTATTCACCAGGATCCGCAGCGCATCGTCGAACTTTTAAAGGCGCGGCCTGATCCACTTATTAGTCAGTTTCGCGCCACTTATTCAACGCTTTTGAATCTACTCGATGCTTACGGAAACTTTGCGCAAGTCCGGCAGATTGCGGAAAAAAGCTTTGCCCATCGTGAAGCGGCGCGGCAAATAACTTACCTCGACGTTGAGCGCGTCGCCGCGGAAACGCGGATACGGGAGAGGCTCGAGACCGCGAACTGTGGGTTGAAAGTAGCAGATGCTCTGGGCCTCGAACGGCTATTGAGTGCACGCGAGCGATTGCAACAGGCGAAACCGCAAACAAGAGTCGAGGTCTTACTGCGTTGGCTGGAGCAAGTGGTGCAGCCAGGGCGAATCGTAGGAATCGGACGCAGTGGCAAACGTCTCGTCATGGTTACGCAACGACGGAACGGCAATGTGCTTGGTGTCCGCGAGGATGGCCGCAGCTTGAGTCTGACACTGCAGCGGATCGGTCGTGTCTACGAACCCATATATCCCCTGCGTGAAGAGAGCATTGCCGCGGCGTTCGCGGAGGTACAAGCGCGCGGCAAGTACCTCGTGCTTGCCGAGCCGCGGCTCCGTGATGTCAAGGATGAAGAATCTGAGGCACGCAGCGTCATTGAGGGCCTTGTTGAATCGATAAGCGGGAGCGGCAACCAGGGACCAGAGCCAGCGCGTTGCGCCGAAGTCTTATGGGCGTGCTTGCCTGACGCCGAAGCGCTGCAGACTGCGGTGCGTCGGAGCGAAGCTCTGCGCGATGAAGTTTGGCAGCCCTTCGAGAAACGCGCCCAAGTGCTGGCGAAGTTTGGTTACCTCGATTATGAAGCTGAACGGGTTACGGAGCGGGGACGTTGGCTCGCTGACCTGCATGTAGACAGACCTCTGTTGGTTGGCGAAGCGTTGGAGCGAGGGTTATTTGCGGCAATTGATAGTATTCGTCTGGCGGCAGTGCTGGCCGCGTTGACTGCCGATGAAGACCGCGATTATGGAGAACTCGAGCTGGATGACACTGTGGTAACCACTTTGGGATTTGAATTTTTCGGCAGCGGGAGCCGCGGCGCGCTGGGCCGCGGGCATGGAATGGTCAACCCTGGTGCAGAAGACACGCGCCGAGGAAGGCGATCTGTTTCGCATGCTCTCGCGAACCGGCGAGGCTTTGTTGCAGATTGCCGGACTAAGACAAGCACACTTACAGGCGGCAAACGTGGCGCGTAGCGCTGCGGAATCTGTTTTAAGAGAGCCTGTGAGGTAGACGCGACGGGGGTTGATCACCTGCGAAACCCGGCGTTGAAACGCCGGGCTAAAATCAAAGCGACGCTACGCGTCGATGAATCTTTTGATGAGGAGACGCATTAATGGCCCTGATTGGCGCCAATGAACTTAAACGCAAGTTGCTGATTACTGTTGAGGGCCAACCATATATTGTCCTCGAAGTCTTTTTTGCGTCACCGACCGCGCGGGGCGCGGCGACGATGGTGCGAACACGCTTGCGGCAATTATTAACCGGCGCCGTGTTGGAGAAGAGCTTTCGTTCGAGCGAGAAGTTTGAGGAGCCAGACGTGGAACTTGCTCCGGCTTCGTTTCTTTACAGTGATGCCGACGGTTGTCACTTCATGGAAGAAAAGAGTTACGAACAGTTTGTTTTTTCGAACGACGAGATTGGCTATGATCGAAATTACCTAAAGGAAAGCCTGTCGCTTCAGGTTCTGAAATACAATGGCGCGCCGGTTTCGTTACAACTGCCGCAATACGTCGAGCTTACCGTTGCTTCCACGGAGCTGGGCCTGCGGGGGGATACCGCAGCAGGCGGTGCCACAAAGCTGGCGACGCTCGAAACCGGACTGCAAGCACGAGTCCCCTTGTTCATAAAAGAAGGCGAGCTCGTGCGCGTGAATACACAAACGGGCGAAGTAGCAGGCAGAGCGTGAAACCGAGAGCGCGGCTGTAAAACGCTTTTTGGATCGGACAAGATCGGAACCTCGCCCGGCCGGCCAGCAATCGTGCCCTGGCGAAGCAGTTACTCATGTTAACCAGCGGAAAGCTTAGCGGCGTTGCGGCAGTGCTTCTCGCCTTAATGCTCGGCAACGGATGTCACTCCAATAGTCCTACCAGCAAATCCCCAGTCGCCAAACAAGGTTCAGAATCAGCGATGGTTACTCCAATTTCAGGTCCCATAAACTATGTCGCACTAGGAGACTCAACTGGAATCGGCGTGGGTGCGCGCAACGGAGGTTATGTTTCCCGTCTCTTTGAACACATCAATGCCGAGCGCCCGGGATCCAAGCTAACTAATCTGTGTGTCAGTGGGGCGACGACCGAAGATGTCTTGCGTAGTCAGTTGAATCGTGGCCTCGCCGCCAATCCGAATCTAGTGACGTTGGGAATCGGCATTAACGACATTGGCCACGGCCTTGGCGTGGAAGTCTTTGCTCGCAACTACGAGGAAATTCTTAGCCAACTGCGGAAAGGCACGCGCGCGAAGATAGTCGTTACCAACATCCCGGATATTTCCAGCGCGCCGCGGATTCCGGAGTTTGCGCGCCGCGAATATCAACAGGCGATACTTGCTTTCAATGAACGCCTGGCAGCGATCGCCGCCCGTTACGAGGTGGAGTTGTTCGACGTGCACTCGACGACGCGCGATCAACTCCCTTCACATCCCGAGTTTTTCTCAGGCGATGGGTTTCATCCCTCTGATGCTGGCTATGAACTATGGGCCAGGGAAATGTGGCCAGTTATCGCGCGAACCATTGGTCTCGATTCACCCCAGCGCGATTAACAACTTGAACTTAACCAAGGGAGTTTGGGAAAGACTCCACGACGAACCGCTTTACCGAATGCTCTTTACTCGCCCCCAGCAAGGCTCGTAACATCCCCGGCGCGCGTTGAGCTCGAAATGTCCAGCTAAGTCTTAGCGGACGAGGGCGAATCGTACCGCCTGACGACAATGACACTTTCCTCGGGAACAAAACTAGGCCGCTACGAAATTCGCTCCCTGGTTGGCGCCGGTGGCATGGGGGAAGTTTATCTAGCCGTTGATACAGAACTGGATCGCACGGTTGCGATCAAGATCCTTCCTGAATCTCTCGCCTCGGACCAACAGCGCCTGCAGCGTTTTATTCAGGAAGCAAAGGCAGCCTCGGCTTTGAACCATCCGCACATCCTCACCATTCATGAGATCGGCACGACTGGGGCTTCCCGTTTCATCGCGACTGAATTTATCGACGGAGAAACCTTACGACACCGCATCGGATCGGGAATGAAGCTGGAGGAGATCCTTGAAATCTTAATTCAGATCTCAAGCGCCCTGGAGGCCGCACATACTGCAGGCATTGTCCATCGGGATATCAAACCTGAAAACGTCATGATTAGGCGCGACGGTTATGCAAAGGTCCTCGACTTTGGCCTCGCCAAGTTGGGCCAGCCACTCGGTGCCATCACTGACACCGAGGCTCCAACCAAAGCCATGGTCAATACTGGCGCCGGCACAGTGATGGGCACTGCGAGTTATATGTCTCCCGAGCAGGCAAAAGGAACGGGTTTGGATCAGCGCACGGATTTGTGGAGCGTCGGCGCAATGCTCTACGAAATGATAACCGGCCACTTGCCCTTCGCCGGCGAGACGCCCACCGAAACTATTTCGCTCATCTTGCAGAAGGAACCCGCCCCGCTTACACGGTATGCAAATGAAATTCCGGCTGAACTGGAGCGGATTGTCGCTAAGGCACTTACAAAGAACCGCGAACAGCGATATCAGAACGCTCGGGATCTGCTCATTGATTTGCGTAATTTAAAACGCAAGCTCGAAGTCGACGCTGAGATAGATCGTACCGTCCCCCCAGAGTTCCGCGGCGCCGCCTCAACGGGTAGCCTCCAGAACGCGGGTTCGACAGCCTCAGGTACAAGGGCAGCGACGAGATCCGGCGGCGTTCAGCAGACGTCGAGTGCCGAGTACCTGGTGTCCAGAATCAAGCAGCACAAGACAGCCACCGTCATGATTGTTCTGGCACTGGTGATTGCTGCTGTCGGGGTTAGTGTCTTTCTCTACACTCGTAGCGCGAAACCTTCGATTGAATCGATCGCGGTGCTTCCTTTCGTCAACAGCGATTCAGATACGGAATATCTGTCAGACGGCATCTCTGAAACCCTTATTAACAGCCTGACGCAGCTCCAGTATCTGCGTGTTGTGGCCCGCACGACTGCCTTTCGTTACAAGGGCAAAGAGATTGATCCTCAGGCAGTCGGGCGTGAATTGAATGTACATGTGGTGTTGACCGGCCGGGTGCGGCAATCCGGAGACAGCTTGAACGTACAGGTTGATTTAGTTGATGTTGCCACTGGAGCGCAGCTGTGGGGTGAGGAGTATGAACGAAAGGTCTCCGATGCGCTGACTGTCAAGCAGGACATTGCGCGAGAAATTACAAAGAAGCTGAAGCTCAGAATATCAGGTGAGGAACAGAAACAACTTCTGGAGCGCGATTCACTGAGTGCCGAGGCTTACCAACTGTATCTGAAAGGTCGCTTTCATTGGAACAAACGTACCCGCGAGGGACTCAACAAGTCAGTTGAGTATTTTAATCAGGCAATCGAACACGACCCGAATTACGCTCTGGCCTACGCCGGACTCGCGGACGCCTGGTTCGTTATGGGCTGGTATCGGTATGCCGTCCCGAAAGACGCATACGAACGAGCGAAGGCAGCCGCGGTTAAGGCTTTGGAGATTGATCCAAAGCTAGCTGAGGCGCATGTTTCGCTTGCGATGATCAGGGCGAGTTATGATTGGAACTGGTCTGAGGCCGAAAAGGAATTCAAACTGGCCATCGAGCTAAATCCCAACTACGCCACCGGGCACCATCGTTACTCTCTGTTTCTACCTATCGTGGGCCGGTTAGAAGAATCGGTTTCAGAAGCAAAGAAAGCGCAGGAGCTTGATCCGCTATCGCTTATTATCAACGAGAACGTGGGAGACATGTTATTCCTGGCGCGACGTTACGATGAGGCCAAACAACAACTTCGCAAGACGCTCGAGCTGGATCCGAACTTCATGGTGGCGCATGACACGCTGGCAAAGGTTTACGAATTGGAAGGGATGCACGAAAAGGCGCTTGACGAATCTTTGATCGGTGAACCGCCGGAGGAGATTGCCTACGTTAAGAAAATTTACGCTACATCCGGTATTCGTGGCGTTTGGCAAGACCGGCTTAACGACCTTCTGGAGGAATCAAAGCGGCAGTACATTTCGCCATACTCCATTGCCATGCTATATGCACGCCTCGGCGAGAATGACAAGGCTTTCGAGTGGTTGGAGAAGGCCGTTGAGGGTCGCTCGGCGAATCTCACTTACCTGGTTGCAGATCCACGATTCGATCAACTTCGCGCTGACCCGCGTTTTAAAGCGCTTTTGCAGCGGATGGGTCTGCAGCAGTAACGCCACTGGGTGGAATGCCTGGCCTGGTGTCTGCAATTCACGAGAGGAGTTTACTGTTATGAATCGAGCAATTCTTGAGCAGGAACTTAAGAGAGTGAACGTTAGTCTAAAGGGTTGGCTGCCTGTCCTGGAGTGCGATGATTGTAAAGAGAGATGGCAACCTTTCAATGAGGTTGTGGGTGAGCAGGCACCCACCGCGAAGTTCGACTATTGGCGCTGTCCTCACAACTGCAATGCGACAATGCAGGTGAGCCGCGAGATACAGACCGCACTCCCGAGATACGTGATGATTAATGATATCCCGGGAATGATTTTTGGTGATGAAGATCTGTCCGGATTCGAGCGTTACGTGCGTTCTATGGATGCTACGGAAATTTCGAACCGCGGAGGAACGACCGCAAGGACCTGCTAAACTCAACTCTTCTTATCTCCAGACAGGTGGTTGATTTCCTCTTCGCGTTTCGGTGTCTTTGGCGTTAAGACTCATTACAGTACGCGACACATTTCAGTCCAGGGTGTCGCCATCGCGGTTAAGTAGCTGAGCCGAATCTCTGCGAAGTTCCAGTCCTTTCGTTGCCAGATTGTGTCGTCGGCGTATTCGACGCGATTAATCAGCACTCACAGATCTACACAGAAACACACAGATAAGAAAAAACCCAAAGCTCTCAACGAGAGGTTTCAAGTGGCTTATCCGTGCAAATCAGCGAAAATCCGAGGCCGTATCTCATCCGGTACTACTCGACGATTATCTTCTCGAACATCAAGCTTTACTCACGGAGCCGAAGCCTCGTAAGATGCCCGCGCACGCCTGTCAATTCAAATCGAAATCCTTGGATGGAGTGTAATCATGAACCGAAACGCCCTGTCGCTGGCGAGCAGGTACGCTCGCATCGCAACTTTGTTCTGGACTCTCTTGCTGCTATTTGTGATCGGTCAGCAGGGTCTTGCGCAACAGAGTAACGATAGCGAATACACAAATAAGATCAGGGAATACACGACGGCTCCTTACTTTATGACGGAGTTAGTGGATCACCTGCCCCTCTCCGCCAAAGTTCCGTCTCCGGAAAAAGTGCTGGGATACATTGCCGGAACGCCCAACAAGCTGACCTATACCAGGGATCTTTATCGTTACTACCGCGAGCTCGCCAAGAGTACGCCGCGCGTGCGGGTCTTTAGCGCCCCGGAACGCAGCGAAGAAGGCCGGGAGCAACTGCTGCTGGCCGTTGGCGATGAGGCGACGTTAGCAAAACTGGATCGCTATAAGGAGATCACCGCGAAGCTCGCCGATCCTCGTCACATTAATGATGCTGAAGCGCAAAAGCTGATCGCTGAAGGCAAAGCCTTCTACTGGCTATCGGGTGCGATCCACTCTCCCGAAACCGGTTCACCGGAAATGTTGATGGAGCTGGCCTACCGGCTCGCTGTCGAAGAAAGTCCGTTCATCCAGGCGATCCGCAAAAACGTGATCGTGCTGATCACCCCCGTGCTCGAGGTTGATGGTCGCGATCGCATGGTCGACATTTACAACTATCGCAAAGCAAATCCCGGCAAAAACTTTCCTTCCTTGCTTTACTGGGGCAAGTATGTGGCGCATGACAACAACCGCGATGGCCTTGGTATGGCCCTCGCGCTCACGCGCAATATGATGAAGACTTTTCTGGAATACCATCCGGCCGTACTGCATGACCTGCACGAATCGGTGCCCTTTCTTTACACTTCAACCGGCACCGGACCTTACAACGCCTGGCTCGATCCAATCACGATCGATGAGTGGCAATTGCTTGCGTATCACGAAGTCGAAGAGATGACTAAGCGCGGCGTACCCGGCGTTTGGACACATGGCTTTTATGACGGCTGGGCGCCGAACTACATGTTCTATGTCGCCAACGGCCACAACGCCATTGGCCGCTTCTATGAAACTTTCGGCAATGGCGGCGCTGACACGATGGATCGGACGGTGACGCAACAGGCGCAGCGCGATTGGTTTCGCCCTAACCCGCCACACGCGCGTGTGCGCTGGTCGCTACGCAACAACGTCAACATGCAGCAATCAGGTGTGTTGTTGGCCCTCAATTTTGTCGCCAACAATAAAGAGCGTTTCCTGCAGAACTTCTTCATCAAGAGCAAGCGTTCCGTTGCCAAAGCCACCAATGAAGGCCCGGCTGCTTATGTCGTTCCTGCTGATCAGTCGCGGCTGGTGGAAGCGGCTGACATGGTAAATCTGCTTCGGTTGATGGGCGTAGAGGTGCACACGGCAAACAAAGAATTCGCCATCAAGGATCAAAAATTTCCGGCCGGATCGTACGTGATCCGCATGGATCAACCTTACTCGCGAATGGCCGACATGCTTTTAGACACGCAGTATTACAACGTCAACGATCCGCGTCCTTACGATGATACCGGTTGGACGTTGGGCGCTTTACGCAACGTCAAAACTGTTCGTATTAAGGAGAAAGAAGTGCTCAGTACGCCGATGAGCATGCTTGCCTCCGATGCGCGCGTGCAGGGGAAATTGACCGGGGTAGAGAATGCTACCGGGTACGTGATCAATCACAACACCGACAACACGCTCGCGACGCTGCGATATCGCCTCAAAGATGTGCGCATTGGTGCCGCCGAAGAAGCCTTCAAGATTGGCGCGCAGCAGTTCAATTCCGGTTCCCTGATCATCAAGGCTGAAGGAAACCCGGGCGACCTGCGGCAGAAGCTGGAAGCCGCTGTCACCGAGTTAGGGTTGACGGCCCAGGCTGTGGACAAGCTTCCGGAGGTCAAAACTCACGACCTGGTGGCAGCGCGCATCGCTATCCTTCACACCTGGACTAACACGCAGAACGAAGGCTGGTATCGCATTGAGTTTGATCGTTTGCAGATTCCCTATTCATACATTTCGGATCAGGTAGTGCGCAACACCCCGAACCTGCGCGAAAAGTTCGATGTAATCATCTTCCCCCCGCTCGGCGGTTCGGCTCAGCAGATCGTCAACGGCATTCCCCTGCGCGGTGACCCGATTCCCTGGAAAGAATCAAAGCTGACACCGAATCTCGGTCATTCGCCCGATCAAACCGATGACATGCGTGGCGGCATGGGTCTGGCCGGCATCGTGAACCTGCAAAAGTTTGTCGAGGCGGGCGGCCTGTTTGTTGTGATTGCCAACAACTCGCGCATTCCCATCGACTATGGGATGACGATGGGCGTTTCGATTCAGGAACCGCGCCAACTACAGGCACGTGGTTCCGTCTTTACAGCACAGTTTAGCGATCGTAACAGTCCGATCGCTTATGGCTACGACGAAACGTTACCGATTTATTTTAATCAGGCGCCGTTGTTTCAGGTGGCGACGCAGGGAGGCGGTGGCGGTGGTGGCGGCGCGCCCACAGCAGCAGGCGGCGCCCAGAGAGCGACGGGACGCGGCAGCTTAACGGATGGCGATGTTATTCAGGCCATGCCGCAAGCAGCGCCGGCGCCCTCGCCGTCACCAGCGAGAGGGGGTGAGGAAGCGTTGACCGAAGAGCAGCGTCTGCAACTCGGGCCGTACTTTACTCCGCTCGCCCAACGCCCGCGAGTGGTGCTGCGCTTTGCTTCAGATGAGAAGAAACTTTTGATCAGCGGCATGCTGGCAGGTGGTTCAGAGTTGGCAAACGCACCGGCAGTGATTGATGTACCGGTCGGACTCGGCCATGTTTTGATGTTTGCTAACAACCCGATGTGGCGTCATCAAACCCAAGGAAGTTTCTTTTTGCTATTCAATGCGGCGATGAATTTCAATTCGCTCAATACCGAGCGAGCAATACCGCCGCCGCGTCCGCAAACGGGAGCGGCGAGTGAGGAGCAGTGAGTCGTAAGATCATACTCAAACAAGGTTACTTTGGAGGACCAATTTCATGTCAACCAAGATGGCGGTTACGCCCGACAACATCATGCAGTTGGGCTTTGGATTTACCGGTTCAAAAACGCTTCTCAGCGCAATCGAGTTAGGACTCTTCACTGAATTAGCAAAAGGTCCACTAAACGCCGAGCAGTTGCGCGAACGTCTTAAACTTCATCCGCGCAGTGCGCGCGACTTCTTCGACGCCCTGGTTGCCCTCGGCATGCTGCAACGCGACGATGACCTCTATGCAAACACGCCGGAAACGGATCACTTCCTGGTGCGCGGCAAGCTGAACTACATCGGCGGCATGCTGGAGATGGCAAACGAGCGCCTCTATCCTTTTTGGGGCTCGTTAACCGAAGGTTTGGAAACCGGATTACCACAAAACGAGGTGAAGAGCGGCGGCCCGGGTCTTTTCGAGACCCTTTACAGTGATCCCGAACGCCTGAAACTCTTCCTCGCGGCCATGACGGGGCTAAGCATGGGCGCGTCCATCGCCATTGCGCAGAAGTTTCCCTGGGACAAGTACAAGACAGTTGTGGATGTTGGCGGTGCGCAAGGAGGTCTGCTAGTGCAACTCTGCCTGGCCCACCCGCATTTGCGCGGAACGAACTTCGATCTCGATGTCGTTGGTCCCATCTTCGAAGACTATGTCGCGGCGAATGGGTTGAGTGAACGACTCAAGTTTCAACCCGGCAACTTCTTTGATCAGCCCTTGCCCACCGCAGACGTAATTACCATGGGGCACATCCTGCATGACTGGGATCTGGAGCAGAAACGCATGCTGCTCGACAAGGCTTACAACTCGCTGCCTGAAGGCGGAGCAGTCGTAGTCTTTGAAGCGTTGATTGATGACGAACGGAAACAGAATGCGTTTGGGTTGATCATGAGTCTGAACATGCTGATCGAAACGCCGGGCGGATTCGACTACACGGGAAGGGACTGCACCGGCTGGATGCGCGACGCTGGTTTTCGCGAAACGCGAGTGGAGCATTTGATCGGACCTGATTCGATGGTGATTGGAATCAAGTAAACATGAATCAGGAAGGAGAACGGGGAAAAGGAAATAAGGAGTGGAAAAAGGAAAGCAGGGCAGGAGAGAAATCGATTTGTTTCCCTTTTCACCTGTTTCCCCGTTTTCCCCCTTCCCTTTCTCCTTTCCCGTATCTTGCGGAACGAGTCTGCCCGTGTGAACGTAAAGGAGTTGGTGCTAGAATTAGCTGGCCGTCGTGGTGACGGCTTTTGTCCTTTGGAGGTTATCGATCATGGATGAAGAGAAAGACCCAATAAATTCGGCTTACAATGCGATTTGCGACGCCGCACGCTATCTGGGCGACGCCTCCTACGCTGTTTTGCCGCGCGATATGGCACACAGTCTGGGAGAGTTTAAGAAGTCATTTTTGAATAACGTGCGGAATCTGGTTGATAAAGATATCGAGTGGGTGGACGCGCGCGTTGCCGGTGGCGATCGTTTACGTGAGGAATGGAAACGCGCTTGTACCAGCGACGACTCAACGGTCAACAGCGGACCTGAAGCGGCAAGCTAAGTTCAGGTTCATCAAGTCCAAGGAAATCATGGAAGTCTTATTGGCTGACGAATACGGATTCTGTTTTGGGGTCGAGCGTGCCGTGGAGATGGTGGAAGACGCCGTCGATGAGGGGCGCGGACCGATTCGTTCCCTGGGTCCCCTGATTCATAATGCTCAGGAGATGGAGCGGCTGGGTGGCAAGGGGGTTTCCACAATCGATACACCCGCGGAGGCGGACGGCTCAGTGGCTGTCATTCGGGCCCACGGTGTCACTCCTTTGGTGCAGCTCGAACTGGAAGAACGCGCTGCGAAAGTAATTGATGCGACTTGTCCTTTTGTTACGCGAGTGCAGCATCTCGCTGAGCGCGCGGCCGAACAGGGACGCGACGTCGTAGTAGCGGGAAATCCCGATCATCCAGAGATGATTGGCGTCGTCGGCTATGCCCCGAACAACACATACGTTGTGCGCGACGCGGCTGAAGTGGCAGCGTTACCGACTTTGCGCTCGCCGCTCGTGGTATCCCAAACAACTATCAAGCTGAAAACGTTTTTGGAAGTTGCGGAAGCTGTGCGCGCCAAAGCGGATGCAGAGCCGCAGGTAATCAATACGATTTGTTCGGCAACTCGCGATCGCCAGGACGCGGCGCGCGCGCTGGCCGGAGAGGTGGATGCGTTTTACGTGATCGGCGGACGGCATTCTTCGAACAGCGTAAAACTGCTTGCCGTTTGTCAGGAACAATGCAGTAAAAGTTTCTTGATCGAGACTCCAGCAGAGATTAACGCCGCTGACCTTGAAGACGTTGCGCGCGTGGGCGTAACGGCGGGCGCTTCGACTCCCGATTGGCTAATCAAGCAAGTAGTTGCGCGGCTGAATGAGATTGGGGAACTGCAGTCGGTGGGATAAAGAAACCGCCAAGCCGCAAAGAAACGCCAAGTCCGCCAAGGACTAAAAAGCTGGTTTGACTCACGAGATCCAAAGACCAATTACCTCACTTAATTGGAGCCTCAATGGATGACAAGTCTTTCTCGCCACTCATAGATCGATTGCTATCAAAAACCAGCCAGCCAGACGATCATCTCGACCAACTGGCGCGATCCGTAATTGGCGCGGCTATCGAAGTACATCGACATCTGGGGCCCGGTCTTCAAGAGCCTCTCTACGCACCCGCGATACACCTGGAGCTGGCGCTTCGCAAAATTCCTTTCGAATCCGAAGTAATCCTACCCGTCAACTATAAGGGACATCCTTTGGGCAAAAGAAAGATCGACTTGCTTGTGGAAAAGGGCTTGATTGTTGAGCTCAAATCGGTCGAGGCTCTAGCGCCCATTCAGACGGCGCAACTCATTTGTTACCTGCGCCTGACCGGCAAGCAACTTGGGCTCTTGATTAACTTTAATGTTCCGTTGTTGAAAGACGGCGTGAAAAGGGTAGTCTTATCTTAGAGGATATGCGGAGCACGAACTGCTGAAATGAGGTGGGCCAAATCAGTCAACCTTTGCGCTTAGGATGTTCTTGGTGTTTGGCGTATCTTGGCGCCTTGGCGGTAATCCGCTTGGCAGACTCAATGGCTAGAGCTCGTCAACCTGATCGAGCGCGTTGATGATTTGCCGCGCCTCATCGGAACCAAACTCCATCGCCTGGCGGCGTAAGGCGTCGCGCGCAATTTCAGAATCTACCGGATCGCTCAACAATCCAACCAGCACCGAAGTCGGGAACTGCGAGAGAGCTTCGTTGGCCAAGGCCCTGACGATCACATCTTCTGAGCGGGCGAGCTCGCAAATCTCACTCGGCGCAAACCGCGAATTAAGCGCGTCGGCAAGAAGATCGATGCGTTTGTAGTCGCGCTGCTGATCCGCACGGCGCACGAGCTGCGCAAAGACCTCGGCTGATTGGGTTTTCTCCTGCAAAACCGTGGCACAGGTGTTGGCGATGTGGCGTAACTGCTCACTCTCTTCGCTGTCGGTCGCGACCGTAGTTTCTGCCGCGCGATCATCGAGTGCTGTCAGCAAGCGGCTGAGCTCCAGATCCGCGCGCGGATCGTAGGGCGGGTTTCGCGACTGCGGTGAATTCGCATTCGAGAGCTGCAACGCCCTTTCGACGAGCCCGCGCGTCGTTGGTCGCAGTTCCGACCAAACTGTGGCCACCCGCCCGCCGAGGTTTTCAATCATTAATGCCAAGTCGCAAGCTCTCCTGGTTATGCCCGTTTATGAACGGCGTACTATACGCGATGGTCTCAGGAAACGCGAGAATGCGCCCTCCCAAAAGCAATGCGTAATAGCCTCAGTTGTAATCCTTAATTTCCGCAATTGCCGGGAACGGGATCTTCACGACCTCTCCGTTCGGGCATTCGATTTTCACACTGGGCGTGGTGAGGGCCTGAGTGGTTTTCATGCTGCGCACAATGCCGCGGACTCGACGGCCATCCATCGTAATCACTTCGACATTGTCCTTACCATACAGCGGTTGGAGGGCGGCGAGAGCTTTTGTAACTTCCACAGTAATTGTTCCTTCACGATCATTTCCTAGCCAAGGGGAAAACAGATGCGATTCTGCACGTATCATCCCCATATGTCTAATGGGCTCGCCCTGCGCCACCTCGGCATCAGGAAGATTCGGCACACGGATCTCGCGAAATGCAACCGAAACGAGAGGAAACGCACTTCTTCTGGAACGCACCCCAGAATTCGGGAAACTTCCCCCCCAGCACTACAAATCACGCCCGNAATCACGCCCGTTTTTGCCTTACTATAAAGCGGCGCCAGGTGCTGCCTCCGCTTGATGCAACTGGTGGACAGCATTTGGCGTATAGCCAGCTGGGGCCGATTTGTCAGCACCAACATTCAAACTGGTGGGAGTCTCATGTCGCAGAATTCAGAAATGAGTGGAAAAGCAGAATTCGATCCAAGTGTAACTACTTGTGCACACTGCGGCACTCCAATGCCCTTAGGCCTGCGCTTCTGCCGTAATTGTGGCTACCGACTGGGCGAAGGGCCGGCTGAGTACACCGAAACAGTACGCTTCGCCAACGGTCAACCAGGCGGGGGCGCAACCCAACAACCATTCGCGCCCAACTACGCAGCGCCCTTAGCGCATGCACCCGCTGGTGCTTTCGGGAAACCACGCAAGCGGATGAGCGGAATGAGCTGGATGTTCATCGGGCTACTCGTGTTCTTCCTCGCGGCCGCTGCTTTTACTGCCATCATCACGCCGATACGTCGCAACGTTGAAACGATTTCTGCCCCTGAAAAGCCGCGCGCTTATCTTGGTGTTAATGATTTTGAGACTGGAGAGGGAGGCGTCACGTTCG
>PDVI01000016.1_pt2 | contig 15102 bp, 12 predicted proteins | sample 1369771 | NCBI WGS metagenome assembly PDVI01 (sample SAMN07795377, study PRJNA414565) | Alkali sediment metagenome, whole genome shotgun sequencing project. | isolation source: glacial lake sediment | place: Montenegro: Black Lake | collected 2016-06
GGTCTTGCCTGCAATGTCGAATCCAGCCATGCGAATGCTACCCGCTGTGCCGCCGCCGTTCACAACCGACCACATTCCTTCCACGACTGCATGATGAATGTCCTCAGGGATGGGCAGTACCCGGGGATTAGCGCGTGAGGAATCGAGCGGTTGGAAATCGCGACCGGCTCTGAAATCAGGCTGGTCGGGTTGACCTACTGGTTTGATCTCTTTCAGGAGATGAGGCACGAAGAGTTTTGAGCCCTCACCAATTGCCGCCACGGTGCGCAACATACTAATCGGAGTCATCTCTTCATAAACTTGTCCAAAAGAGGCAAAAACGGTGTCGATGTCTTTCCACTCCTGGTTACGGCGGTCGAGAATTGTCTTGAACTCACTGGGAGTGCGGCTGCTAACCTCATTGGGCAAATCGATTCCGGTGCGTTTGTTTAGTTCAAACTCTTCAGACATCGCGATGATGCCTTCCAAACCCATCTTCAAACCCAGCCGGTAAAAGTAACCATCGCAGGAATGCGTTATGGCCGCCTTAACATCCGGCGAACCATGATTGCCCATGCAGCGAGTGAACTTGTTGCCGATAGTGATACCGCCGCCGCAGATTAGATTTGAGTCGTCGAGAGTGATCGCTCCCTGCTGCAATCCGGCCACTGCCATCGGAATCTTCCAGGTTGAGCCGGGGGGATAGCGACTCTGAATGGCGCGATTAATTAGCGGCTTGTCCGGATCGTTCAGTAAGGCAACATACTCGGCGCGCCCCGCTTTGGTAGTGATTCGTTGGGAAAAGAGATTCGGATCGAACGTGGGCGCTGAAGCGAGCGCCAGGACTTCGCCGTTGTTGGGATCAAGCACCACAATCACGCCGCGCTTGGTAGCGGAGTCGCGCAGTTGCTGCTCCGCAACCAGTTGCAGGTCGTAATCAATAGTTGTGATTAAGTCGTGCCCCGGCTGGGGTAACACAATCTCAATTTCATCCTGGATCCGTCCGCGACTGTCTACCACAACTTTCCGGTAGCCGTCGCGACCGCGCAGGAAGTCGTCATACGATTGTTCGAGTCCACTCTGGCCGATCACGTCGCCGGGCTTCAACTTCTTTTCGCGATACGCCGGCTGCTTCAACTGCTCCGGTCCAATCTCGCCGACATAACCAACTACGTGTGCCAGAGAACCATCGGCCGGATTTCGCGCGCTTCAATCCAGGCAATGTCGCCGGGCGTCGCATCCTGTTTTATCGGCACCGACTCGAACGATGGCAGCGACTTAATCTCCTCGAATCGTTCCCGCAGTAGATCAGCATCAAGATTCAAACCTTCAGCAAGCGGCGCAACCAAACTGACCAGATCTTTGCGCGCGTCTTCGCGCGAGAGCATCACTGTATAGATAGGCCGAGAATCGACCAGGGGACGTAAGTCGCGATCGAAGATGATGCCGCGCGGCGCAGGGATCGGGAGCAATCTGATGCGCTGGTTCTGAGCAATTTCGCCGTAGTAACTGCCGCGAACAACTTGCAGCAGGTAAAGCCTGACTCCCAATAGTCCCAGCAACAACACCGCGACCATCTGCACAGCAAAGAGTCTGGCTCGGAGATTTTGCGATGTGTCGATAAACTTCATTGCTGCCGGTCAGTTGTCAGTAGTTCGTTGGTCGAGCAGGTGATTAAACTTGCGCCCTTCGCAGTAAGGCTCCCCTCATCTACGCTTGGAAAAACTAGTGCTCCGTCGCGCACCCCGCCTGCGGGAAGCAAACTGCCGGCTTTGGGTACCGGTCGGGTTGAAGACCGAGTTGAGCATGTAAAGAACGAAGGTGCCAATCACCGTCGTGCCGATCAGATTATAAGATATTGTCTGCACAAAAGGTGCGGAAGGTGGATGCCCAAGGGACCGTTGCCAAAAGAAATATACGGCTCCATCCACGAGTGTGGCAGCGGCCAGCACGGGAATCCGAATCAATGCATTTTCCAGGTTGACGCGAGTCGCTCCCAGGTAGACCAGATAGGCAGTCAGTGTTTTGGAAAAGCCGCCTGCTCCGATCAAGCCGCCGCTGGGAGCGTCAATTGCCAGGCCGGCAATCGTGCCCACAATCAGCGCCGTCCAGGCATCGCGTTGCAAAGCGACATAGACGACAACGATTAGGGGAAAGTCGATATGCGAGAGTGGCGGCCAGGCTTCCCCCAGCGTGAGCTGAAGGATGATGGCGAGCGCGAGCACCGCGGCGATCTTGAACTGAGGCATGTTAGAACTGTGACACGTGGAGCGCTGCTCACCTGTCGCTCGGCATCGCTTTGGTTTTGTCTACGTTGGGCAGTGTCTGTTCGGGTGCAGGCCGCTGCGGCGGTTGATAAAGCAACACCGCAACCTCAGTCAGCTGATCCAAGCGCGCGCTCGGGCGGATGTAGATCTGATGAGGTTGAGTTGCGGTGCCATTCTTGACTTCGATGACTTCGCCGACGTTCAAGCCCGCCGGATAGATCCCGTCTTGACCAGTTGTCAGGACGTAATCGCCAACAACTACTCTCTGCAATCCGGAGACGTAACGCATTTCCACCAAACCGGAATTTCCCAGGCCCCGCACCGAACCCAGTGCACCTGAGGCACCCAGTTGTCCTACGATTGCTCCGGCGGCGCTGCGCGGTCACCGGACTCACAGCGACTACCCGACCAACGATCCCTCCGGGCGTGATTACCGGCATGTTGAGGGTCACTCCTGACGAACTGCCGCGGTTAATCATGATGGTGTTGAACCAAACAGAGGCGTCGCGGGCGATCACGCGCGCGAAAACCTTTTCCGGTCCCGGTTCCGCCTTAAGGGCCAGTAATCCCTGCAGGCGATAGTTTTCAGTTTTAGCTTCCTGCGTGTTGCGCAGTTCCAGTTCAGTCTGGGCCAGACGTTCTTTCAGACTCTGGTTTTCCCGGGCAGTACTGCGAAAGTTGAGGATTTCATTGATAAAGCCGCCGCCAGTACTGGAAACCCATGAGGTCGCATTTTGAATCGGCGAGAATACTGCTTGCACTAACCCTTTGAACGTCTGCTGTTGCGCGAAACGCTGGTTGGCGTCTACTGCCATCACCACGAAATTCGCGAACAGCAGCATCACGAGCCAAATTGGCGCTCGCTGTCGTATCTCTTTCTGTGTGCGAGTGGCTGCCATGAGGTCGTGAATCGTGAATCGTGAATCGTAAATCGTAGTTTGGATCTACATTCCGCTGGTCATCGAGTTTTCCCAGCGGACACGTTTCAGCAAGTCAAAATCTGAAAGCATCTTGCCAGTTCCCAGCACCACAGACGCCAACGGGTCGTCAGCAACCGAGACTGGCAAGCCGGTTTCAATTGAGAGACGTTTATCGAGGTTCTTCAGGAGAGCTCCCCCTCCAGTCATCACGATTCCGCGTTCGACTATGTCAGCCGAAAGCTCTGGTGGCGTGCGCTCGAGGGCTACGCGTACGGCATTGATGATCGTGGCCACCGAGTCTGCCAGAGCTTCACGGACCTCTTCATCGGTGATCGTAATCGTCTTGGGAATACCCTCGATCAGATTTCGTCCCCGCACCTCGTAGGAGAGCGGTTCGTCGAGCGGGTAAGCCGAACCCAGCTCAATCTTGATCGCTTCGGCAGTTCGCTCGCCAATCAACAGATTATATTTCTTCTTGATGTAAGAAATGATGGCTTCGTCCATCTCGTTGCCAGCAACCCGAACCGCGCGCGAATAGACGATGCCGCTGAGACTGATGACAGCGATGTCGGTCGTGCCGCCGCCGATGTCTACGACCATGTTTCCATGCGGTTCTGTGATCGGCAGTCCGGCGCCGATAGCGGCGGCCATCGCTTCTTCCACAAGATAAACTTCGGAAGCTTTGGCCCGATAGGCCGAGTCTTCCACAGCTCGCCGTTCCACCTGGGTGATCTCCGAAGGGATGCCGATCACCACTCGCGGGCTGACCCACGTTTTGCCATTGTGCGCTTTGCGGATGAAGTGCTGCAGCATCTTCTCCGTCACTTCGAAGTTGGCAATCACTCCATCCTTCATCGGCCGGATTGCCACGATGTTGCCGGGCGTGCGTCCCAGCATGTCCTTGGCGTCGCGGCCGACGGCTTCGACTTGATTCGTAACTTTGTTGATTGCAACTATCGACGGCTCAGAGACGACGATGCCGCGCCCTTTGGCATAGACCAACGTGTTTGCGGTTCCCAGGTCTATCGCAAGATCACTGGAAAATAGGCTAAAAATAGATTTAAAGGCCATCTATCAAATTCACTTCCGTGTGGTTAGATTGAGAAATGCTGTGGACTACGCCGTCGGGATGGAACTGACTCTAAAACAAAAAAGTGGCTGATTCGAGAGCCACGCTATCCGGGAAAGACACTCCACAGACTCGCCGACAAGTCGAAGCCCTTTAAGATACACCGAATTTCAAAGATTGTGCTATCGGGAAATCCTATTTGTCCTGAAAACCGATCTTCGCGCATGCTGATCTGTTTTGGAGTACGCGGACTTAGTCAGCGCGTTTGGTTTGCGGAAGGAAGGCGGCGACTAGTTGCCACTCTCCAGGATGGATCTTCCGGAATTGTTTTCAAGAGGGAATTCAGTTGACTCTCGAAAGCCGATGCAGGCGATGCTTCGGTTTCCACTGACGTGGAGGAAGTGCCGGGTTGGAGTGCCGGGGGGTTGTTGGCTGCGGCCGCGAAACGAACGCAGTTTTTGTTGGCAGCCTTTGCTTCATACATCGCAGTATCGGCGCAGGCTATCAGTTGTTGGGGCGAAGAAGCGTGGTAAGGGAAAGTTGCCACGCCGAAACTAGCGGTGAGTGACAATTGCAGACGTTTGCCGCCAGTAAACTCAAACTTGCTGATTTTTTCGCGAATGCGCTCGGCGACCACACCCGCGAGTTCAATGCCAGTGTCCGGCAAAACAATTACGAACTCGTCACCGCCGTAACGGGCCACGGCATCAGTGTCGCGCACGGACAAGAGGATCACAGCCGCGACCTCCATCAGCACATGCGAGCCGACGAGGTGGCCATGCTTATCGTTGACCTTCTTGAAATCGTCGAGGTCGAGAAAGAGAGCGGCGACGCTGGAGCCGTAACGTCGCGCGCGCCTGATTTCATTCAATAGAAACTGCCGCATGTAGCGCGCGTTGTGCAGCTTGGTTAGATCGTCTGTTTGCGACAGCCGCTCCGCTTCAGCAATGCGAACCGCGTTTGCAAGCGCTGAGGCGAGTGGTAACGAAAGCGCATCGAGCAGTTCGATTTCAGATCGCTTGAACGAACGGTGGTCGCGGGTTCCTTCAAGTACGCCCAGAATTCTGTCACCGCAAATCAACGGAATGGCCACAAGGTAATTTCCCTTTTCCTTTTTTCTGATCAGTCCCATGCCAGCAGCGGCGAGTTGCGTGGCCTTTGACGGCTGCTGTTCCTTGTCTTCATGCAGCAGGGCATCGCGCCAGATGCGATCGGCTGGATCGCATTCTGTTCCGCGCACCCGCACCGCGATCACTTCCAGGCCGAATGACTCAAAGCCTTTGCCGTCAGTCAGAAGATAAATGCTCCAGCGATCGGCGTCCACGAGGGGTTCCAATCCGGCGAGAGCAATCTGCGCTGCGCCAATTTGGTCGCCGATGAAATGCAAGGACGAAACGAGGTCGAATGCGGCGCGCAAACTTTTTGCTTTCAGGTTTGCGGGCAACGATAACGACTGGGTGTCGACTGGACGTTGAATGATCTCCGGGAGTTTTAATTCGCCGGTAGCGCCGTGGCCCTCGATTTCGCGTAACAACCCAGGGAGTTGCGCCGCCTTGTCGGCGATAGCGCGGAACCCCAGCCGCTTTAGAGTCGCGCCATCCAAGTGACGCAGTTCCATGCGGTGGTAACCGTTCACCTGGCGGCGGCAGGCAATTAACGGAGCTCCGGGCCAAAAAGCTTTCGCGTGATCGACCGCTGTTTGCAGTTCTACCGGATCAGCGCCCGGAACCACCTCATACAGGACAGCCAGAGGGGGCGGGCCCAACTGCTCCACAACTCCCTCACGGTCCTGGCGCAGTGCCAACTCAAGTTCTGCCTCGACCTCGCGCAGGCCTTCGATCAGAGTTTTCACTCCGGCAGCGCGTAGCGCTTCAATCAGCTCATACGCAGGCGCTTCATGCGCGTCAGTGAGAAGAATTACGTGCTTGGACATGGATTGATTGCTGGTTAATCGCGGCTGTTGCGGCTTGAAAGGGTAACGCTGTAGCTACTGCTGTTGCCTTGGACATCCTGGGCTTCGACCGTGACCTCGGAGGTGCCGGGTGCCGCAGTGATTTGAATCTGAAAGCGCCGATCGGTTGAAACCAAACTCTCGCGCCCTCCCGCGCGAATGGTTGTACCCGGTTCAGCTCTTCCGCGAATCAAGTAGATGTTGCCCCCCAAAAGTTCGGCCGCCAGGTTTGAAACCGGAACTTGCGACGCCGCACCTTTAGCGACGACAACAAATTTCTTGGGGTCACTCCAGTCGCTGGTCTGCCCCGATTGCGCCGTGGCCCGCACCCGCCAAAAATAAACTCCGGGACGAAGGTCGCTGGCGTTGAACTCGGTCGCCGCCAATTGGTCGCGTTCGATCACCTTGCCGTCAGCGACAAAGAAGGGCGACGTTGCGACTTCAACCCGATAGAAAGCCGGAGACCCTGACTGCGGCCTTAACCAGCGCAGCGCGATGTTGGCGGAACCGTTACCGCCCACGAATACTTTGTCAAGATCGCGCGGTTCAGAGGGCAGCGGCACATCCAGAAGTTTTTGTGGTCGTGAAACAGTCCCGGAGGGATTTACGGAAACGTATTCACCACCCTTCAACGACGTTCTTTCGCCTGCTTGGTTGGTAGTTTCCACAGCACCCGCGTTCACCCGAATTTCTTCAGTGCCCTCAGGGTTGACTCCGAAGCTTGCTCCTGTCTGTTCCCCTAGTTTGTTTTTAGTCTTCGGCGTCTCAACTACGTTGTTGGTTCCTTCTGGCAGTTGCTCGGTGCGTACAAACATCTGACCACTGTCTACAACGACGTGAACGTTGGTCTTCTTACCATCTTGCGCACTGGCGTTGTCGCGCACGATGATGATGCTGTTGGGTCGAACCAGGAGAGTAGATCCGTCGGCCATCCCAATCTTCGCCCGCCCATTTGCCTGAGTTTGCACGGTGTCGCCGGGATAGAGTTCGGTGTCGCTGCTGGCGCTGATTGTTTGCCGCGTGGCGGCGCGAATCACGCGCACATCGCCTTCAAAGGAGATGAATCTGGCGCCGGCGGAATTACTTGCTTGCGTGCCCACATTCTTGAGCGGGTTGCCAAACTTCCGCACGTAAAGCGCGGCAGCCCCGCTAATCATCAACACGATGAGCACAGCGATGCCAAGGTAAATCGTGCGTTTCTGCACGACCCACCAATCAAACATGAAACGCCTCGTTTTGGTGGCCATGATTACCGAGAGTAAAACCGCGGGGACAATTGAGCTGTGAGTGATCCGGGACAGGTCGGGTTGGAACTATCAGGATTCCAGGATCAAAAGGTGTGGAGCAGCGGAAGCAGCGGGCCCGATGCGGTTTGAACTGCCAACCCACTGCTGAACAAAAATTTAACACACGCGCGAGATGCGTTACAAGCACGTTGTTTTTTTAATAGCTGATTCGTAGGGGCGTCCTTCCGTGGACGCCCCCCTGTCGACCAGGAATGCCGTCGTCGGAGAGACCCTCGTACAATCTAGAGTCTGGTGGTTTTTGAGGGTTATTTGCGGCGTTTAAGCTACGAACGACCGCAGCATGTGGAGATTTTTGACATCAACTCGCGGGTCGACGTAAGGGGTTTCAAGAATGAAAGCCGCGTGGGCGAGGGTCGGATGCTGGGCGACCCGGCGCAGTGCGTCGGTCCCGATATGACCTTCGCCGATATGCCAGTGCCGGTCCACGCGCGAATTGTACTCTGCACGCGAGTCGTTGAAATGGATGGCGCGAACGTTCCTCGTCTTCACCGTTTTCTGAATCTTCTTGATTAAAGCTTCGAGCCCATCGTGCTCGCGCAGGTCATACCCGGCGGTGAATGCATGCGCAGTATCGAAGCAGACACCGAGTGATAGTTCCGGACAGAGATCCATAATCTCGCGCAAGTGCTCAAAGCGATGACCGATGCACTCGCCCTGACCGGCAGTATTCTCCAGGAGTATTCGTAGCTTCCCGCGTTCCATGCCGCGACAGGCAATTTTCAAACTCTCGCTGCAAGTGCGAATGCCGTCCGCTTCACAGGCTCCTCTCGCGCTGCCGGGATGGACTACCAGGTAGTCGGCGCCGAGTATTAGTCCCCGTTCCAGTTCCTCGCGAAACGAGTCGCGCGACTTTTGCAGCATGACCGGATCCGCGGCTGCGAGATTGATCGGGTAGTTTGCGTGAATTACGACAGGTGAGATCTTGGTGCGACGGCGAACTTTTTTGAAGAGCTTGATTTCCTCGTCGCTGAGAAGCTTGGCTTTCCAGCCGCGCGGGTTGCGCGAAAAGATTTGGACGGTGTCGCAGTTCAGTTCGTGCGAAACATTGAGGGCTTCATGTAATCCACCTTTGATCGGTGCGTGGAAGCCAATGCGAGGAGGTTTAGATTGAATCATCGGATCATTGAATCATCCGAACATTGAATCATCGGTTCATTGACATCGGATCATTTGTTACGATTCGCGCGGGCGGTTCTTTGGGAGGCGGCAAAGATGGCAAGGAGCTGGTTTGCTTCTTTCAATAAATCCTGAATCCGCGCTCCGCCCACGATTCCTACTTCACTCAAAAGTTCCAACCAAAACACTGTCTCGTCGGCTTCCTCAACCACGACACCAACTTTTGCAATGAATTCTGCTCTGGAACGCGATCTACAAACAGCCCGGTAGTTTGCAGCAACCGAAGTCCCTGAACGCAATAATTGCTTTCCGATAACGCGTGCGTCGTCCGTGGTCGGCAATGCCTTAAAGAGCTTGACTATTCTGATTGCGAAGGCTTTGGTTCGTCGCTTTAAGATCTCAGGTTGTGAGTTCATACAGGTTGCTAATTCATATCGAAGCCTGGGCTTCAATAGATGATTGGTAAATTCAATCATTCAACCCGTCGAGAACTCAATGATCCGATGATCCGATGATCCGATGATTCAATGTGTAAATTCTTTCATGAGGCAAATGGCTCAATGTTCCACCTCTTCCATCACCCGCAGCATATTTCCCCCGAGAATTTTATGAACGTCCGGTTGTGAGTAACCACGTCGCAATAGCTCGCGGGTGAGATTGGGAAGAGCGGCGACATCAGGCAGATCACTAAGCGTGGATTGCACCCCATCAAAGTCTGATCCGATTCCGACATGATCGACACCGACAAGCTTCACGATGTGATCGATGTGATCCACTAGCCGCGCCACCGAGACTGGAGGCAATCGTTTCGCAAACTCTTCGCGCCGCACGCGATCGCGCGCCATCTTCTTGTGGACCGCATCACCAGGCTCCGCTGCTGAAGCTTGTTGCACCAAGGAGGCGATTGCGGCGTCGACCTGCTTCTTCTTTTCCGACCAGCCTGGTTCCAGGTGTTCCGGATAAAAGATCACGTTCACGACACCCCCGCTTTTCGCGAGGGCGCGAATCATGTCGTCGCTGAGATTTCGGGGAACGTTCGCAATCGCACGGCAGCCGGAGTGAGTAGCGATCACAGGTTTTGTGGAAGTGTTGACGATGTCCCAAAACGTCGGATCCGAAACGTGCGATACATCGACCATCATCCCGAGGCGGTTCATTTCGCTAATCACCTGCTTGCCAAACTCATTTAAGCCGCGACTCGCGCCAACCTCATCACCTGAAGATCCGGCCCAACTGGTGCTGATGCTCCAGGCTGGCGACATGTAGCGCACGCCCATCTGGTAGTAACGAGCTACGTTTTCGAGCTTTTCGTCGATGGCATAGCCACCTTCCAATCCCGTGAAAGCGGCCATCTTTCCCGCGGCCGCGATGCGGCGCGCGTCATCCGCCGAGGTTGCAAGTTGCCAGAGCTCCGGATGCCGTTCGGTTAGTTGGCGCACCGCATTGATCTGGTCGTCTGCGCGTTTCACCGCTGCTGGACCACCACCACCGAAGAGCTGAGGCTCCACCCAAATCGAGAAGAACTGGGCATCGAGACCGCCCTCTCGTGCGCGCACGGAATCGAAATGTCCGTCCGCGAGTCGTTGCGAAAGATCGACGTTTTCATCGAGCAAACGCTGCGTAGTGTCGGCATGCATGTCGATGGCGATGGCACTGGTATGGATTGCCAGCGGGTCGTTGGGATTAGCGGTCGGGGACGTTGGGGCAGGCGATTGTTTTCCAGTTTGTTCAGTCATGCGACAGTTAACGAAGGTGATTGAAATCAGAATTGCGAGCGCGGCCAGAGCGAAAGATTTGCGGCCCAGGCGGTGCCCGACAGGAATCAGCGAACGATTGATAATCTCTACTAAATGGAAGAACATTTCGATGTTACGTCGGCAACTTTGTGCGAAGCAAGCGTCCTTGCCAAGCAGCTTAAAACTACGGTATTGTGCCCCATCAGATAACCCTGCAAGCACGCACAAGATGACGACCGAAGCTATCTTTCAGAATAGATTTTCGCAAGGCTCTTCCCCGCGCGGTTGAGAAGCGATGCTCCTCACCTTAGTCTCTGAAGCTGATTTCCTTAAGGAGTAAAAAAGAAATGTTTCATAAAGATGGCAAGGCAAAAGACGTGAGCACACCGCGCATTTGCGAATTCGTGTGGCATGACGGCGAGTTCATTAATTGGACCGACGCGCGCGTGCACGTGATGTCTCATGTCCTGCACTACGGTTCGAGCATTTTTGAAGGCATCAGGTGCTACGATACGAAGAGCGGGCCGGCAATCTTTCGTTTAAAAGAACACATGCAGCGGTTTTTGAATTCCGCCAAGATTTACCGCATGGATCACTCCTGGACGCAGGATCAGCTCTGCGCCGCTTCCGTGGAATTGGTTGCCAAGAGTGGCCTCAATCAGTGTTACATCCGGCCGATTCTTTTCCGCAGTCTCGATGAGGAAAGACCAGCCTTTGGCGTGAACCCGTTTCCTAATCCGTTGGCCTGTTACATCGGCGCCTGGGACTGGGGCAAGTATCTCGGCGACGAGGCAATTGAAAAGGGTGTCGACGTTTGCGTTTCTACCTGGAACCGCTTGACCCCAAACTCGATGCCGGCGATGGCCAAGAGCGGCGCGAACTACATGAACTCGCAGTTGATCAAGATGGAAGCCTTGCTCAACGGGTTCGCCGAAGGCATTGCGCTCGATGATCGGGGTTACGTTTCCGAAGGTTCCGGCGAGAATATTTTCATCGTCTCTAATGACACAGTGCTGACGCCGCCGCTGTCGTCCTCGATTCTCGCGGGTATCACGCGCGACAGTGTGATCCAAATTTGCCAGGAACTGGGGATTACAGTTAAGGAGCGCAGCATTCAGCGCGCGGCGTTGTATGTTGCTGACGAGCTCTTCTTCTCAGGAACAGCGGCGGAGATTACGCCGATTCGTTCTGTCGATCGCATTACTGTTGGCAAAGGCGGACGTGGCGAGATCACCACCAGGATTCAGGAAGCCTTCTTCCAGATTACCAAGGGCGAGCGCAAGGCCCCTGGCGATTGGCTGACATACGTAAATGCGTCGCACCCAGCCACTGTGGCCAACAATGGCCATAAGGTGCAGGAGGGCAGCGGAGCGACTTCAATTAGTGGGCCCGGAATTGAGCCTGCTCTCAATTACCACACCGCCGCGTCGGAATAGCTCAAAAGTACGGACCGGCGCGAGTCGCAGGTTATGAGGAGTAAACCAGCTGGTTTGCTCCTCGTTCCTTTTTAGAGCAACGGCAACTTGCCACGAGTTAGCTTTTCCTTTTGCAGTTTGGCCCAAAGAGGGCCGTTGCTACCCACCAAAAATGTAAACGTTGACCTGGATCGCACCGATTCGCTATTATCTTTTCGGCCTTAACCGGGCGCTCCAGCCCGAAAAGCAAACCCCAAAGGAACCATCCCGCGTTCCTCTCTCACCAAACAATCAGAACTATTCGCCTTTAACAGCAAGCTCTGGTCACATCTTGCGAGGTAAATAAAGTCAGCTTATGCCTGTAAAAATTGACGATCTGCTTCGGGTGGCCACCAGCCATGGTGCCTCGGATCTGCACGTTAAAGTGGGATCTTTTCCCGTCATGCGCATCGGTGGGGAACTGCATCCCCTCAGTGACGCGCCCCGCGTGAAACAGGAGGATGCGCTGGACATGGCCTTTTCGATGATGTCGAATCGGCAAAAGCAGCGCTTCAAAGAAGCTTCAGAAGTAGACATCGGTTATGGCGTCGCCGGCCTGGGCCGGTTTCGCGCCAACATCTTTCAGCAGCGCGGCAGCGTCAGCATCGTGCTGCGCGTGATTCCTCGACAAGGTCGCGGAAGAACGACGGGGGTTGATTCTGGTAACAGGGTCAACAGGTTCGGGAAAGTCGACGACGCTAGCCGCGATGATCGATCGCATTAACGCGATCCGCAGCGGGCACATTGTTACGATCGAAGATCCGATCGAGTTTTTGCACAAGGACAAGATGTCGTTTGTTACGCAGCGAGAAGTTGACGTGGATACGCGATCGTTCTCGGAAGCTTTGCGCGGTGCCTTGCGGCAGGATCCGGATGTGATTCTGGTCGGCGAAATGCGCGACTCCGAAACGATTGAGACAGCTTTGACGGCAGCCGAGACGGGTCACCTCGTCCTCTCCACGCTGCACACACTCGACGCCACGGAAACTATCACGCGCATCGTTTCCTCTTTTCCTTCGCACCAGCAGAAGTCTGTGCGCATTCAGCTCGCAGGAATACTTAAAGGTGTGATTTCAATGCGACTCGTGCGCGCCGCAAAAGGTGCTGGACGAGTTCCCGCAGTGGAAGTGATGGTTTCGACGGGACTGATTCGCGACTATATCGTCAACGAAGAAAAGACCTACTTGATTCGCGAAGCGATTGCGGCCGGCACTTCGCAGTATGGCATGCAGACTTTCGATCAGTCGCTCTTCAATCTGTTTCAGGCAGGCTTGATCTCGTTGGAAGAAGCAGTACACAACGCGAGTAACGCTGACGAGTTTAAGATGCGCGTCTCCGGCATCCTTTCCGCTGAGCAGGCGATAAACAGTATGAACCCGCGAGTGGAAACAGTTTCGCAGTCGTCAGATCGAAATACGGGATCATTGTTTGTGAAGCACTAAAGTTTGGAGTGGCTAAGGGCGTCGTCTTAAAGTGAGAGACCTTTTGACGATGCGGCTTTGCCGCCGGATGTGCGGCGCCGGCTTTGCCGTGCCGCGAAGTCAGATAGAAATTCGGGCTGTGCCCCTGGTACGTGCCCTTTGAATTATCAGAGGGCGAAGCCCAAACGCGGGGCACAGCCCCAAACTAATCAAGCGCTTTCAGGCGCGGCGAAGCCACGCCCCACATCCGGCGGCAAAGCCGAACCGATGCTAGCTCCAGGACTTCTGAGGCAAAGCCATCCGGGGGCAAAGCCGAAACACAGTCGGCTAATGACCTTGAGCCGTAGTTGATGATCAATTCACTCGCAAGCGCCGCATTACCCGTACTCCGGTACGCCAGTCTTCATTAATGTCAAAACGGTAGATCTCGATGTCGCTCGAGATGGCGCGCGCGAGGGTTTGGAAAGCCGGATGCACCCTGAGCGTTGGCGCTACCAGATAGACCAGCGGAGCTTCGTTGCTGATTTTGCGCGCGCCAAACAGCTTTGCCCGCGCAATGTGCCCGCGACGCCGGTGCGCTTCGACGCGTTGCCAGTAATCCGCGCCCTGCAACACATGCTCACGATCCTCAGACACTTTCAGTTCGATCACAACCAGGCGCCCATCCTGTCGCAGAGCCAGCAAGTCAATCGGTCGCACCCCTAGTCGCCCGCCGCGCGCTACGCGAAACTGCGCGTAGAGGGGGGCGATGATCAGGCCCGGATCCAACTGTGTGATATCGCGTCGCAGGATCGATTCGAGCCAGGCCTCGGCAGCGTTGCGATAAAGCGCGTGACGATGATCCTGCGCGGTCGCCGATCGATGCTCGCGGAGGTCGTTCATTAGTTCGGCATAGAAATGGAAGTTCTTCTCTTCCAACAGCCGTCGCTGCGCACCCTCAATCCCGAACCAAACTCGTTCGCTCGAGAACACGCGCCGCACGCGCGCGAAAGGCATTCCCAGGTAGCGCAGGGTTTGCCCCTGACGCGCATGGACAATGTCGATTGCCTCCGGCGCTTCTGCTGTAATCGCGGCTGCTAATTCGCTGACTTCTGCAACCGGACCTGGAAGAAATCTCGAAACCCTTTTCTTCCAAAGATCTTTCCGTTCGGGGCAAGAAACTTCCGCCAACTCTGTCCAGCCGTCGTCAACCTCCCAGACAACAATCGCTTCCCGGAGACTGTCGCGCAACAGGGCCAGCCGGGTTGTTACCGACTTTTTGATTTCACGATCCACGATCAGCCAGAGTTGCTGGATGTAAGGTGGGCGCGACCGCTCGCCTGCGCGCGCGAACCACAGCAGGGCTGAAGCCAGAAAAGCATCAGTCTCGCTTGCTCTGGAGGCAGAGACCGATCCTGTGACAGCAATACGCTGATGTTTCTGACGCAGGATGATGCGTGCGTACTTGCCTGGCCGCCCGCGCCTGGCTCCCGGACTGAGTGAGGTCCGCTCGATCTTTAATAAACCCGGTTGGCTAGCAGCGGCGAGTCGGGCCAGTTGTTCGCAGCGCAGCAGGCGTGCGGCCTTAACAGTTGCAGCGATAGAACTGGCTGACGCGCGCGGAATGATTTCAATTACCGGTCGCTCCGCCCCGAGGCGGCGAGACGCTTCGAGTAGCAGTTTTTCGCCGGACCACTTCCAGGCGCCCACGCGCCAGGAACGCATTCCTTGATCAGTCCAACACGAAAAAATCAGACGCCCATTCAGCAGGTCGATAGCCAGCTCAGTGCGATGTAGTGCCTGAACGTTGCCCTCACTAAGCGTGCAGAACCACTCGCTGTGTTGCTGGAAGTATTCACTGATGTGTTCGCGGGCAGCGGCGGCGCGGGCCGCATCGGTGAGG
>PDVI01000010.1_pt1 | contig 14406 bp, 11 predicted proteins | sample 1369771 | NCBI WGS metagenome assembly PDVI01 (sample SAMN07795377, study PRJNA414565) | Alkali sediment metagenome, whole genome shotgun sequencing project. | isolation source: glacial lake sediment | place: Montenegro: Black Lake | collected 2016-06
GCCGGTGCGGTGGGCCTCTTCAAGAACCGTATAAAGAAACGGCAACAGCTGATAACGCAGCTTTAGATACTTGCGAATGATGTTTTCGTAATAGTTTCCAAAACGCCAGGGTTCCTGATCGTAGCCATCGATTACTTTGTGATTGCGACAAAAGGGAGCGAGGAAACTTACTTGATAGGCGCGCACCAGCAGTTCACCATTTCCCCGGCCGATGAATCCGCCCACGTCGCTACCGACAAAAGGCTCGCCCGACATTCCCAGGGTGGTAAACATGGGGATGTTCAGTTGTAGCGCTTCCCAGGTGCTGTTGGTGTCGCCCGTCCACATGGTCGAATAACGCTGGATACCTGCGTAACCCGCGCGCGTGATGACATATGGCCGTTGATTAGGACGCAGCCGCTCGAGACCTTCATATGTTGCCCGGGCCATGAGGAGCGCGAACGTATTCCGATTTTTGGCGTGCGTTGATTGTTCGCCTTCATCGTAACTAACAACATCAAGTTGATTCTTACCAGTTTGGTCAACGAAGTCCGACGGCTCATTCATGTCTGTCCAAATTCCCGCGATGCCCTGGTCGGTGTAAGCCCGATGCAGGTTGCCCCACCACTCCCGCGCGGCCGGAAGGGTGTAATCCACAAACACACTTTCGCCGGGCCAGACCTTCGGAATGAACAAGTCACCATTCTGACGCCGCTGGAAGAAGTTCTTTTCCAGACCTGAATCGAAGACGTAGTAACGCTGCTGTTGTGGTTCGAGCTCCGGAGCCAGCGAAGTGATCTGCGCCGCGCTTTTCGCGGCCGGCTGATATTTGACCCCGGGATCCACAATCGCTACCAGCTTGACGCCCTGCCGCGCCAGTTTCTCAGTCAGCGATTTGGGGTTCGGAAATCGTTCCCGGTCCCAGGTGAAAACGCGGTACCCCTGCATGTAATCAATATCAAGGTGCAGCACGTCGAGCGGCAGATCTCGCTGGCGATACTCCGACACCACTTCCTCAACCATCGTGTCAGGATAATAGCTCCAGCGGCTCTGTTGGTTTCCGAGCGCCCATAACGGCGGTAATGGCATGTGTCCGGTTAGATCGGCATAACGTCCGAGGATCTTCTTCAGTGAGGGGCCGTAGAAAAAGTAATAGTTAAGCTCGCCACCCTCGGCGCCAAACCAGACGCGCTGTTGCGACGACTTACCAAAATCAAAATAGCTGCGATAGCTGTTGTCGAAAAAAATGCCGTAGGCCTGGCCGTTTTGCAGACCGGTGTAGAAAGGAATTGTTTGATAAATCGGATCTCGCCCTTCGAGATAACCCGGTGTATCTGAGTTCCAATTTACGAATGAACTGCGACGCTTATCGAGCCGGGCTGCCTTCTCTCCCAGACCGTAAAAGTGTTCCGCGAAACCAAGGCGCTTGGCGGCAGCGACAAAAGGACCGGCTTTCGCGTCAAACATCATCTCTTTCAAAACACCTTTGGCGTCATACGTCATCGGCTGCTGGTCAGCGTTGATTACTGCACGGGTCTTCGCATCGCGAAATTCGATTAATAGGGGGGAACGAGTAACGACAACCTCGAGTTCGTCAGTGCTGATGAGAATGGAAGTTGGATCTTCGGTAAGCGTCCAGCGTGGTGTGGCCCAGTCCGTTTTTGCAATCGCCCAGGAGTGATCTCGGGCGGGCAAAGGCTTAGCGAAAGAAGCGCGGACCCGCACCAGATCGGGAGCCAGGGGCGTGATTTGAACTTGAGAGTTGTCCGCGCAATTAAGTATCACCGCCTTTTCGGATCTAGTGAAACTTACTATGGGGCCGATCTTCTCGAGTTGCGTGATGTCTTGAGCGTGAACAGTGTTTGCCAGGAAAAGACCAAGCAGGACTAATCTCAAACAAGTACTGAAACTGATCGTCGGAGTAATCATGTTGGATGCCCTTGGGAATTTTCAGGTCTGACCAATTTCGGCTTCGCCGCCGGATGTGAGGCGGGGGCTTGATGCCCCGCGTCTGGCCTTTGGCCGAAATATCGATTGAAAACCAACCGAGGGCGAGCCTCCGGCAGGGTGATGAAAAGCAGCGCCTCCGGCGGGGCAAAGCCACCGCCTCACATCCGGCGGCGTAGCCGTAACGCAAGTGTCTGTCTGAACCTACATTCCGAAGCCCAGCTTGGCGGCTCCCAGCAACCCAGCATCGTCGCCACACTCGGCGCGCACAATTTTCACCCGCGCGGCGAGTAGCGGAAAGGCGCGTTCCGCAACTTGCTGCTGCATGTACTTCTCAAAAAGATCCCACCCATTCGCCACGCCCCCACCGATTACGATCATTTCCGGATTGATGATGTTGATTAAGTTCGCCAACCCAATTCCGAGGTAGACGCCCATGCGCCGGAAGACTTCAAGGGCCAGCTCGTCACCGGCGACACCCGCTCCGTAAATGTTCTCGGCGCTCAAATGCTCACAACTACGTAAGGTCGAATCGGGATAGCGCGGGCTCGCCTCTCGAGTCATGCGCACGATCGCAGTCGCGGAGGCGTATACCTCCAGACAGCCGCGACTACCGCAGCCACAAGCAACCCCTCCGAACGGATCCACGCCCATATGGCCGATCTCGGCCGCTGCCCCGTCGACGCCACGCCACAATTTGCCATCCAGAATGATTCCGCCGCCCACGCCAGTGCCCAGCGTGACACAAACTATCGTTGTATGGCCGCGTCCCGCCCCGCGCCACATCTCGCCAACTGCGGCAGCGTTGGCATCGTTTTCCAACACGGCCGGGCGCTGAAGTTCTTCTGTTAACGCCGCAGTCAGCGGAAACCCATCCAGGCAACGAAGATTCGGCGCGGTTACCACGATGCCTTGTGCGACATTGACCGTTCCCGGAACTGCTACTGAGATTGCTTTGAAGTCACAAGTGCGCCCGGCCTGCGCGTTTGTTTGCGTCGTACATTCGCGAGCCGCCAAAACCAACGAGCGTACTATCTCAGCGGCGCTATCGGCCCGCGGCGTATCGTGCTTCAGACGAAAATGAATTTGGCCCGTTTCGTCAACTGACGCGGCACGGAGATGTGTGCCACCCAGATCCGCAGCGAATACGAAACCAGTTGCCGGCGATGCGGAGTTGTCTTTAATTGGATCTCCCATTTCTTTGAGCCCGCTTCAGGTAACGATCGGCAACGACCTGCGGAGTTTCGCTGTTGTGGCCGTTCTTAATGTTCAGGGCAAGACGAATAAATTGCGCCATCGACCAGGCGAGCGGTGTCGCCGAGCCGGTTCCTTCGCCAAAGCGCAATTCCTTGCGCGGACTTTCGGCACGATCCCAAACTTGCTCCGGAATCATCAAGCCGTCGTTGGCGAAAGACAGCAGCGCGTCTAAACGCTTTTGCGCGGCAGTAGTATTTCCGAGTGCCAAGTCATATTGACCTCGTTCACCCGTCAATAGTGCCCACAGTCGTCCCCCGCCCGTGCGACCATCGTAGTTACCGCCGTCCGCTCGTTCGCCATAGGCATCATGATTGTAGCGATACCAGCCTGAACCGTTTGGTGTTTCCACTTTGATCAATCTGTCGATCACTGTGAGCGTCCGGACGATAAGCGGATCATTAGCAGGCTTGATTCCCAGCCGGACTAACTCCAGGTACCCGGCATCGACAATGTCTCGCTCATCGTAAACTCCGCCCCCGCTGTTTATCTCGATCTTGTCTCCATCATTGGGATCGGGATCTTCAGTGATACGGAGAAAGTAACTGCCCCTTGTTAGTGGGCCGTTAGATGTTGCGGTCCAGCTTTCCAATCGCTGCACCCATTCATCGGCGCGCTGCAAATAACGATCGCCGGAGGGCTTGTCACTATTCAGGGCGGCGACCCGTGCCGCACAAACCAGGCCGGCAATTTCCGCGGCGATAGTCGATGGTGAATAGCCACGTTTCTCTTCCCAGCGCTCCTGCTCCGTTGCCGGGCCTTGGCGGACAATAAAATCTGCAGCGGGCCTGATGTGTTTTAACCAGGTCTGGCGATCAGTTCGCTGCAACTGGTAGGCGAGCACGAGCGGCAATGCCACCTGATCCATCTGCAATCCGCCACCGATGGGACGACCATCCACCCAGGAATTTTGCGGAAAACTCCCGTCCGGTTTTTGCTGAACCTTAAAAAGGTAGTCAAGCGCTCGATTCGCCGTCGCGCGATCACCGAGAGCGAGGAAGGCAGTTGCGACTTGATAGAGGTCGCGCGACCAAACCGCATGATAGCCGCTGATCGTTGCCTCGTTGGCATTCGCTCCGCCGCCCCAGGGATTTGAGGGCGAGGCAACCATGTTGAATTGCGGTTGATACTTCTCGGTTATTCGCGGAAGGGCCTTCACGTATGCATGCCAACCGCGAGCGTACTCAGCCCTGGCCAGTTCAAAATCTTTTCTCACCGATGCCTGGCCGTTAGAGATCGCTTCTCCTTGATTTCGCCCGAAGCTAAGCACAACCGTAAACCTCTCGGCAGAGCGCGGAAGTCCCAACGGAAATCGAATTCGGGCCATTTGCACGACGTTACCTTTCTCTGCTCGATTGTAGGGATTGATGCTGCCGCTGCGTCGCAGCTGCGTTAGGCCATCACTGGTGCCGAGATATCCACTAATTGCATCGTCGAGCTTGTACTTGGTTATAGTCAGAGCGGAGGTTTTATCGCCGTCAGAGGCAACTAGCCAGTCGCCGTCTGTCCATCCGGAATCGTGCCTGCCACTGTTATTTAGCGATGGATCGTAGTAGAGGTAGAGTCGGCAAAAGCACAGCGGCTTCGCTACCGAGTGAAACTGAACATCAATCAGGATTGAACTGCGCTCAGGATCGGTCACATAGGTTTTAGTAATGCTGTAATCACGTCTTTTTGCCTTGCTGATTTGACGGAAAGTGAGTGCCGCCGGATCCAGAACTTCAAGCTCATGTTCCATGTCTTCGGCTTCAGACTCCACGCGTGTACCGTCGGCACTGACGAAAACGAATTGCAGACTCTGCACATTCGGCGCATCGAGCGTGGGATAGAACACCTCAGTCAACACACCATTGTTGAGCGTAAACCACACCTTCGAGGCGAGTGTGTTGGAAGTTCCAAATCCGTTCTTAGCCGCGCTGGGCCAATGAGCGTCGCGACCGGGAGTGCCGGGAGCAACCGCTTGTCCGAATAAAGCTGTGCAACAGACCAGGAAGACGAAGGCAATTAGAATGAATCGAAGCATTGGGCTGTTAGCTCTGCAAAAACAACTAGCTGCGTTAGAGGTCGGCAAGCCTAAAGATTAAAAGCCAGCACTGAAGGCGTAGTCTGTGACTTCAGGTGCGCGGCAAGTCTTTGACTAGGTCGGAGACCTGAAAAGAGAACTGAACTGTAGCGGCAAGTCAGCGACTTGCCGCGCACCCGAAGCCGGAGACTAACCCCTGGCGCGGCCCAACTTGTGCGCTTGAATTCATCTTGTCGAACGTCGAAATATCCGATAGCCCCAGGCATCGAGCGACAGCGCCGGCAACCCGACTGGCCGTTTTCTCGCAGCCCGCTCAGGTGCCGGTGCGTCAGGTGGCAAAGGTGGACCGACGTCCGGCGAGATATCTTCATACCCCGCGCCATGCGCCGCTTCAGTAGAGCCAAAGAAGGGACGATTCGAGAAATTGATCGCCACCAGCACCTCTTCGTCAGGCGTGCGGCGCACGAAGGTCAAGACCCGCGATTCGTCAGAATTTGGGAGCCATTCGAGCGAACCCTGTCGCAGCGCTTTGCTCGCTTTGCGCAAAGCGATCATCTGTTTGTAAAACCGCGGGAACTCCGGTCGTCTTTCAGCAATCGGCCAGAAGATCGGCAGCTTTTCAAAGAGAGCGGGCGCCCCCGATTCGGTTGTGTCGCCCACTTCCATTCCGTTATACAAAAGCGGCACGCCATCAAGTGTGAACATAAGCGCGGACGCGGCGAGGGCGGCAGGTTCTCCGAAGCGTGCGATTGCGCGGCGCTCGTCGTGATTGTCAGAGAAGCGCAGATGCAGCGAGCCACGCGGCCACTCCTTAAATTCCTTCTCCCACTCTAAGCGTAAGTCTGCAGCCCGACCTTGTCCCTGCAACACACGGGTCATGGCGCTGTGAATTGGCCACGAGTAGTCAAATTCAAAAGCTTTAACGAGCAATTCAGCCTTATGTCCTTCAGCCAGCATTACGATGTCCGGTTTGATCTGGTCTAATTCAGCGCGTGCCTTTTCCCAAAAGTCGGTGGGCACTTCCTCAGCAACGTCGCAACGAAACCCGTCGAGGTCAAATTCGCGCACCCAGTACTTCAACATGTCAATCATGTACTGGCGGAGCTGAGGATTCTTGTAATTGAGTTCAGCAACGTCGCTCCAATCGTGGGGATATGTAATCCGACCCGCGGCATCGTGCTCATAGAACTCAGGATTCTTCATCATCACGTTGTCCCAGGAGGTGTGGTTAGCCACGATGTCGATAATTACCTTCATGTCGCGGCGGTGCGCTTCAGCAATCAGCCTTTTGAAATCCTCTTTAGTGCCGTAGTCGGGATTGATTCCGTAGTAGTCGCGCACTGCGTAGGGACTGCCTATGCTTCCTTTCTTTTTTTCCTGGCCGATGGGATGAATCGGCATCAGCCAGAGAATGTTGACTCCGAGGTCTTTGAGCTGATCAAGGCGCGCCGTAACGCCGTTGAAGTTGCCCGCTTCAGAAAACGCCCGCGGATAGATTTCGTAAACCACGCCATCGCGTACCCAGGCGCGCGCCGTGCGGGCCTGCATTTGCGAGACCTTGCGAGGTGATTCCTGGGTCGCGAGCGTTTGGCAGCACGCCGCGATCAAAAACCAGGTGAGTAAACCGACTTTTATCTTCTGACTCAGAAACTCTCTTACCATCGGCTTTAATCAGCGCGGTGTTCGGGTGCCGTTCGAACTAGAAACCGTTCTAAACGGTTTCCATATTTATCAGTCACAGGTCACCGGGCTGAAACCCGGTGCGAATGAGAGCGAACATGCGGCACGGAGGCGTTAGTGACCGCTCAAGTGACGTTGCCACTCAGTACAATACCGGAGCGTTAGCGACCGCCAAGTGACTATTCGATCAAGTTTAGGACAACGGTGGCTAACGCTCCCTTACTGTACCGAGTACCTCAGTAACTCAATGAGCTATCACTTCTTGTCTATTAATCCTGTACTGGGCACGGGCTGCACTGATTCCGGTGTTGTAAACAACTCGTGCGCATCGGCTTCAAGGATCGCTGCTTCGGGCAAGTTCTCATCAGCCACGTCGCGGACGAGCAACAGACAGGCAAGCGCGGCAACGACCAAAAAAGCTCCTCCGGCCATGACCATATAGAGCGGCGCGACTCTGCTGTTTTCGCCAAAAAGCGCGCGGATGATTCGCCCGAAAGTGGTCGAGGCGATGATTTCGGGAATGACGATGAAAAAGTTAAATACACCCATGAAGACGCCCATGCGTGCGGGAGGTAGGGCGCCCGAAAGAATCGCATACGGCATAGACAGGATTGACGCCCAAGCAATGCCCACGCCAACCATCGTCAACAACAGCACATACTTGTCCCCGATGAAGTAAGTCGATAAAAGCCCCACTCCGCCGCAGAGTAATGCTGCGGCGTGTACATTTTTACGGGAGAACCTTGCCGCCAACCTCGGCAACAAGAAGGCGACTGCGAACGTGACAATGTTGTAAGTCATGAACGCGATGCCGCCCCATTCGTTCCCTTGGCGGAAAAGATCGGATCGGCTGTCTGGAGCGCCGAATATGAAGTAGGACGTCATTAACCCAAAGAACATCCACATGCAGAACAGGCCAAGCCAGGTGAAGAATTGGACCACGGCCAGTTGCTTCATTGTGGCGGGGATACTACTGAGCGCCGAAAAAATTTCCTTGAAGCCAGCGACAAGACCACGCTTCTCCGCCCGCATGCGCTCAAAGGCCTCCATATCTTCGGGCGGGTATTCTTTCGTCGTCACCACTGTGTAGATAACGGCGGCGAGGAAGGCAATTGAGCCAAGTCTAAAAGCGTAAAGGACAGTCAGCGGGACGCCGCTCGCGGTACTGCCCGCGACTCCCAGCCATGTGAATATGTACGGCAATGCGCTGGCAAGCGATGCGCCGATGCCGATGAAAAAGGACTGCATTACAAAACCGGCGGTGCGCTGTTCAATGTTCAACTTGTCTGCAACGAACGCGCGAAAGGGCTCCATTGAGACGTTAATGCTGGCATCCAGAATCCACAAAAACGTGGCTGCCATCGCCACTCCTGTTATGACCTTGCCGCCAATCGTTCCTGCGATCTCACCGGCATTGGGCATCAGGAACAGCATTGTCGAGGCGAAGATCGCGCCCACCAGAAAGTAAGGCCTTCGCCGTCCCAGCCGATTCCACGTTCGGTCGCTCATTGATCCGATAATCGGTTGCACTATGAGTCCAGTCACGGGCCCAGCAAGCCAGAGGAAGGGAACGTCATCGGCGCTCGCGCCTAGGTACGTGTAGATCGCACTCATGTTGGCGAGTTGCAGTCCCCAGCCGAATTGAATCCCGAGGAAACCAAAACTCATGTTGAAGATCTGCCAAAAGCTCAGGCGTGGTTTCTGCATCTGTCGCCTCCTGGAAATGGGCGTTGCGCCCTTAGCCACCTGCTGGTTCGCTACTGGTGTGCAATACGATCTCCGGAGTGCGCCGGCAGGGTCCCGACGAGTCGGGAGCGACGGCGCTTTGGGTTGAATCAGCTGTCGCCGCCAGGGAGAAACCAAAGCGGTGTCGCGCTTCGCTTGCCACCGCACTCCAAATGTTCGCGAGTCAACAAGATTACCTGCCGTAGAAGTTGATGTCTTCCACCACTACATTCCGATCAAGCATCAACGCATACATCAGGGTGCGTGCCATGTTGGCAACATGAATGAAGCCCGGACGTGGCTCCTGATCGGGTCGAGTGTTCTCGACGTCAACTAGCCCGGGACAAAAATTGAAAACACGAATGTTTGCTCCAGACTTGTGCACGTCATCACGCAATGCTTCCGCATAACCTAACAAGCCAAACTTTGAAGCACAGTAGGAGGGAACATCGGCGTAGCCGTGCTTTCCGGCCTGCGAAGATATGTTGATGATGTCGCCGAAATCATTCTTACGCATGTGTGGAAGCACAGCGCGAACCAATTGCATCAGCCCGCGCAAGTTCGTTTCCATCACAGTGTCCCATCCGTCATCGGTTATGGCATCCACTGTTTCAGGCACAGCCAGGCCTGAGTTGTTAATCAGAACATCGACGGCTTGCCAGCGCTCGATTACATTTGCTGCCAGCTTTGCAGGCTCTTCCGGTTTCCGCAGATCAAACTCATAGGGGAAGACACGCTCGCTACTCACCAGGCTATTTATTTCGTCGGCAGCCGCCGCCAGGACGTCGCGTCGACGCGAGGCGATTACCACTTTCACTCCGGCAAGAGCCAAAGCCTCGGTAAGCGCGCGACCTATGCCACTGCCTCCGCCGGTTACGATCGCCACCTGTTTGGAAAACGGTTTCGTCTTCATCGACGTACAAAGATCGCGGCAGCCCGCTCAGGCAAGTTCACTTTCATTTTCCCATCGCGAATCTGAACTTCTCTTGCCACACCCAGCAGGTCAGCCAGCATGGTGCCCGGAGGGAAAAGCCCAGTCGCAACATCAAACTCAATGGCTGCGGGCTTTTTGTCATTATTGATGACTACAACTACAGTCGCATTGCGCAGAGTTCGTGCATAGGCGTATTGCTGTTCGGAAACATAAAGATTCGAGAGTGTACCCCGTTTCAATGGTGCGAGTTCGCTCCGTAGATGGGTCAGCTTGCGAATATAAGCAAACAAATCCTCTTCTTCTTTGGTTCGTCCTGCGCGAGAGAAAGCATCTCGCTTGTCGCCGGGGAAACCACCCGGAAAATCTTGCCGCGTCGTGGGCTCGTCGGCACCCGTCATCGCAATCTCGTCTCCGTAGTACAACTGGGGCACACCGCGCGTAGTCAGCACGAAGGCGTTCGCTAACTTTAGTCCGGCGATTGTTGCGCCCTTCTCGCTCATAAAGCGACCGTCATCGTGACCGCCAAGCAAGGTCACCAGGATCTCAGAGTTGGTATAAAGATAATCTTTTGCCAACGTCTTCGGGATTTCATCGAGGCGATGACCTTCAGCAAAGGCGTGGCGAATCGGATAGAAGAGCGGGAAGTCGAGCAGGGAATCGAGACCAGAATCCACGCCGTCAAACCGAACGCGTCCGCCCTGGAAAAATGAGGTGTGCACCACGTCTCCGTCCTTCACCTCCCCTGTGACTGTGAATTTCGGAAACTCTTTCTTCAAAGCAGCATTCCACTCGCGCCAGAAGCTATTGGGAACGTATTGCCACGTGTCCATCCGCATTCCGTCCAGGCCGGTGGTACCAATCCACCAGAGAGTGTTTTGAATCAGGTAGCGTGCGACTTCTGGATCCTTCTGATTCAAATCGGGGAGAAAGTCGAGAAACCAGCCCTCCATCGTTTCGCGCTTCAATTCTTCGACAGGCCGCGGATCATGAAGTACCCAGGTTTGAAACACATTCTTCAGATGCTTGTCCTTGGTCCCATTGAACCACGTGGGAGTCGGCGGATCGTCAACCCAGGGATGATACGGACCAGTGTGACGCTGTCCTGAATGATTTTGATCCCCAGGCCGTGCGCTGCCGCCACAAGCTCTCTTAATTTCGCGTGAGTGCCGAAGTGTTCTTCCACGGCGTAAAAATCCTGCGGGTTGTAGCCATGAAAGCCAGTGCTTGGTTTGTCTTCCTTCAACTCGATCTGGTTAGGCTTGTCATAGTTGTCATACCAGGGAGTGAGCCAAACGGCGGTAATGCCTAGATCCTTAAGGTAGGGCAACCGATCGATTACCCCTTGAAGGTCGCCGCCGTGATAATAGAACTTGTTCTTGCGATCGTAGATACCGCGGGATTGAGGCGGATCGTTGTTGCTGGGGTCGCCATCGCTGAAGCGGTCGATCATGATCAGGTACATCACATCATCCGGCGAGAAGCCCTGAAAACGGCCAACGCGGCGCAACGCGGGCAGCACCTCGAACCTCGCGGAAGTGGCACCGTCCCGCGTGGTGATTGTCAGTTCGCGTGCGCCGGGCGCGGCTTGGGGAGCGATCGCGACATCGACAAATAAACAAGTCCCGCGTTCGTTGCTAACCGGAGCTTTAACTACGCGCAAGCCGGACGCAGCAGTTCTCACCCGCGCCCCCTTTAGTCCGTTTCCCCGAATCAATAGACGAACAGGATTGAGCGAACTTCCCGCCCACCAACTCGGTGGTTCAACTTTGAGAACTTGCGGAGCGCTTTGCGCGTTACACGAGAAGGCTGCTGCCAAAACGAGAAATGCGGTGAAGCACCAGACTCGAATGTTTACTAGATGCATGAAAGTAAAGGAACTGCCAATCTAGACCAATTCCACACGTTCGTTCGGTGTGGGTTTAGCCCGACCATACAAGCCGGTTAGATTTTTTAGCCGGCTCTCTATCTTCTCCGTTAGCGCTCCGGCTTTGTAGCGCCACGCCCAGTTGCCTTCGGTGCTGTTGGGAAGATTCATGCGCGCTTCGGTTCCCAGTCCCAGAACATCCTGCAAAGGGACGATTGCCGTATTGGCAACTGAGGCCAGGACAGCCCGAATGAAGTCCCAGTGGATTTCTTTGCCATCACTATTTAAGTAGTTCAGACAAAATTTGCGTTCGCGATTAATCTGCTTGGCCGTGCGCGTCGAACCTTCGCCCGCCACGCTTTGAAACCAACCGACAGTGGTGTCGTTATCGTGAGTGCCCGTTTAAGCAACTACGTTATTCGCATAGTTGTGCGGCAAATCGATGTTCTTCGTGTCGCTGCCAAAACCAAACTGCAAAATTCGCATTCCCGGGAAACCAAAATCTTCGCGCAAGTCGACTACATCCGGGGTTATTACTCCCAGGTCTTCCGCTACCAGCGGTAAGTCGCCCAGCGCTTTGCGGATGGCGTCGAATAACTCTCGACCCGGCGCTTCCACCCATTCGCCCCGTTCTGCAGTTAGATCACCGCCGGGAATTTCCCAACACGCTGCAAAACCACGGAAATGATCGACGCGTACGACATCGACGACATTGAGAGTGGCTCGCATGGCGTTCCATTTTTGTCCAACTTAAACTCCTCGGGATTGGTCCAGACGTCGGCGGAATCGTGGGCGACGAAAATCGGCAAGTCTCCCATTAGCTGAATACCGTGCCCGTTGCAGTAATTCTTCAGGGCGAACCATTGCCGGAAAAACAGGAACTGGTAAAACATCTGCGCTTCAATCTCATCCCGAAGCTGCTCACGAGCTCGGCTCAGAGCTGCGGGCGTGCGGCGAACTAAAGCTGACTCCCATTTGTTCCAGGGGTTGCCATCATGAGCGTCTTTCAACGCCTGAAATAACGCATAGTCTTCGAGCCAGTCGGTGGACTGTTGGGCAAAAGTTTCAAAGGCGCTCCGCAGACTCGTATCGGTGGTCCGTTTGTAGTGCTCATACGCTTTGCGCAAAAGACCTTCTTTAAGCGCGTGAGCCTGGGTGAAGTCAATCCGCTCGTTCGCACGGGGGCCGGAAGTCGGCAGTTCCGAGCGCGAGAGCAACCCCTCAGTGAACAATTGCTCAGGGCTGATTAGTAATGTGTTACCCGCGAAAGCTGAGTAACACGCGTACGGTGAATCGCCGTAACCGGTCGGACCCAGAGGCAATACTTGCCAGAGACTCTGATCGCTGTCGCGCAGGAAGTCTGCAAAGGCATAGGCTTCTGGCCCCAGATCGCCTATGCCAAATGGCCCCGGCAATGAAGTTGGATGAAGCAAAATACCGCTCGCTCTGGGAAAGTTCATGAAGTGGGTTGGTTAGTGGCGTCCGTCTAATATGTACTTGCTTTAGTCCGCAAACTGAATTAGCTAATCTCGGAAAACGGCTGTGCCGCTGCGGTGCGCGGTAAGTCTCTGACTTACCGGCGAGATCGGATCAAAATTCGTCGCGGGGCTGAGCCCTGCGCCATCAGCGAACAAGTCATTCGCCGTTAAGTAAAAGGACTTACCGCGCACCAAAGGGGCGTAGCCCTCACCGTGCGAGATAGGCTACTGCTCTTTTTGCTGGAATGCTCAGTATCAGCTGCCCTTTTACAACACGATCGCCGGCTGGACTTCCTATCAATGGCACAATGGCGGAACCGTCTCTTAAACCAATAGCACTGACCGGCAGTGCTACCTTCTTTTCCGCCCCGTCGCGGTTGAAAGCAACAATCACAGTTTCGTTGTGCAGCTGGCGGGCGAACACATAAGTTTCATTGTCATAATGAAGATCAATCAGGCGACCGTCCCTTAATGCAGCGTGTTCCGCGCGCAATTTGATCCAGGCTCGAGTCCACTCATACATCTGCTGCTCTTTTTCCTTACGGCCCGCATCTGTAAATGCATTTTGTTCGTCGCCGGGAAAACCACCAGGGAAGTCGCGGCGATTGTCCGGATCTTCTTTTCCTTCCATGGCGATCTCTTCGCCGTAATAAAGCTGCGGAATGCCCCGAATGGTTAGGATGTAGGCGACATGCATCAGCGCGCCTTCCAGAGTCGCCCCCTCGAGCGACATGAAACGCGGTGTGTCGTGATTATTAGCGAGGTTGGTAATTTTCAGCGGATCTGGATAGAGAGCGTCGTACTTCAACTGATCGCGAAGTGCTCGCAGCGGAGCTTTGTTTGTGAAAACCTGCAAAGACGTGTTCCAGCTCGCGAAATCAAAAACGGAATCCAGCTTGGTATCGAGGCGGTCCCAGCCGGTATGGCCGCCGATGAAGAAGGCTGTTTGCGCCGCATCTCGCTCGAATACCTCGCCCACCATCCACATGCGTGGATACTGCCGATGTAAAGCATCCGACAGTTCACGGATGAAAGAGCGCGGCATGTACTGAATCGTGTCCTGCCTTACCCCATCAAGCCCGGTCATCCCCAGCCACCAAAGTGAATTTTGAATTTCGTAACGAGCGACTTCGGGCTCTTCCTGATTCATGTCGGGCAGATCATCGCTAAACCAGCCGTCTAAGGTGTTGCGGACTTCATCCTGGTTGGCGTGCGGAGAAAGCAAGACGCTGTTGCGAAACTTATTGACCGTGTGCTGCGCAAGCGTGCCGTGAAACCAATTATCGAGTGGTGGATCTTTGACCCAGGGGTGCTGTGAGCCCACGTGGTTTGCCACCTGGTCTTGAATGATCTTTATCCCCAAGCCATGGGCTTTCTCGACCAGCTCGCGCAGCGTCGCCAAATCGCCAAAGCGATCCTCGACCGCGTAATAGTCGATGGCATGGTAGCCGTGATAGTAGGTGTTCGGGCACCAGGGCTTGTCACAGTTATTCACGCCATTCCAGTTGTCGTACCAGGGCGT
>PDVI01000020.1_pt1 | contig 13997 bp, 15 predicted proteins | sample 1369771 | NCBI WGS metagenome assembly PDVI01 (sample SAMN07795377, study PRJNA414565) | Alkali sediment metagenome, whole genome shotgun sequencing project. | isolation source: glacial lake sediment | place: Montenegro: Black Lake | collected 2016-06
CGGCCAGCGATTTCTCCTTTTTCTTGTCAGCGAAAGGAGGGGGCAACAATCTTGCCGCAATCTGCGGCGGCAACTCTGCGGCGATGTCCTGCCACTGTTGTACGAGCTTGGCGCCCGCTCCTTTGATCAGGTAGTTCGTGCCAAAGGAATTTCGCGAAGTTATGTTGCCGGGTACTGCAAACACTTCGCGATTTTGCTCAATCGCAAGGCGCGCCGTTATCAAAGATCCCGAGTTTTCCGCTGCTTCCACCACAACCACGCCTAAACTCAAGCCACTAATGATGCGGTTGCGGTAAGGAAAGTTTTCCGCAACCGGCGGCGTGCCCAGTGGGAACTGCGTCACTATCGCACCACCGCGATCGACGATCTCGTCAGCGAGCCGCTTATGATCGCGCGGGTAGTACTGGCCCATTCCCGTGCCCAGCACAGCGACTGTGCGACCTCCGCCCTCAAGCGCGCCCCGATGGGCGGCCGCATCAATGCCCCGGGCAAAACCTGAGACTACCGTCACGCCCCGTTGCGCAAGGTCGCGCGCTAACATTAGCGCCGCGTTCTGGCCGTACGTTGAACAGCGACGCGAACCCACTACGGCCACGCAAGGCTGATCAAGGCAGGCTTCCCACGCACCTTTGACGTAAATAGTGATGGGCGGGTCGTAAATCTCGCGCAGGAGGGCCGGATAGACGCCATCATCAAGTATTAAAAGATCAGCTCCGAGACGGTGAACGCTTTCTATCTCGGCTTCCGCCCGGGCAAACAAATCGCGAGCGATAATGCTTTCGACCGCTTCCGGAAGCAGTCGCAATTTCTCGAGCTCAGCTCTAGTGGCGCTGTAAACTGCTTCGGCGGAGCCAAAGCGCTCCAGAAGCTTGGCAGCGGCGCGAGGTCCGATGCCGGGGGTCATGTTGAGGGCAACCCAGTCACGCATACGATTGCTGATTTCGGAGTGAGGATTGCAGATTGGACTCGTACCAATCCACGGCATTCGTATCTTATTGCTGACGCCGCTTCGCTGTCTTAATCGAAGCAATCACTATTGAGAGAATCTGATCTGCTTCGGTCATCAGACCTGCGATTCGTTTTGGGTTCACAATGCCAGTATCAATCAACAATTCCATCCAATAGATCGTTTCGTCTGCTTCTTCCTCTACCGTTCCCATCTTTGAGATAAAGTCAGGTTTTGACTTGGCTCGACAAGCGGCCCGGTAATTGGCGCCTACCGACGAACCGCAGCGAATCATTTGGTTTTTGATTACCCGTGCGGTCGGTGTGTCCGGCAAGCACTCAGCCAAGCGGAAGACTCTCAACGCAAATCGCCGCGTCCGAGTTTTTAAATCGTCGGGATTCATAGATCACCCGCAATCTAAAATCCGCAAACCGCAATCGTTCTGGCGGAGGCGTGTAGGAATCGAACCTACCTGAGCCTGCTCTCACAGTCTCACTGACGGTTTTGAAGACCGCGCCGTTCACCAGAACAGATTCGCCTCCAGCACGGTACCGCTAGCGCCGGAAGAGCCAGGGACCACCAAAGGCTGACAACCCTACGCGCCGAAATGCGAGACTGTCAAGCTAAGGTCAGAAACGACTTGGCTCAGCCCACTGCTCGTTTTCGAGTGTAGGGTTTCTCCTCGCTCGACTGCTGATTTGGCGCCATAAGCACCCAACACAACGAAAATACGTGGCCGGGAAAAAGACCTTTCCCAACTTGACCTGCCCAAAAGTCAGACGCTAATATCAGCCCTTCCCGAACGAACGTTCGAACCGGCAGGGCCGGCAATCTCGTCGGAAAGGCCCAAGAGCCACAACTCCGGCGCAACCGAGGTACGTATGATCAACATTCAAACATCGCCGGAGCAGTACCACCACTGGAAATTATCGCTCGACGGCGCCATCGCCCACCTTTCCATGGATGTTCAGGAAGATGCGACCCTCGTGGATGGCTACAAACTCAAACTCAATTCTTACGACCTCGGCGTCGATATCGAGTTGGCTGACGCGCTGCAGCGCATTCGCTTTGAGCATCCCGAAGTGCAAGTCGTGGTTATCACAAGCTTAAAGCCACGTATCTTTTGCGCCGGCGCGAATATCTACATGCTGGGCACCTCCTCGCACGCTTTCAAAGTTAACTTCTGCAAGTTCACCAACGAGACGCGCTGTGCCATCGAGGACGACTCGCGACATTCCGGCCGCCGTTATGTGGCGGCACTGAACGGTACAGCTTCAGGTGGAGGTTATGAGTTAGCGATCGCCTGCGATGAGATCTATCTCGTGGACGACGGCAACTCAGCGGTTTCTTTGCCGGAGGTTCCGCTCCTGGGCGTGCTCCCTGGCACCGGCGGCTTAACTCGCCTCGTCGACAAGCGCAAGATTCGTCGTGATCGGGCCGATGTCTTTTCCACGCTCGCTGAAGGCCTGAAAGGTAAACGAGCGAAGGAATGGGGACTGATCGACGACTACTTTCCGACGAGCAAGTTTGAGGAAGCAGTCGCTAACAGAGTCCAGAACATGATTGCTGGTGACAAGTGGAAGTCTGGACCAGGAATCAAACTGAATCCTGTGGAATTTACCGCGAGCGATTATGCGGATCTGACGCTCCGCAGCCCCGAAGCTGATTTGCCCACCTCGCCGGATGAAATTCAGAAGCTCGGCGACAGCTATTGGCCGCTCCAGGCTTATCGCGAACTGGACGATCTGTTGTTGCATGTCCGCGTAAATGAGCCAGAGATTGGATTGGTCTGCCTGCGCACGGAAGGTGATATTGATCGAGTGTTAGCCGTCGATCAGACCCTTGCCAAGCACGCTGACCATTGGCTGATTCGAGAGATCACTCTGCATATGGCGCGCGTACTGCGCCGTCTCGATCTAACAGCGAAGAGCTTTTTTACTCTGATAGAGCCGGACAGTTGTTTCGCTGGCAATCTGTTGGAACTAGCCCTTGCTTCCGATCGCGTCTACATGCTGAACGACCCCGAGGCGACTGAAACCTCAATCGCGGTTTCAGAGCTGAACGGCGGAGCACTGCCGATGAGCAACGGCTTAACACGTTTGCAGTCGCGCTCCAAGTGCTCGCCCACGAGGGACGGTGGGACACGGAAGCCGCCGATGAGGCTGGCTTAATCACGTTCGCGCCGGACGGTCTTGATTGGGAAGATGAGATCCGCGTCGCGATTGAGGAAAGGACATCGCTGTCTCCGGATGCACTGACGGGTATGGAGGCTTCCTTGAGGTTTGCCGGTCCCGAATCACTGGATACAAAAATTTATGGTCGCTTGACCGCATGGCAAAACTGGATCTTTCAGCGACCTAATGCTGTTGGCGAGAAAGGCGCGCTAACAAATTACGGCAAAGCGACGCTGGCGCAATTCGACTACAAACGAACTTAGTACTTTGAACTTGGTGCTTTGTTTGTGTTCTTCAGGCAGCTATTGAATTCTCAGTCAAGATACCCAAGCGAACAAAGCACAAAGTACAGAAGACAGACTATTGAATTTTAAAGATAGCGATTACCGATTATGAACTTAAACGAACGCATTCCTAACAACGTCAATCTCTCGGAAGACAAGAAACTGCAACGCGCCCTCGAGAAATGGCTGCCGAACTATCTCGATTGGTGGCACGAGATGGGACCAGACGGCTTTCAGACCACAGACGTCTACCTGCGCACAGCAATCAGTGTGGAGCCCGACGGCTGGGCTAATTTTGATTTCGTGAAGATGCCCGATTATCGCTGGGGCATCTTTCTCAAGCCCGCCCAGCCTGGCGCGACGATCGGTTTCGGCGACAACTATGGCCAGCCTGCTTATCAGGAAGTGCCCGGCGAGTTTCGTAATTCTCTGCGCCGCATCATCGTTACGCAAGGCGATACTGAACCGGCTTCCGTTGAGCAACAGCGCGAGCTAGGGAAGACTTGTCCCTCGCTTTATGACCTGCGCAATCTGTTTCAGGTAAACGTGGAGGAAGGCCGCCATCTCTGGGCGATGGTTTATTTACTGCAGCGCTATTTCGGACGCGATGGCCGCGACGAAGCCGATGCTTTGCTGGAACGACGCAGCGGCAATCCCGACAAACCAAGGATCCTTGAAGCCTTCAATCAACCGTGCGACGACTGGCTGAATTTTTTCTGCTTCACGATGTTTACCGATCGCGATGGCAAGTATCAGCTTTCCGCACTCGCCGAATCAGGGTTTGAACCGCTCGCCCGCACTTGCCAGTTCATGCTCACTGAGGAGGCGCATCACATGTTCGTCGGCGACACGGGAATCAATCGAGTCGTCAAGCGTACCGCGCAACTAATGAAACAAGGTGACGTCCGCGAGCTGGGCGGCATTCCGCTCGACATCATTCAGAAGCACATAAATTTTTGGTTCAGCTACTCGCTCGATCTTTTTGGCGGCGAGATTAGTTCAAACGCGGCAGACTTTTTCGCCGCCGGTCTTAAAGGCCGTTACAAAGAGCAGGAGCAATACCAGGATCACGCCGCGGTTAGTCAGACGTTCACGATGACAGTGGTGGAAAATGGCCAGCTCGCCACTCGCGACGTGCCGTTGCGCAACGCGCTTAACGAAGTCCTGCGCGGCGAGTATGTCAGGGACTGTGAAAAGGGACTGGCACGCTGGAACAAGGCCCTGGCGGATGAGGGTATTGGCGAGCGACTGTACTTGCCGAACGTTCGCTTCCATCGCCACGTTGGCGAATACGCTGGTCAGAACTTCGACATCGAGGGCAATTTGGTCTCGAAGGAGTATTTCGAACAGCGCAAGTCTGACTGGCTGCCTTCTCTCGAGGATCGCGAGTATGTCCGCAGCCTGATGCACCCGGTAACTGAACCGGGAAAGATCGCCAACTGGATCGCGCCGCCGGCCAGTGGCATCAAAGGGAAGCCGTTTGAGTTTGAGTATGTTCGACTTTAGATGGACTTAGGGCTTTGGTCTTTGGACTTTGAACTTTGAGGTTCAACCCGAGTTGAAGAGGTTTCAAAGGCCAAAGACCCAAGGCCGAAGACCAAAAACGTCATGTCAACAGAAGTCACTCAAGCCACGTCGCGATACGATCAGAAATTAGAGTTCATCCTGCGGACCGCGGCACGCATCTTTGCGGAAAAAAGTTACCACTCAACTTCGATGCGTGACATTTCACGCGCAACGGAGGTCAGTCTCGCGGGCCTCTATCATTACTGCAAATCAAAAGAAGAGCTGCTCTTTCTGATCCAGGACAATTGTTTTGGTCGCGTCCTGGAGCGCCTGGAAGAGCGTCTGGCCGAAGAGACTGATCCGTCTCAAAAGCTGCGCATATTTATCGACAATCACCTCGCCTTCTTTGCGGCAAACATGGCCGAGATGAAAGTTCTCTCGCACGAAGCTGATTCGCTGGCGGGCGATTTGCACCAGCAGGTCTCAGGAAAAAAGCAAAGGTACACACAGCTCGCGCGTGAGATACTCGGAGAGTTACAGCAGCAACAACCGCTGTCCCAGCGAATTGATCTGACCGCCTCGACTTATGCGCTCTTTGGCATGATGAATTGGATTTACAACTGGTATGACCCGCAAGGCAAACTCAAGGTTGCGGAGCTGGTGGAAAATGTCAGCCGGTTATTCTTGCATGGCTTCATTGCCGGTTTGCCGGCGACGGAACTAAACTTTGCCGCGAACACACAGACTGAGTCCTTAAGCGTCTGGCGCGCTGCACATCCCGAACGCTAGTCACGGTGGAGGGGCGCAGCCCCAAACTAATCGGGGCCTTTCAGGGCGCGGCGAAGCCATGCCCCACATCCGGCGGCAAAGCCGAATCGATGCTAGCTCAGGACTTTGGGGCAAAGCCGTCACCGTAGCGACCAATCCATTAAATGGAGAACAAAACAATGGGAGCAGCTGCCGACCACTTTGAGATCACAGAGACTAAGCGCAATCTCGTTCAGTACGGCGTCAACGAAGGCGTCGCCTTGCTCACCCTCAACGACCCGCCGGCAAACACCTACAGCTATGAAATGATGCAGGCGCTCGACAAAGCGATTCTGGCGGCGCGTATGGACGAGTCTGTTCAGGTAATTGTGATCACCGGTCAGGGCGAAAAGTTTTTTTGCGCGGGCGCCGACATCCAGATGCTTCAGAGCGTCACCCCGACCTTCAAATATTATTTCTGCCTGCACGCGAATGAGACTCTGCTGCGCCTGGAACAGACACCAAAGCTGGTGATTGCGGCGATTAATGGTCACTGCGTGGGCGGCGGCTTGGAGGTGGCGCTGGCGGCGGACATACGCATCGCGCGCAAAGGTGCGGGTAAGATGGGATTGCCGGAGGTTTCACTCGGAGTTTTGCCCGGCACTGGCGGGACGCAACGCCTGGTGCGGTTAGTCGGAAAGTCCCAGGCGATCGAGTTGATGGCCACCGCAGAACTCTTCGCCTTTGAACGTGGTCTGGAGCTAGGCCTCATCAATAGCATTTACGAAGCGCCAACGGTCGAGAGTTTTTTGGAGCAGGCCCTGAGCTACGCACGCCAGTTCACGGCGCCCGGACGCGCGGCTCATGCCGTTGGCCTAATCAAACGCAGCGTGCAAACTGGGGCCGAGATTCCCCTCGAATCGGGCCTCGCGCTTGAGCGCGAGTTGCAACAACAGCTCTTCCAATCGAGCGACGCGAAGGAAGGAATCGACGCATACGTGAACAAACGCAAGCCGGCTTTTAAGGGCAAGTGATTATCGATTTGGAGTGCGCCGGCAGAGCGAAGCGGCGACGGCGCTTTGGTTTGCTGATGCAAGGCGCTCAAATCCAAAGCGGTGTCGCGCTGCGCTTGCCACCGCACTCCAAAAGAAACTGATGGCCTACGACTACATTGAAATCACTGAAGCCGACGGCATTGTGACGATTACCCTCAATCGTCCCGAAAAGCTAAACGCGCTCATCGGCCACATGCGTCGTGATCTCGCTGAAGCTTTGGAACATGCCGGCAGCGATCGCACCGTGCGCGTAGTGGTTATCACGGGGGCGGGCCGCGCCTTCTGTGCCGGTGGTGATATCGCATACATGGCGGAACTGATCGAACGGCGTGATACCGAAGAGTTCTCGCGCTTGCTTGGCTCAGCCCGTCGAGTAGTAACCGTCATTCGGCAAATGGCCAAGCCGGTGATTGCCGCGGTGAATGGAGCTGCTTCAGGAGCGGGCTGCAACCTCGCGCTCGCTTGCGATTTACGCATCGCCTCAAGCGAAGCAAGTTTCAGCCAGTCGTTCGTGAAGATCGGTTTACACCCGGATTGGGGTGGCACTTACTTCCTGCCGCAACTGGTCTCGCCTAATAAGGCGTGCGAAATGTTCTTCCTCGGTGAAGCAATTGATGCCGCTGAAGCTCTCCGGCTCGGCATCGTGAACCGCGTGGTGCCGCCTGCTGCTTTGGCTGAAGCGACGCAGGAGCTTGCAGTCCGACTCCGCGATGCCTCGCCCATTTCGGTTGCCGCCGCCAAGCAGGCAGTCTATCTTAGCCAGACAGCCGCGCTTGAAGAGATGTTGCGCTTCGAGACGGAAGCGCAGTTACGTTGCTTTGAATCAGAAGACGGACGCGAAGGGGTGCGCGCTTTTCTGGAGAAGCGGCCGCCACAATTTACCGGAAACTAATTCACCTGAGCTTTTGAAGTATATGGTTTCGGTTTTTTGTACTTTGAACTTAGTTTTTTGTACTTTGTTTTGATTGCTAAAGCGGTTCGTTTTCTTTTAAGGTCGGTGCCTGCGATCGCATTTTCAAAAGAGATCAAAGTACAAAGTTCAAAGTACTAAGTTCAAAAACAATTCAATCTTATCGAAGGAGATCGTGTTAATGACTAAGAAATTTTTCGTCCTGCCCCTGCTGGCATTGTTTGTCGCCAGCACTGCGTTCTTCGCGGCCACGACTAAGTACGAGACCGACGCGGCCCATTCCAACATCGGGTTCTCGGTACCGATCGCCGGTGGCCTTTCCCATGTGCGCGGCAAGTTTACTGACTTCACCGTCGCTATCATTTACGACGACAAGGACATTGCCAAGTCCTCCGTCAACGCAGTGATTAAAGCCACGAGTGTCGATACCGGCATTGAGCGCCGCGATAATCACTTGCGTACTGCCGACTTCTTCGACGTGGAGAAGCATCCTGAGATCACCTTCAAGAGCAGCCGCATCGAGAAGAAGGGCAAAGGTTTTATTGCTCACGGTACGTTCACAATGCGCGGCGTGTCGAAAGAGCTTGCGTTGCCGTTCACGATTAACGGCGTGACTCGCGACGAGAAGACTGGCAAGACAACACTCGGCGTCACTGCTCGAACCACGATCAATCGTAAGGATTACGGCGTAAGTTGGAGTCGCGCGGACAATCCCAACTTCCTCGGCGATATGATCGATATCGAGTTGAACATCATCACGCGGGCTGCCGCACCGCAATAGGCCAGGTAACTACCCGTCGAGGCGCCAAGGACGCTAAGAATGGTTGGAGCTATACCTTGAGTCTCAGTACTGGTGAAAAGTCGTATTCCAACAAAGTGTAAGGAGAGAGAAACTCCTTAACCGCAGTTTGAATCCTTGGCGTTATCTGGCGCATCTTGCCGCGCCTTGGCGGTTACTAAGAGCGATAAATTGAAACTCTCAAACAGACTTGGGCTAATTACGGGCGGCGGCCGCGGCATCGGGCGGGCTATTGCCCGGGCGTTTGCCGAGGAAGGAGCTGAGATCGCCGTCGCCGCGCGCACACTCGCCCAGGTTGAAAGTGTAGCCCAGGAAATCTCGACTCAATTTTCCGTCAAAGCCCTGCCTGTGGTCTGCGACGACGCCGGCATCGCCGAGAGCGCACCGCTCACCAAGACCGACGATGAACTCTGGCACAGGCATCTGGCTATCAATCTTAGTGGCAGTTTCTACTGCACTCGGGCGGCGCTGCCGGCGATGATGGCCGGCAGTTGGGGGCGAATTATCAACATCGCTTCCATCGCTGGAAAAACCGGCGCTCCTTACATTGCCGCCTATGCAGCTTCGAAACATGGGTTGCTGGGGTTGACACGTTCCACTGCCCTGGAAGTCGCCGCCAAGGGGATCACTGCAAACGCGATCTGTTCGGGTTATGTTGATACTGAGATGACAACGCGCGGAGTGGAAAACATAACTAAGAAGACGGGACGGTCGGCGGGGGAAGCAATGGCAGCTATTAGAAAAATGAGTCCGCAAGATCGTTTAGTGACTGTGGAAGAGGTGGCCGCTCTCGCCTTATTGCTTGCTTCGGAAGCTGGTGGCGCAATCAATGGCCAGGCGATAAATGTCGATGGCGGCAGTGTGTTGTTTTAGCCGCAGTCGGATCACGGGCGCCTCGCCCGTACTGTCGGATCACGGGCGTCTCACCCGCACTGTCGGATCGCGGGCGTCTCGCCCGCGATCCGAACAAGGCATCATTGAAAGTTCTGCGACCTTGAATCCCATAGGCTCCGGCTTTATCCAATGGTTCGCCCGTCGCCACATACCAATCAATCTCGGCTGCCGAGAGTTCGGCAAAGCGCACCCGCGTGACTTCATGTTCGACGAGGAGGCTCGAGTCACTCATTCGCACCAGTGCCACTCCCGTTAACACCTGATGCCATTTTCCGCTCAGAAGGTTCAGCATCCACCGCGCAGTGGCCGCGTCCCCGGGCTGTTCCAGAATTTCAGCGCCAACCACAACAGTTGTGTCAGCGCCCAGCACCAGATCTTGAGGAAAATGCCGCGCGACTTTCTCGGCTTTGGTTTGGGCCAGACGTCGCACATAGGCGACTGCCTCTTCACCAGCAAGACGTGTCTCGTCGATATTTGCGGCAACTGCTTCAAACCGCCAGCCCGCCGCGACCAAAAGTTCCGCGCGCCGCGGACTCTTAGAAGCGAGGATTAGTTTCTCATTTAACAAGGTAGCTGTGGCCGTCCTTTTTCTAATTCAGGTGCTTCCAGTCAACGACGGTTACGCAAACTAACAGTTTGCGTTACACTGCCCGCTGCCCCAAAAATATTGGTTGGCGATTCTAGTAAGGAAGCAACGATTCGCATAGTGGTGCGGACCACACTGCACCGCTTTTTCTCCAGACGTGGAAAGCTTACTGAGAACCCTGCCCGCGATCATGAAGGCTGCCGGCGACGCGCCTGAAGTGGCTGCCGCGGCCTGCTTTGTGGCGTGGAAACAGATCGCCGGCGAGGGCCTGCGCGGCAATGCCGTGCCCCTGCGTCTTGAAGATCGGACTTTGGTAGTCGCCGTCGCGGACGCTGCCTGGCAAAAGCAGATGCAGTCGTTGAGCGGACAGCTCTTGTTTCGGCTTAATTCGCTGCTGGGCCAGCCCGTCGTCACTCTCTTGGAGTTTCGCGAAGATCCCGAGACGGTTGCGCAAGCGCGAATTGCACTTACTAAGGTAGCGGAAGCGTGTGCGCCTGCGCCCGTTCCCCCGGAGTTAGTAGCGGCTGCCGCGGGAATTCACGACGAGGATTTGCGCCGCGCATTTCTTGGTGCTGCGACGAGTTGCGTCCGCCGTGTTGAGAATTCGTAACGGAAACTGTTGGTGGGTTCATAACTATGCAAATCAAAGAATCAGACATTGAAAAGATTGCCGACCTCGCGCACCTGGAAATTACTCCTGCGGAAGTCGCTATGTTCACCCCGCAGATGACTGAGATCGTGACGTACGTTGAACAACTTAACGTACTGGACACGAGCAATGTCGAACCTTCGCTCGGCGGCTTAACTCCAGAAGGCAAAGCGACCGATTCCGCACGCCCTGATGAAGTCTGGCCTTCACTTGGCCAGAAGCTCGCGCTTGAAGAAGCCCCTGAGGCTGCTGCCGGCCACTTTCGCGTGCCCAAGGTGCTCTGAAGCACGTTTCGAGTTCAAAGTTTCAAGTTTGTCTATGGTGGATCGAAACGGGTATTGGCGGTCATTGGATTTGAATGAAAAGCATTTCGGAAATCAAGAACGAGGTTGAGACTGGGAAAACCACCGCGGTTGCCGTTGCGGAAGCGTCCCTGAAGGCGGCGGAATCGCTCCAGGAAGATCTGAACGCGTTCCTGCAAATCGACGGCGAAGGGGCACGGCTTCGGGCGCAGTCGATTGATGTACTATTAAAAGACGGCAGCCTTCCCACGCTGGCTGGAGTGCCGATCGCCATCAAAGACAATATTTGTGTGCGCGGCCTGCAAACTTCGTGCGGCTCAAAAATTCTCGGTGACTATCATCCGCCTTACGACGCCACGGTAATCCAACGGCTACAGGAAGCCGGCGCAGTGATTATCGGGAAAACAAACTGCGATGAGTTTGCCATGGGTTCTTCAAACGAGAACTCGGCCTTCGGGCCAGTGAAGAATCCCTGGGACGTCACGCGCGTGCCCGGTGGCTCCTCAGGTGGTTCGGCAGCCGCCGTGGCCGCCGGCATTGTCCCAGTAGCCCTGGGTTCCGACACCGGCGGGTCTGTGCGCCAGCCGGCGTCTTTGTGCGGCGTCGTCGGCATGAAACCAACGTACGGTCGCAACTCGCGCTACGGCCTGGTGGCCTTTGCATCGTCCCTGGATCAGGTTGGGATTTTTGGCCGCAGTACTCGCGACGTCGCAGCCGTGCTTGGAGTAATCGCCGGACGCGATTCGCACGCCGATTACGTCGCCGAACTCGACGCCGGCAGCAAAAATCTGCGGCTAGGTTTTCCACGCGCACTGTTTGGCGAAGGACTCGACGACGACGTCCGCGTCGCTGTGGAACAGACCATCGAAACTTACCGGGACTTGGGTGTGGAAATTGTCGCTGTCGATCTCCCGCATGCCAAATATTGCATCGCCGTCTACTACATTATTGCGACCGCTGAAGCTTCCTCCAATCTTGCTCGCTTCGATGGCGCGCGCTACGGATTCCGCGCCGAGGAAACTCCGGAACTGCGGCAGATGTATCGCAAGACTCGTGATGAAGGATTTGGCGCCGAAGTTAAGCGACGCATCATGCTCGGCACTTACGTGCTTTCGGCTGGTTATTACGACGCCTACTATCGCAAAGCACAACAGGTGCGCGCGCTCTTGAAGGAAGACTTCGCGCGAGCGTTCCAGGTTTGCGACGCGATTATTACGCCCACGTCGCCAACGCCTGCTTTTCCTCTGGGTGCGAAAGTTGACAACCCGCTCTCGATGTATCTGAACGATGTTTACACAGTGACGGCGAATCTTGCGGGAGTGCCGGGAATCAATGTGCCCTGCGGACTATCAACGGAGAACCTGCCGATCGGATTCCAACTGCTCGGGCCCTACTGGTCGGAATCGCATCTCTTTCAACTAGCGCATGCTTATGAAAAGGTGAAGCCGTTTACTGCCCGGCCGCCCGTGCGTGCCGACTGATTTTGGAGTGCGCCGGCAGAGCGAAGCGGCGACGGTGCTTTGGTTTGCTGATGCAAAACTCAAATCCAAAGCAGTCTCTACCGATGCATCGGGATTGCCACCGCACTCCATAAGTCGCTTCATGTCTTACTATTCTGGTTTAGGTGTGCCGGGTTCGTTAGGTGAACTTTGAGCCAGTGTTGAAGGCCTGGCCTTATCCGGAATCCAATCTCCGGTAAAAATCTCCACAACGTTCTTTGCGGTGCCAACCACGGGGGTTACATCCAGAGCTACGTGCACCGCACCCGGAATCAAACCTTTCTTCTTAATATCGTGTCCGGCAAATCCCACGGAAAAGATCGGACCGATGATCGGAATCATCTTTAAGATCTTCTTGACAACCTCAAGCCCGCCCTTCTTGGCAATTCTTTTCTTGTGCGACTCGGGCATAACTAAGCTCCCTGATATTACCCCTGCTTGCCGTCCACTAGTTAAAGCGAGCTTTGATCGATGGCTTTAATAAAAAAGCCCAGGAAATTATTGTGACCAACACAACTATTGCAATCCACTTGTACAGCGCCATCATCCGGGAGAAACCGCCAAGCAATTGTATTACCGTCATGTTGAAATGCACGAACAGTAAGACGACTAAGTAAACCAGCCACGTTTGTCTGGCCCACTCTTTATGAAGGAACAGGCCAACCCCGATAACAATCGCAGCCATGCTCAAGACGACGTCTAAAGTAATGATGGCCAGTAGCAGGTGAAACACAATGAGCTCAGACTGTACTGAGGAGCTTCTGGTCAGTAGCCCCACTGCCTGGATTAGGTATGGCAAACCAAACAGGCAAGCGAATACCCCAAGCATTCTTATCACCACGGATTTGGGTTTCGCTGCGATGTCCCCAGAAGCTGACATGGTCCCCCTTCCTTGTGGATCGCGGGCGTCTCGCCCGCTTTCTCAATCCAACATCGAGTCGTTCGCGCTTCGCGCTCATTGCGGGCGGGACGCCCGCGATCCATTTTTGGAGGGGCACTCGTAATCAACACTCATTACGCGGAGCCACCTTAACCGTTGCGATCGAAGACTGTTTTCACGCTCCTAATCGTCGTTTGCATTGCCGGCTCTTTGCTCTCTTGCAAGCGCTCCGACAACCAGACAAACAAGCGCCGGCTGCTAATTTACACTCCTCACGGCCAGGCGCAGCTAAAAGATTTCATCGCGCGCTACAAACAACTGCACCCCGATGTGGAGGTGCAGTTTCTCGACATGGGATCTCGCGAAGTTCTTGAGCGTCTCCGCGCGGAGCGCAACCGGCCGCAAGCCGATCTTTGGTGGGGTGCGGCGCATACCACTTTTCAGACAGCCGCCGAAGAAAACCTGCTCGCGACTTATCGTCCCTCGTGGGCCGATAAGGTTCCGGCCGGCAGCCACGATGCGCAGGATCGCTGGTACGGGATTTATGAAACCCCCGAAGTGATCGTCTACAACAGCGAAGCGATCAGTGCGGAAGCGGCACCGCGTGATTGGGATGACGTGCTCGACCCGCGTTGGCGCGACAAGATTGTGATTCGCAATCCCAATCCCTCCGATTCGATGCGCGCAATTTTCGGAGCCATGATCTGGCGCTTCTATAAAGACACTGGCTCGCCTGAAAGAGGTTATGATTGGCTGCGGCGCCTTG
>PDVI01000024.1_pt1 | contig 13276 bp, 18 predicted proteins | sample 1369771 | NCBI WGS metagenome assembly PDVI01 (sample SAMN07795377, study PRJNA414565) | Alkali sediment metagenome, whole genome shotgun sequencing project. | isolation source: glacial lake sediment | place: Montenegro: Black Lake | collected 2016-06
AGCAAGGTCGCCGGGGAAAAGCTTAGGGAAGTACTGGAAGGCGTTGTTTACGGGATTAACCACGATTTGCGGAGGATTTTCGAACGGGAACTCCTACGGGCAAGCGAACAATCAACGCCGCTGGTTTACGGAAAGATTCTCCACGCCCACGGTCTTTTGACGAATTGCTTCCAACAATCAACCATAACGCTGCTTCAGGTGTTTAAACCCTCGCTAGCGGGGGACACACTATTCAACGATGCAGAACTGAGAATGAAACAATCACTAATTTTATGCAGGGATCTGTCATCGCTCATGAGGATCGTGCAGCGCGCCCAAGTGCACTCTGAGCCTGACATCCTCAGGAAGGTGGTCAACAAGGTCCTGGAGTTTCGCGATGGAAGTATGCAGTTTCTGATGTACAAGGATTGGAGGGGCTATGAAAGTTTGGCGCTTGAAGTCGTCACTTCAATCGAGAATAATCTTGATTCGCAGCCATTGCTTCACCGTTTTCTATGCTATTTGGAAATACTGTACGGTCACGTAAAAATGCGGGCGGTACTCGCAAACACTTTCCCATATTCCGATACGCATGATGACGACTAAGCGGGTTACCTCGGGTGGCCATTAAGCTCTAAATGTGACTTGCAAGTGAGCAACTGGTGTTCCGGCAGGTGCCGGAAATCGTCATCATTCTTGTGACATAATCTGTAACAAAGCTTCCTGCTTACTGTTTTCCAGCTCGAAGCAGATCTGACCCTTCGTCACCTCATCACAACTCAACAAGCTTAATCAACTCTGATAGGGATTTGAGTGTATTAACTTTTCCATCGTAAAGATTGGTGTCCCAAACAGATCATGAGGGCCAGCAGCAGTTCGCCGAAAACCGAACCTCTCGTAAAGGCGAATAGCGCTGCCGAGAAACGGCGTGGTGCTGAGATATAAACGCTTGCAGCCCTGGGCGACAGCGAAGCTCTCAATGTGCGCCAACAGCAGTTCCCCGATTTTCTGCCCCCTTGCATCCGGCAACACAGCCATCCCTCGTATGTAGAGTGATTCAGTTTGTCGCACGACAGCGACTGTGCCGACAATGGCCTCACCGCTTAAGACAAACCACACCGGTCCTTCAATGATGCGGCTTTGTATCTGATCGGCTGTTGGCGTGGTAGCGGCAAAGCCTTCGGGGGTGTACGAAGATTTGTACTCAACGAACGACTCGTACAAAACCGAGGCGATTGACTGAGCATCGTCCGCGCGCGCCGTTCGTATCTGGAGGGTAGGTTGGTGATTGATGGTCATCCAGGAGCTGAGATGGGTTGAAAGTCTTTCCGATTGTCCTTTTGTTCTTAGTTCGGATTTAGCTTCTCGATCTCTTTTTCGATCAGCGGAAACACTCGCTGGCGGATTTTAGTGACGAGGGTATCGGCTTGTTTGACGTCCTCTTCGAGCCGGAGGCGAACATCTGAGGTTTGCCGCAGCAGGCTTTCATACCCTCTGCGCTCATTTTCCAACACGCGACGCCGTACTTCCCGCAACTCCATCGTGCGGGTGGAGCCCACCAGACTCGAAGCACGCTCGATACTTTCGGGCCGCATGTCCTCTTCGATCTGCACGAGGCGACTTTTGAGAGTGGTTTCTTTTTCGATCAGTTCGAGAAGTTGTTTCCGCAAGATTTCGGCGCGTTGTTCCGCCTTGCCTAAAAGCTCGAGGCTGTGCGAGATGCGATCTTGTTGACCCCTGGTCGAGTCGGCCTTTTTGGGATCGGACGCGAGCAATTTCTCGCTGATCTCGCGCAACCTGTTGTTTAAAGTTTGCAGCGATTTGCGCAGCTGGGCGATTTCGCTCGCGACGTTTTCAATTGGGGGCGCGTTTGCGGATTGCTCCTGGGTCGAGGGCGCGGAGGTTGCTACGCGACCCGCGGCGGTTTGCGCGAGCGCCGGAATACTTAGCGTCACGACCCAACTCACGACCAGGACCGTTTTCATCTTCATTGTCATTGGTAGAGTCCTTCCTTTCTTGCGGTGCACTCGATACTGCGACACCTCGAATGCGATTTATTGCCGCCTGAAGATAGTTTTCCAGTGAGCACTTGCTTGAGCCCTGGGGTGGCTTAAGAACGAGCCTTTATTTTGGAAATCGCTCGTGGTAGATCGGCTCAAAGGTGCGGGTAGTGTTTTCAGTCACGCTGGGCACGGGTTCGGGGAGGGCGCGCGCGTGGGCCACATCAAGCTCCTTGGTTGCCTGGCCCTTCGATCTCGCAGTATCGCCTGACTCGGCGCGACTCGGGCGACGAAATAGCAGTCGCAGGAACACTCCTTCGAGAGAAAGCATCATCAGGAAGCTCAACAGCGTGAAAGCCAGGATCTGTCCGGCATTAAAGTCGAGCACGGATTTCATAACACCTATCAACATGGTGATAGCAACAAGCCCAAAGACGAAGGTCACCACCATCGCCGATACCAGGAGACCAGGTTTCAGTCCCGACGATTCGTTGTCGTTAACGGCATCCATCCCGCTCAACTTTGCGCCACAATGATTGCAGTAGCTCAGGCCCTGAACTACAGCCACACCACAAGATGAACAATACACAGGCTTTCACCCCCTGAGGACTACTACGATTTAGAGGCTACTAAGTTCAACGGGTTGAGCCGGTCGCGATCGCTCCCGATCCTGACTCGGCCTCGCAGCTCAAACGGCTACTCCAAAAAGTGCTCCCACTCCAGCGGTCAATGCCATTGCCAGAGCGCCCCAAAAGGTGACGCGGATGACAGACCTAATCGGGGGCGCGCCTCCTGCGCGTGCGGCCAGAAAGCCTAGGAGCGCAAGAAAAAAGAGTGAACTCCCTGCGACTCCCCACATGATTCCCGAAACCGGAAGCAATAAAACCGTCAGTAGCGGTAACACTGCGCCGACGGCAAACGTAGCCGCCGAGGCTAATGCGGCCTGCACTGGTTGAGCGGCCAAGGTGTCGGATATACCAAGTTCATCTCTGCTATGTGCGCCCAGGGCATCGTGCTCCATTAATTGACTTGCAACTTTCGCGGCCAATGTCTTATCCAGACCGCGCTTTACGTAGATGCTCGTCAGTTCTGCCTGTTCCTGTTCGGGATCCTCCGCACCGAGACATACTCGCCGGCAGCCATCGACATGGCACCAGCGACAAGGCCGGCAACGCCGGCAACCAGAATTCCCTGAGTAGCTGCACCTGCGGCTGCTACGCCCAGGACCAGACTGGCAGTGGAAACGATACCGTCGTTCGCGCCCAGAACAGCGGCACGGAGCCAGCCGGTTCGGTGTGTTCTGTGTCGTTCACTGTGTCTCATTAGGGCTTCCCGCGAAATCGTGAGTTCATTACAAAGTCTAACGCTCGACATTCAATGAGCCGGGAGACAAACGTTGTCTTTTCGGCAACACGAAACAGACACCTCTGCTCAAATGACTCGTTAGGACGATACAGCCAGCTACTGTGGCAGCCAAACTTTTTTCGCGACGATTGTTTCGACTCCTGATGGCAACAGAATAGGCGCCGCCGCTTTGGTGTAAAAGGCAAACCCCTTGTAGCTGACCAGGTATTGATAATTAGTCGAGAAGAAACCGCCTTCGGAGTATATGACTAGAGGATTCTCAATTTTTCGCAGGATAGTGTGGAAATCAGTTGCTTCAACGCGCACCACGACACCACTTGCCTTGATCGCGTTGGCGATTGCCGCGGCAACTGCGGCTGCGGCTGCTCCTCCTGCTGCCATATCAATCCTCCTTCGGTGCTTCGGATACCGAGTTAGTTATCCTAATGCTCTCTTTCAGTGGCCTCCCTGTCGGCTCGTCGCGCTAGCGTCGACCGCAAACATCACTCACCCAGCGCCAAACAGTCAGTTCCGTAACCCGGGTAGCGTCGGGTCGTCGTGCACAACACTCAACTCAACTTCGTTGACATGCTTCGAGATAGTCACCCGTATGGAGGTCCAACGTGTCACTGTAGAGTGTTGGCTCATCTCAACCGACGCTACCGCGTTACGGTACTGACTGTGTTGCCGTTTGCGCCTCAGCCGCGAGCAGCGGGGCCTCAATCTTCTTTTCCTTTCGCATCAGCCCCCAGATGGAAATGATGTAACAAGCGATGCGCAAAGGGAGCGAGGGCTATGGCCATCACGCCGATGAATATGACACCCGAAAAAATAGCGTAGGCCGAAGCAAATAATTTGCCGCCGACAGTATTTAGAGTAGTGACTGGCCCCATACCTCCAAGGATCATTGCAGCATTGAGAAGCGCATCAAGCTTCAAAGCAACGATAGCCAAGAACGCCTACCCCCAGGGCAATCACCACAACGCCAAGGGCGAGCAACCCATGACGAAGCACACGAAGTGAGAATTCGATCGGCGAGAGTAAGGGCTTGTGTCGCTGTTCGTACATGTGGGCTTGTTGGATCTATGCCGTCTGCTCCCCTGCGGGTGATTCCCGACGCCTCTTCAGGTAACGCCGCAGCACTGCCACGCGGGCGTCGGCATCAGGTAGACGCTGCACCACCGGCTCAAGATGCTTGAGGTAAAGGTAGGGCGGAATACCCGGCACCGCGCGCAGCTCAGTCAGGAACGGTTGCAGCTTGGCATACACCATTACGTGCTCCGTATTGATGGCATTAAACATTTCATCGTCAATTGCTTCGAATACGACGAAAGCCGCTGCCATGTCCCAGTACGAAGTAACCATCCGAAACTCGGCACTGTGATCGCCCAGCAGTGTCTGCAGGATGTCTTGTGTGCTTTCAGGGTGGAATCCTGAAGCAAACCAGTCACGGGCCTTGCGCATTGTTTCCTCAGACCGCAACTCATACAACTTGAGAATGCCCATCATGCTTTCATGTTCGCTGCTCATGGAAGATTTCCTTTCGGGTTGGATATGAAGACTGATTAGAAATGTCGGGTCGTTTACTTTGCGAGTTTTGCCACTCGCCCGGCAGACTGTAAGGGTAGCTACGGTCGCTGTAGCGCCAACACCTTCGGTGTAAAAATCTCAGCCTATGACTTGCGTTTCTTATCTCGCTGATATATTGCGTACTTGATCCGTTGCTCAAGGAAGCTCTTCATATCGCTCTTGAGTTCCAGATACTTGTCGAAGTCTCTCTGGGCTTCGGTATCCAAACCTTTACCAAGCTTCGCTAAACCACGATCAGCGTAGGCCTCGGCGTACTGGGTGTTGATTTCAATGGTCTTGCTAAAGTCAGCGATAGCTCCGTCAACATCACCTGTAGCTTGCCGAGTGGTAGCGATTAAAGTAGGCATCAGCGTTCTGCGGCTCGATTTCAATGACCTTACTGTAATCCGCGATGGCTCCGGGAAGATCGCCCCGGGCTCTCTTAGCGTCGCCGCGATTCCGGTAAACCACAGCCAGGTTCGGTTGTAGCTCGAGTGCTTTATCAAAGTCCTTAATGGCTTTGTCAAAGTCCTGGCTTTCTAAGAAAACAAAGCCACGGTTGTAATAGGGCAACGCGAGATCCGGATTGATCTCGATAGCCTGGCTGAAGTCTGCTATCGCACCCTCGATGTCCCCTTTGGCCTTCCTCGCTGCGCCGCGACTGTCATAGGCGGAGGAATACTTGGGGAAGATTTCGATGGCCTTACTAAAATCGGCAATAGCTCCTTCCACATCGCCTTTCTCCTGTCGTGTAAGACCTCGTTGATAGTAGTCTTCGGCTCGACCGCGAGTTTGTCCCCAGCATATGGAGACTCCCATGGTCATAACTACGACGATCCATAGGGCAACAGGCTTCATTAAAATTCCTTAACCCTGACTCAGCGCCACGATCCCGTCTCCGCAATCTAAACTGCCTTCGTTGCTTAGTCCAGAGTCGAGCATGAGATAAGGGGCTGGACTATGGCTTTGCCGCCGGATGTGAGGCACGCCTTGCCGCGCCGTAGCGCTAACTCTTTCATTGGGGCTGTGCCCCTTCTTGGCACGAATTGACTCGCCATTCACATCCGGCGGCAAAGCCGTCATCAAAATGTTCTTAACAAAGTGACGGTCATGTTCGTTGCTTCAGGAACAACGAAGTCAGGAGTGAAAGGACTGAACCAAATACAGAAAGGCGAATTAGATTGGGAACGGCGATGCCCAGTGCGCCAAATTCCGCGCGCATGGCAGCGAACGACGTGGTGCCGGCAATCTTTGGGTGCGCCATGCGAGCCCGCACCACCTCATCCAGGAAATTCGGATAGAACCAGGAAATCGAGATTAGATTGTAAAGCGCATAAATTAAGCCGGTGGAGATGCTGATTACGACTCCCACACAGACCGCTTGCCGGTAGGTAATTTTTCTATTCAGGTATCGGGTCGCGTACCACTTGGTACCCAACACGATACAAAGCAGCAGCAGGAACAGGTTTACGAACATGCTCCAGGGAGCAAAGTAAACGCCCGCAAGATACATCGCCACTCCGGCGCCGACCTGTGCCAGACCGGCCAACACCCCCACCCCGATGAGAGCTTTTCGGTTCATGATGATCGACACCTTTTCGCTGCACCTGAGGGGTCTTGGGATTCCCTGACAGCATTAGACAGCGCAAGATAGTTTTTGTTCCGCAGCTGTCCATATAGTTCAGTTCATCCAAGACAAAGATCCGACCCAGTGATAACGTGTTGACGCTGTCCCCTTAATCATGCTTTCCACGGAGAACGAGATTGCACAAACTCATTTCAGTTTTGCTAACGCTTGGGCTTGCGGTGTCAGTGGCAGCGCAGTCTGTTTCCAGGTTGCGTACCGACGAGTATTGCCGTGCTCATGAACGACAAATCATCGCCGAGTTCGCGCGCTTGTTAGAGATTCCCAACGTAGCTTCTGATTCGCCGAACATCCGCCGCAACGCCGAGTTTATTCGCGAGATGATGCAAAGGCGCGGGCTGAGTCCGCGCCTGCTCGAAACAGCTTCCCGGTCAACGCCGCCCGCAGTGTACGGCGAATGGAAAACGCCGGGCGCAACGCACTCGATCGTTCTCTACGCGCACTACGACGGACAGCCCACGGATCCGAAGCAATGGACCGGGACGCTGCCGTGGCAACCAACCTGGCGCTCAGGCGCGTTGGAATCGGGCGGACAAATTGTGGCGCTGCCTCCTGAGGGTGAACCGATCAATCCTGAATGGCGACTCTATGCACGCTCAGCTGCGGACGACAAAGCGGGCGTGATGGCGATTCTAACCGCCGTTGACGCGTTGCGCGCGCAGGGCATTACTCCAGCGCAGAACATTAAGTTCTTTTTCGACGGCGAGGAGGAAGCCGGCTCGCCACACCTCGGAGAAATCATCGATCGCAACAAGGAGTTGCTTGCCGCTGACGCGTGGATCATCTGTGATGGCCCGGTGCACCAGTCAGGCCGCAAGCAAGTAGTCTTTGGCGTGCGGGGCGACGTGAACGTTGACGTTACCGTCTATGGCGCCAAGCGCCCGCTGCACAGCGGGCACTACGGAAACTGGGCGCCTAATCCGGCCCTGATCCTGTCGCGGCTGCTTGCTTCTATGAAAGATGATGCCGGACGCGTGCTGATCGCCGGATGGTATGACGGCGTCGAACCATTGGGCGAAGCCGAGCAACGCGCAATCGCTGAGGCCCCGGCTTATGACGACGAACTGCAATCGCAACTAGGTTTCACGCGCGCTGAAGGCGCTGGAAAAAGTCTGCTCGAGTTAATCAACCAACCCTCGTTGAACATCAACGGTATCGGCAGCGGCGACGTTGGCAATCTGGCTCGCAACGTCATTCCCACCACGGCCACTGCCGTGCTCGATCTGAGGCTGGTAAAAGGAAATGACCATCGCAAACAATTTCAGTTACTTCAGGCACACATTCGGAAGCAGGGTTTCCAGGTTATCGATCGCGACCCCACGGACGCCGAACGGAAACAACATGCGCTGATCGCCAAAGTTACCGTGCGACCAGGCGGCTATAACGCGGAACGCACCCGCATGGATTTGCCTATCTCGTTGGCTTTGATTAACGCCGTGCAATCCACTTCCGCGCAACCGATCGTCAAACTGCCAACTGCCGGAGGCAGTCTGCCGCTGTCGATTATTACCGACCACCTCCGCACTGTTACTGTGACCGTTCCCATTGCTAATTACGACAACAACCAGCACGCCGAGAACGAGAATCTTCGTTTACAGAACCTCTGGGATGGCATCAAGACGATGGCAGCAGTCATGGCAATGAGAACCAGTAGTCAGTAGAGATTAGCCAGTAGACAGTACTCGTCGGTGGTCAGTGAGCAAGCCGTGTCAAACTACTGTCTACTGTCCTCTGTCTACTTCACGAAACTCGGCGAGTTTGCGCAATCGCAGGTCAGGGTTGCCAGCGAAGTCTTGTCGCAGCCAGCCAAGGTGTCCGGAGCCGTAGATCACGAGCAGCCGCTCGTTGGGAGAGTCGATGAGTCGCATGACGTTGCTGTAAATACGTATGTTGCGCTTGAACCATTCGGAGAGCAGGTCGGCGCCGGCCCAATCGCCAGGCTCACCAAAGCCGGCCTGCCGATAGTAGAAGCCCATGTCCTGGGCGACGTAGTCGTCGGCGTTCATGTAGAGCAGTGTCTCCAGGATTGTATGTGAGGCGAGATACGCACTCTGCGCTTTTACCCTTTCGCCGATCCCACTCATCATTGCCTCCAGCTCCTGCGAACGGCCGCTCGCCTTAGCGTAGTTCACGAGACGCGGATACGGAAACTCGCCGTCGGCGTCAACGAGGTAGACAGTCTTGTGGCCAAGTTCCTTAGCCAGGCGGTATCCGATTTGATCGATCTCATTACGCGTGAGCGTGTGCTTGCCCGCGAGGTAATCGGCGTACTGTCCTTTTCGCGGGCCCCAGGGATCGGCTTCAACGGCAATCTTCGTCGGCTGGAATGTGTTGAAGATGTCGCGTCCCGGATTGGCCATATGGTAAACGCCGAGCACGAGAACTTCAGCGCGGGCGGGTGTCTGCTGCGAGGTGGCGGGAAGTGTTGCGCGCGCCTGTCCAAAGACAATGACTGCGCTTAAGAGAACTAAACTGAATAAGGCTACGAGTTGTTTAGACATAGTTTTCCTCACTATGAATAACACCGTACGACAGAGTATTGTGACTCTGAATTGACGGATTTAGTTTTAGACGTCTCGACCGAACAGAGAAGGACGTAAACGCGCTGGCCAAACATCCTCATGTTGCTCAGCTCAACCAGCCGCGGAGCGGCGGCAGAATTTAGCCCCGGGTGAGCGAGCGCAGCGAGCATAACCCGGGGATCGCGTCATAGAAGAGTTCCCAGCCCGCGGAGCGGGCGGCAGAATATTCGCAGGTCGAATTCGAATGCGGCTGCAACCCATCCGCTACCGCGGACGGTACTGACTTCATTTGGCAACTTGAGTCAGCGCCCTCTTCAAGGCGGCCCGCGCGAGCAAGCGCGTCGAATCTAGAGTAGGCAGAGGAGTGTCGTCCGGGCGCACGATAAGCGGTATCTCAGTGCAGCCGAGCACGACTGCATCACAACCACGCGTCTTAAGTTTCTCGGCAACTTCATTGAAGTAGAGTCGGGATGTTTCCGTGAAGATGCCGTTGACTAACTCCTTGAAGATGATCTCGTTGATCTTTTCCCTGTCCGCCTCGTCAGGTATTTCCCGCTCGATGCTGAATTCCGCTAATGCCTCCGGGTAGACATCGCTTTCCGCGAGATACTTCGTACCTAAAATGCCGAGCCGCACATAGCCCGAACGATGCGCCTCTGCGGCGACTGCTCCGGCAATGTGTAGCCAGGGGATCGGTGACAGCGGGATCAGGTACTTGAAAGCCTGGTGGTAGGTGTTATCGGGACAGATGGCGAAGTCGGCGCCGGCCTTCGCAACCTTGCGCGCGGATGCGGCCATGAGCTTTGCCACCGCCTCCCAATCGTTCGCCATGATCGGAGGCATGTGCTCAGCCATCGGCATCGAGTTCATGGTTATCTCAGGGTGATTGTGCTCACCCATGATCGCCGGCGCCTCTAAACAAATCGTGCGGTAACAGAGGGCCGCACCCTCCGCGCTACCAGCTACGATGCCAATGTGTTGGATCATTTCTCTTCAGTGCCGGCTTCAAAGGCCACTGCAAAACTCGTGATGGTCACTTCTGCTATCTGTTACCTATCTCCTCGTCCGCTCACGGGTTCCGCGACCCAGGAGAGTAATAACTTCATCGGCGGTGCGTACCCAGCCGAAAGCAATGTTGAACGTGTCAAGACTTGCCTGATGCATCTGCTCGCTGAGAGTCGTGCAACCATCATTCACCATGATCGTCCTAAAACCGCGATCTGCGGCTTCTCGAGCTGTCGTCGCCACACAGACGTCGCTCGACACGCCCACCACGACGACCGACTCGACACCTTGATGACGGAGCCGCTGCTCGAGACCGGTTGTGGCGAACGCTCCGGCAGAAAGTTTGTTGAGCACGGCTTCGCCGGGCAAGGGCTTCAGGGCTTCGTCGATTTCCCAACTGGGATCGTCTATCGGAGGCCATACCCGCTTTCCGAGGGTCGCGAGACCGAGCTCGTCGAGCGCGCGAAGCCAGAAAGGCAGTTCGCGGCCGTCACCTGCCTCCGTTCCGACCGCGGTGAAGACGACGACTGCTCCGCCGGTTCGGAAAGAACTGAGGAGCTTCTCGATGCTCGGAATCACCGTCTCGCGGACTCGCTTTAAATACCCGACTGAAGACCCTGGGGAGAGTTTCTCGAATACCTCGGTGAAGGGAAACGACGGCTGAGTGAAGTAGCGCTGCATGTCGACTACGATTAAGGCTGTGCCGCTTGGATTGAGCTCGATGGGAGCCTGGTTCTTGGCGCGGACAATGCCGATGATGCGTTCGTGTTCATTCATACCTCCCTCCACGTCTAACTTTGCGCGCGCTGCTTAACGCCGGGCCTCAGCGGCGCGCACCAACCGCCGCCAGCGACAAGCCTGGCAAACAAATCATTCCGTCTGCAATGCTTTGGCTTGGGCGATGTCGGCGTAAGCGTTATGCAGATGCACCGGCTGAGCTTTCACTCTACGAAGACGGAGATTCAAGATTTCGACGAGAACTGAAAACGCCATCGCAAAATAGATATAGCCCTTGGGAATGTGCTGGTCTAAGCCCTCGGCAATCAGCGTCACGCCGATGAGAATCAAGAACGACAAGGCAAGCATCTTGATAGTTGGATGCTTTTGGACAAACGCGCCGATGCTGCCCGCAAAAGCCATCATAAACCCGATGGAAACGACCACCGCTGCAATCATAATCCAGAGATTATCAACCATTCCGACCGCCGTAATCACCGAATCGAGCGAGAAAACGATGTCGAGAAGTGTGATTTGGATAAGCACGCTGACAAACGACGGATAAACTTTCGTGGCCATATGACCTTCTTCGCCTTCAAGCGAGCTGTGAATTTCGTGTGTGCTCTTCGCCAGCAAAAACAAACCGCCGACGAGCAAAACCAAATCCCGTCCCGATATCTCCTGTCCGACAACAGTAAATAAAGGCGCGGTCAAACCAATGACCCAGGTCAATGAAAAAAGTAAAATCACGCGCATCCCAAGTGCCAATGCCAATCCTGTGTAGCGCGCTCGTGATTGTTGTTCTCGCGGTAACTTGCCTGCCAAAATCGAGATAAAGACGATGTTGTCAATACCGAGAACGAGTTCCAAAACCGTTAAAGTTAAAAACGCAATCCAAATTTGCGGGTCAGCCAGTAATTCCATATTTCACATAATCTCCCTTGCTTAGTTGTTTAGAAACTCTCTCTCTCTCTCTCCAAATCATACTTGGCGAGCTCACACGCAGGATGTACCACCGGCTGATCCCTATGTTTGTGCTCGCGCCAACGATTGTGGGGATGAATGCCTTACTCTTACTTCATCCGGTTGTACTTCCTCAATGCCGCCACGACACGATCGCCTGGCAAGCCAAACGCGCGAATGCCGTCTGCGCCCGTCATCGTTTGTGCCGCGAGCATCGCGTTGACGACGGCTTCCTCGGTCGCCTCAATCGTCGCCTGAAACAGCGGATCGATGCGGTCATTGGGCAACATGGTTAACGACGGTGTGCCGTCCGGCTTGGCTGCTCTGGCGTTTGCTGTAGAAAACGCAAGAAACAGATCACCGGAGGAATTGTTTGCGAAACTACCCAAGCGCCCCATTCCCAGGCTGACGCGCCGCGCAATGCGCTCGAGTTGATGTGGCAAGAGGGGCGCGTCGGTGGCAACTACGACGATGATCGATCCGCGACCTTCGTGTTCCCCAAAACTAGCAGCGCCGCCGCCGTCATCCCTTGCACCACGTCCCGTTGCCGGGCATGGGGGAATGAACGCCGTCCAGGGCCTGCTCAACGGTTGCGGCAGAACTGTGCAGGTTCGCAGGTCGGTGATCTCGGGACGTATTGGAACTCCCAGGATTCTCAGGTCGCCGCCGTAGTTGCATTGCACCACCACACCGATGGTGTACCCACCCTGGGCAACAGTCAGCACGCGTGTTCGACGCGGCCGGGCTTGGCACGATCCAACGCCTCAAAGGCATGGGCCGCCTTCACGTGCTCGCCGTTCGCATCATTAAAAACATCGAATGTCTCAGCGACGATGGGATAGGTGAAGATAAACTCGCGGCCGTTCTTTATTTGCCATTGAATCGCAGCGTCGCGCACTGTCCCCACGCTGTGCGTCCCAGTTAATAAGATCGGCCCCTCGAGAAAACCAGATTCCTTAATCCAGTTGATACCTGTCATGTCGCCATTACCGTTCTGGTTGAATGTTGCCGCGAACACAGGATCCCAGTTGCCGCGCGGGCGCGGGAGAATCGCCGTGACCCCTGTGCGAATCGGCCCCTTGCCGGGAATGAGTTTGCCTTCGCCCTCGATCAGCGTCACATGTCCCACAGCAATGCCGGCAACGTCAGTGATTGCATTCAAGGGACCAGTTTGACCAGGGAAGGGAATTCCTAAATCGCGGCCGCGTAGCCGGGTCTGAGCCGTGCCTGCACCCGCTGCCGCTGCAACCAACAACAGCCCGAGTGCGAGTCGCACAAGATCGGCCGTCGAGCGACTGTGCGAGAGTCTGCTTTCACTGTTCATTGAACGTCCTCCGGAAAGTTACCTTTACTCTTCTTTCTTCTTGCCCGGCCAGCGAGCACTTCAGTTCAGTTCACGTTGCTGCGTGAGTTTCGTGGTTCGCGTGCTTTGGGTTCGGAGCCCTACGATCCGGCTTTGCCCCAAAGTCCTGGAACCAGCGTCGGTTCGGCTTTGCCGCCGGATGTGGGGCGTGGCTTCGCCGCGCCTGAAA
>PDVI01000018.1_pt1 | contig 13133 bp, 12 predicted proteins | sample 1369771 | NCBI WGS metagenome assembly PDVI01 (sample SAMN07795377, study PRJNA414565) | Alkali sediment metagenome, whole genome shotgun sequencing project. | isolation source: glacial lake sediment | place: Montenegro: Black Lake | collected 2016-06
TCGAGAGATTTTTCAACTAAACCAGTCGCCAAAATTGCTTTTATCTCAGAGGCGAAGATTAACGAGCTCGGTTTACCCTCCTGAGCGGGCAGATGAGCGTAATAGAGGGGTTTGATACCAACGTGATCGCGCGCGAGCGTCAGTGACTGCTCCTGATTGTCCCAGATGCCGAAAGCAAACATGCCGTTGAGTCGCGGCAAACATTCCGCGCCCCACTCGGCAAAAGCTGCGATGAGGACTTCAGTATCAGTTTCAGTGGTGAACTTGTGGCCTTTGGATTTTAGTTGCTCCCGCAGCGCGCGGTAATTGTAGATCTCGCCGTTGAAGGTGATTGCGTAGCGGCCGTCAGCGGAGATCATCGGCTGATGGCCGGCGGCTGAAGTATCGATGATCGAGAGGCGCCGATGGCCGAGGCAAATTCGTTGGCCGGAATTCGCAGGCACTGACGACCAAACGCCGTGGTCATCGCGTCCGCGATGCTCAATCGTCTGGAGCATCGCCGCGACTTTAGGTTCCGGGTCGTGACTAAGTATTCCGGCGATGCCGCACATTTCAAAGTCTCAAGTCTCAGGTCTCAAGTCTCATATCCTAAATGGTGTTTTTGGGCTGTTTTACCGCCAAGCCGCAAAGGATCGCCAAGGTCGCCAAGAAAAGATTAGGCAATTAAGAACCCCTTGATGACCACCGAGATATAGTGGAATCTATATTGCACCCCTGTATTGTGCGAGTGATTCTTAACTCCCAAATCTTTTCTTGGCGACCTTGGCGATCCTTGGCGGCTTGGCGGTAAAAACTTCCGCGGCTTGGCGGTGGAGTTGTCCTAAGAGACGAGCTCGCGTTCACCTGATCTGAGGGAATCGATAATCCTGAAAGTGGCTCGCGTTGTCGCTGATAGTTCCCCAAGCGCTATCGGCGACTCTCCCCCTTCAATGTCCTGCGCGCGTAAGGTGAACTGCTCCTCTTTGCCCTTGTGATAAAAACTCGCCTGCCGATAGTCATCGAGCACAAAAGTTTTCTGCTCGCCAAAAATTTCCACTCGCTCTTTGCCGAGCGCGGCATCACCTTCAGCCAGGTATGCAATCGCCCCATTTGAGCCGTCGGCAAAACGGAGGGTAATGAACACTGAATCCTGATTGAGGGCGGCAGCGTTGTTTCCCGAAACAGCTTCCGCAAACACCGAAACAGGTGGCGCGCCAATCAGATACTGAAGCAAGTCAACAAAGTGGCAGACCTCGCCGATGATGCGCCCGCCTCCTTTCTCCGGATCCTGGAGCCAATGTTCGCGCGGAATGCGGCCCGCGTTTACACGATAAAGAATCGACAGCGGTCCGGAACGCGCGGCAAAAATCTCACTCGCTCTGCGGGCCAGCGGGGAGAAACGCCGGTTGAATCCCACCATCAGGCGGCCTTTGGAGTTTTGCGCCGCAGCCAGGACCGCATCAAGTTCTTCGTCATTGAGTGCGAGTGGCTTTTCCACAAATACATCGCGGGCCGCCGCCAGGGCCTGGCACGTGAGCGGCGCATGCAAATCGTGCTGCGTTCCGATCACAACCAGATTGACGTCCGGGTCGTTGATAACTTCATCTGCGGTGGAAACTGCGCGCGTAAAGCCAAATTTCTTGCCGACGTTGTTGGCAGAGACTCCGGAGGCTGTCTGCAGCGAACGGAAATCGGCGCGGTTAGTCTTGAAGTGAGGTAACAGCATCGCCGTCACATAACCACCCGCACCGATCAAACCAACTTGCACTGCTTGCTGTGCCGAAGCCTTGCGCTCAGTGAATTGCACCGTGCGCTCGAGTTCTCGTTCCGTGTCGTACGTGAGCACTACGCCGACATAGGGCTCCTTAATTTCGCCGGCGATCAATTGATACGCCTGATTAGCCTGCTCGATGGAGAAACGATGCGTCACCAAAGCTTCGACATTGAGCTTTTGCGCCGCCACTAGATCCAGAAATGCTTCAATGTTCCGATTCTCGGTCCAACGCACGTAACCAATCGGATAATCGTGGCCCCGCTCTTCATATTCAGGATCGGAACGGCCCGGGCCATAAGACATGGAAACTTTCAATGAAAGCTCGCGCATGTAAAAAGGCTGCCGTGGTACTTCCATACCCGTCGCTCCCACGATCACCACGCGGCCTTTTGAACGCGATATCTCTCCCGCCAGGCGTAGTGGCTCGCTTGACTGTGTTGCGGCCGTCAGCAGCACTGCATCAGCGCCACGCCCGCGCGTCCAGTCGTGCACAGCGCGTTTAACTTCAGCACCAGAAATGTAAGCAGCGTCGGCGCCCATCTGCATCGCAAGTTTTACGCGCTCAGGATCAAGATCGATTCCCAGCACGCGGCACCCATTTGCTTGCAGTAGCTGCACCGTCAATTGGCCAACCAGGCCAAGCCCGATTACCACAATCGATTCGCCGAGCGTTGGCTCTGCCAGCCGGACTCCCTGTAAGGCAATCGCACCGAGTGTGCCGAAAGCCCCGGCTTCGAAACTGACGCCACTCGGTAGTTGCACGCAAAGATTGCGAGGCACTGAGATCGCTTCAGCATGTGAAGCAAAGCCGACTCCGGCGCAAGCCACGCGATCACCAATGCGAAATTCTGTGACACCGTCGCCCACGCCCATCACGATTCCGGCGGCGCTGTATCCCAGCGCAGTTGCCGCGGATATTTTGTCGCGTACAGCGCTGAAGGTACTGAGCAAACCTTCCTTGCGCGCTTTCTCCATCACCGCTCTGACCAGATCGGGACGCTCGCGCGCTTCCTGAACCAAACCCTTTCCCAGCAGTTCGAGGGCCGCACGTTCGGTCCCGGAACTGATCAACGACGCCGCCGTACGCACGAGCACCCGACCTTTTTGCAGTGCGGGCACAGGAACATCAGCCACGCTGGGGGTGCCGTCTTTTCGGTTTTGCAGAACTTGCTTCACGATAATCTCAGGTCTCAAGTCTCAGGTCTCAGGTCCAAGTCTCAGGTCTCAGGTCTCAGTTTTGCGTTGTCCGGCGACCTAATGCTTGAGACTTGAGATCTGAGACTTGAGACTTATCTTCGCTTCAATCAACTCACTGACCCATTCCGCGCGCGCATCCCATGTACCCTCGGCAACTGCCGCTTGCCGACGGCTCGCAGCATTTGGGTCACTCTCATTCAACGCATCAGCAACCAAACTGAGAAACTGATCGCGGCTGCGAGCGATGCGAAGCACGTCAGCCAGCGGCTCGTATTCCGGCAATGGCGAAATTACCACAGGCTTTCCGGTCGCAAGGTATTCACGAACTTTTATCGCAGAACCGTAACTCGTGAAAGCCTGCTCCGTTTCCCACGGCAACACACAAACATCGAAGCCGGCAGCGTAGCTGGGAAGATCATCGTAAGCAACCGGCGGCAGGAAATGCGTGTTGGCCATGCCTTCAATATCCAAACCTCGCGAACGATTGCCGATAAACACCCATTGCCAGTCGGGACGCACACGCGCCGCTTGTTTGATTAAGTCCTGGTCTACCAACCAGGGTTCAATCGCGCCAAAATCCCCCAACCGCGGGTGGGGGAAGAGCGCTCTCGCCCACTCGTCGCTTCACTCAATAGCTTGCGGCCCGAATAGAAGATGATGTCAGCCCCGGCAATGGCTCTTTCGTGAAGCTTGCGAATCGCGGCCGGGTCTGTGGCGTGATCCATTGTGTTCGCGTCGTACTTATCGGACACATGATAGATCACCAGCGACTCGTCAAAGCAGCCGATCATGTCCGCCGCCGTTGGAATTGCGATCCACAAAATCGGCTTACCAAAACTTCGATTGGCTATCAGACGTTGGATTTGAGCGCGCAACAACCCCCGGTTGATCGCTCGCGCCGCGCTACTGCCAAAGAATGGAATGCTGGCAGGCGATACTACTGTGATGCCTTCTGAAGTTTGGCGGGCCAGTTTCGAATAACTGCGGAGCTTGCGGCTGATGCGCGGCAAAATATCCTTGTGACCAAATGCAGGCAGGCCCAGCGAAATTGAATTGAGAAAGATTACTTTGTTACCCGCGCGCGCGAACCGGCGCATCAGGTGGGCTTTCGAGTGAGGGTGGTGATACCACCAATCTTCGCCGCCGAAACAGATAATGGAATGGTTGGCCAGCATCGACTGTTGAAGATAGTACAATAATGCTGTCGTCCTGTAGTGTTGGGCTTCCCTGCTTCGCTATGACCAGGATCAACTTCAACTCCGCGAACGAAAAGTGGTTGCCCTGGGTCATACTTATCACGATAGCCCTGATCTATTTGTCGTTCCCCACGAAGAACTACTATTGGGACGGGATCGCCTTCGCACAATCCATCGAAGACGCTCCGGGAATAAATTCATCCCTGCTCCATCCGAATCATCTCATCTACAATCTGCTGGGCTACGTTTTTTACCGCGCCCTTAACGCCCTCGGTCTCAATCTCCGGGCGGTAACCGCGCTGCAAGTATTGAATGGCGTCCTGGGCTCTGTCTGCGCTTTCATCCAATTTCTGATTCTTAAGCGAACGCTGCGATCTTACTATCAGGCGACAGCCCTGACGCTGCTGTTCGCCTTTTCTGCTACCTGGTGGAAGTTTGCAACCGATGCTGACTCTTATATCGTCAGCGTTCTTTTCCTACTGATCAGTTTCTATTTAATTCTGCCCGGTAATAGATCCCGGCCGTTTCTCGTGGCGCTGAGTGTTTCGGCCGCTATGCTTTTTCATCAACTGGCGGTTCTCTTTTTCCCGGTTGCCGCAACCGGCCTGTTTCTGCAAGCAGTTTCCCGGGACAAGAAGCGTTTTTTGAATCCTTTAATATTCAGTCTGGTCGCCTTCGCCATTACCACCGCAGCCTATTGCTCTTCCTACTATTTGATTACTGGAACTTTTGATTTCCGCAGATTCATGCATTGGACGACTTCTTTTTCTCCTGACGTTAGCTTCAGTTTCAATCTTTGGAGCAATTTCTTTTACATATTACGAGGCCACTGGCGGCTCTTCTTCGGTGGTAGGTTCAATGCAATTGCAGGTCTGGTGAACCCCTTCGTCCTTGTCCTGATGCTGATGCTGGCGGCGAGCATCGCTATCTTCATCTTTAAACTCATCCATCAACTGCTGCGTGGGTCTGTCAGACCTGATTTTGCCTGGGTTGGTTTATTCAAGAGCGATCGCCGACTAAAAACCGTGTTGCGCTTATCTGCGATATGGACATTTGCCTATCTGGCATTTCTCTTCGTCTGGCTGCCGCACAACACTTTCTACAGATTGTTCTATCTTCCGGCTCTGATACTGCTGGTTGGCATAGTCCTCGCGACTTATGAGCAGGCTAACAAGCAGCCACGGCGCTTTCGTCTGGCATTCCTGGTCTTGATCGTGGTTCTCTTCAATTTTCTTTTCCTGATTTATCCTTATTCTCATGCTCAGAAATATCCCCCGCTCGCGTTTGCTCTGGAAATGAAAGAAGCATGGCCGCGGAACACGATTATCTTTTACGGCGCGGCCAATTCGGATAACAGCCTGGTGAAGTATTTCAACGAAGGGACAAAGTGGAAGCAACTGGAGCTGGAACACGCGGCGCAACTCGAACAGGATCTGCAAACCGCAAGAGCCGCGGGGGTAACTACCTGGCTGGAGACTTCAGCGATTGATCAGCTCGCTGCCACCCCGATAGGTGCTGAGTGGCTTAAACGCCACATCAAAGCAGGAAGCCAACGCGCTTTGACCACCAAGGCCCACAACATCCGGTTCGTGCAAGTCGGACCCGCCGAGTGATGAGACAAAATGACAACTAACAGACACGAACCACCACAAAACAAAATCATGAAGAACGGCGCGCTTGAGCGATATCGCAAACTGACTTAGACCTTTCGCCGCGCCTAACCAGGCAGGCGGCCAAAACCACACCAACTGTTTCTGTTGTGCCAAGTGATGGTCACCTGCTCAGCACCAATCGCTTTCCACCACTGCTCAAATTCCTCGCGTGAAATGTAGTGCGCCGTCGGCGCCACCAGATGGTCAAAAACTATTGTGTGTTGTTCGCGCCAGCCAAACTGTGAAATCGAATTGAGGTAATCGTTGTAGAAGAGATGGGAGCCGATAGCGGCACCGCCCCGCGAGCGGTTGAGCGGGCCATAAACGAACTTGGTCGCGGCGTACAGCAAAGCCGTCGGCACCTTTGAGAGGTGCAACAGTGCGCGGCGATTCATGCTCGAGGTAACTCGCGTGCGCACTGGATCAACAAAGCGTGTGATCCAGCCGTTGTTTTCCGCTCCGTAAACCCAAACTGAGAAGTGCCCGTTTGGTTTGACCTTAGAAGCAAGCGATTGAAACCCAGCTTGCGGTTCTTCCAGGTGATGAACCACGCCAATCGAAAACGCATAGTCAAACATCTGCTTCAGGGGCAGTTGGCAGAGGTCTGCTTGAATGATATGCATGTTCTCCGTGCCGCGGGTTGCCGCAAAAGCGGGCTCCACAGCATCACTCAGGTCGACACCGATAACGTCGCGGGCACCCCATTTCGCTGCGAGTTGCGTATGCCTACCCTTTCCGCATCCACCTTCCAGCACCACCTTGCCTTGAAAGAATTCCGGCGTTACCGGCTGCAACCAGCCCAACATCTGTTCAGCATAACGCTCATCTTCCTGAGAGAAGAGCTGCCACTGCCAACCAAAGCTTGACGCTGTCGCCGCCATCTCTTCATCCAGCTGATCGAGATCCACAAAGCGCGGCACGCCGCGGACAATTTGAAAATGTTTCGCGCAGCTTTTGCAGCTCAACACTCCGTCGAGAATCTCGTGATCCTGATCCTCGCTGCCAGCCGTGAGGTGAATCTCTCCGCCACACGAAGGGCACGCCAAATATTGCAGTAAACTTTTCTTCATTGCCTGAGGCGATCAATCCAAACGGCGAACGACGCAGAACGCCGAGACGCCAAAAGGAAATCTGCCGCGCCGCAACCAGAACCGCTCCGCTCCAAAAATGCTCCCCAGAAAACCGTTAAGAGCGGGAATATTTATTTTGAATTCCGTTGCCGGTCGCAACCGCGCTACTCGCATAAAGGTGCGCACCAGGAGTATGGGAACGAAGAAACTGATATTGGCGTAGCTGGCGCGCTCGATTTCGAATCCCGCTGCGGACGCGGCCTTATTGAGCTGGCTTAACGTATAGCGTCGTCTGTGATTACTCACATCATCCTGCACGCCCCAGAGAAACTTAAAAGCAGGCACAAACAGGAGTGCGCGTCCGTTAGGCTTCAATACGCGCCTCATTTCCCGCAGGCTGGCAACGTCGTCATCCAGGTGTTCGACAACGTCCAACGCCGTGATTACGTCAAAGACATTGTCTTCATAAGGCAGCAGTTCGGCCGCACCTTGTCGCACATTTGTATATCCACGTTGCCGGCAAAATGCTAACGCAGCGTCTGAGATGTCGACGCCTTCTACTTCACCAAAACGCTGCAGCAGATCCAGATTTGCTCCCGTGCCACAACCCACATCCAGAATAGCAGGTGGGTGGGCATCCACGGTTGCGCAAATTGTCTCTAGAAGACTGGCGATAATCCGGCGGCGACCGGCATACCACCAGTGAGCATCCTCAACCTCATACATGATCGGGTAGGTATGCTGCTGCATTCCCGCATCAAGCTGCGCGCTCTCAACTTTCGCTGTGTCCTTTAGATGTTCCGGTAAGTCAGCCATGAGTTTAGTCAGCAAGCCAGCATTGATTCTCCAGATATTAGTCGTTAGCGAAACGGCTTCGCCGTGACGTCACAGCATAAGCTTTAGGCAAGCATCGGCTGACTCCGCAAAACCTACGGTCCCCACTCATTTAGTCCAACAAGAAACGCTTCATTGATCTATTGACCGTGTCGTCCGTGCTCGAGACGGTCGCGGTTTTCCTTCCTTCCATTCGTTTGATCTGATCTCGAGTGACCGGGCTCATCCCCAGAGACTGAAACCCATGTAGAAGCAAGCGAACCGCGGGCCACCACATTGGAATAGGTAAATAGGTAATGCACGATAGTAGCGCGCAATGCGCGCAGCGACCGCTATTCCGTTCAGGGGCTCAGGCCCACAGACGTCGAGGAAGTGAACCCCAGGTCGTTGTTCACTTAAGAGCGCGCAGGCAATTGCTACAAAGTCATCGGCATGGATCGGAGCAAACTGCACTCCTCGGCAGCCCCACAGAAGCGGCACGACGTGGAACCGCGCGGCCAGTCGCAACAGACTGTCGATTCCTTCCTGAGCCCCAAGTCCATAAATCTCAGCCGGTCGCACTATGACCAGGCTTTCCCAGTCGACTTTTCTCAATTCTCGCTCGGCAGCGAGTTTCGATTCTCCGTAGGCTCCGCTGCCTTGTGTGGCGCAGCGTGTACTGGCATAAAAAAAGCGGCGACAACCCAACGATCGTGCAGCTTTTCAAATCTCCTTCTAAGACGCGCAGTTTGGGATGGCTGAGAGGCACTGTGCGCTCATGCTTGATGCACCAAACCTCGTCATACTGCTTGTCCTCAAGTACGCACTGCAGTACGCGAGTGCCCAATTGCGACGAGCCTCCAGTGAACAATGCCCTCATTGACCTATAAGCGCGCCCGGAAGCATGAGATTGCTAATGACTAAATCGGTAGCTACCATAAGTTTCGTGGATGACCCGGATTTCTCCCTGGTTGTGCTGTGCTACCGCAGCGGAAAGACAATCATTCCGTTTGTTGAAAGCCTGTGCGAAACCCTGTCCTATTGTAATTTGACCTGGGAGCTTGTGTTAGTCGGCAATTACATCGAGGGCTCGGCTGACGAAACGCCGGCAGTAGTAAACGCGCTCGCCCAAACCCGCTCGAACATCAAAATCGTCGTGCGGCCCAAAGTGGGAATGATGGGTTGGGACATGCGTCTGGGTCTTAACGCTGCGCGCGGGGAATACATTGGCGTAATTGATGGCGACGCGCAGTTTCCACCTGAATCGGTTGTTGCCTGTTTGCTGAAAGCGAAGACCCAGAATCTGGATTTAACTAAGACCTACCGCGTGCGGCGCGACGATGGTTTTCATCGTCGTCTCATTTCATTTGTTTATAATCTGCTGTTCAAGCTACTGTTCGGTTTACAAATTCGTGACGTCAATTCAAAGCCAAAGGTCATTCGCCGTTCTAAATATGAACAACTCCAGTTGGAGTCAGACGATTGGTTCGCGGATGCTGAGATCATGATTCGCGCGCAGGAAGCCGGCCTCAGTATCGGTGAAATTCCGGTTCACTTCCTAGTCAACGACACGCGTGGCTCCTTCGTCAAGCCAGCTGCAATTCTCGAGTTTATGATGAATCTTTTCAGATATCGCTTTGGCCGCCGCAAAGCGAACATCCCAAAACATTAAGTCGTGAATTGCAAGTTACGGATTCAGACGTTGATTGTTTAGGCAAAGCCGCGGAATTCAAGAGGGCTTGCGGCTCTTAATAGCTTCGATCGCCTGAGCAACACCAACACCCGCAAAAACAAAAAGGACGCTGTACATCGGCAGAGCGTATCGCATTTCCGTGTGTCCCACTGAACATGTGAACAAGTAATAGAACACGGTGATTAGCAACAAGCTCGAGCCAAGTCTGTTTTTGCGAAGCCCGAGCAATACCCCGGACAACACCAGCAATAGAATCAAATACCGAATAACGCTCTGCACCATTCCCAGCCCATCGACTAAGAGCGCGAGTACCCCGCCTTGCCATGCAGGCGTCAGGCATTTTTTGCTAGTCACATTGATTCCCGCGCTGCCCTGATAAGGGGCGGGTTCGCCGGCCAGCTTTAAGAGACGCACTGCGCGACGCCCCATGACGCCTGCGTACCAAAAGGGATTTGCGGCGATCACCTGCAAGGAATCTCTCACACGTTTGCGATCTCTACGAATCCCGTCGGGATAAGCCAGAGTAAGCGGATATTCCGGGGGCAGGTTTAGTTCCTTGCGCTCAATTTCCAGCATCAATCGATCGCCGAAGACCATCCCCGCTGCAACGCCGCGGTCAGTTTCCCCCAACCCTTCCCACAGATTCACACCGACATTAAGACCGTTAGGCAGGAACTCGTGAAAGACAATGGCATTGCGCAGCGTTATCGGGGCCACCAATAAGATTGAGAACATCGTAAGCGCCAAGCTTAGACGGACGCGTGCTCTCCACGAAGCAGGAAGCAACAGCAACAAACCGAAAGCCCAGGTCACACCCAGAAACAGAGGATTGACTCGGAACCAGCAAGCGACTCCCAACATTAAGCCTGAGCCGATCGCCCACCCTGCGTTCGAAGTCCTGGCCGCAAGCAAAAGCATCCAGGTGGCTGCTAGAACCAACCAGCTTGTGGGCGCATCCGAAGAAGGCCAGGCGCCGTACATTGCGAGGAGCGGAGAAACAGCGCTCAGGAAACTCGCTGCCATAGCAGCGCGCCATCCAAACGCTGTGACGGCGATGCCGGCAATGAGAAACATCGAAAACAACAAATCGAGCACCCACTGCGCGCGCTGAACTGCATAAACTGAATGATCTCCGGTTACACGATAAATCAGCGCAATCCACCAGGGAAAAGCCGGAGGATACTGGACCAAATCGGTGCGTGAGGGATCGTCGATCCAAAACGGCCGTTCCCGGCCCGAAAGAATATTTTCCGCACGCTTTTCAAACATCTGATACGAACCAAACTGGAACCAGGAAGCATCGTGCAGGTGCATTGTCATGAACTGCATCGTCAGCACACGCACGCTGAAGGCGAGCAGAAAAATGACCAGAAATATTGCAATGCGTTTCCGTAACAGGGGCGACATTCCGCGCCATCGCCGACGCGAGTTTGCTGGTGAGACTTCCCGGGCGAGCTTAGAGGGCAACGTCAACCTCGAGATCAGTCAGTGAACGGAGCACAGTCGTCAACCGTTCCTGCGTTTTCCCCAAGACAGCCTCTTCGTGGCTGAGGACGAACATCTTCCTTAAACGATCTGTTAGCGTTGTTTCGTGTCGCTTCGTGTCATTTCGTGGATCGTATTTCCTAAACAGCGAGAAACAGAAATCGACTTTCATCTCACCAGAATCGCCAATCGCCAATCAGCAATTACTTTACCGCCGTAATAATCAGGTTCCAGCCAATGCTTTTGCGCATTGCTCTGAACATGCCAGATGGAATGAAGCCCCCGATCACGGGAAACTCAGCGCGAAGCAGTTGTTCAATCTGAATTTTCACTTCGTTGAAGTCTTTGAATAAATGGTGAGCTTGCCGACGAGTGTAAGCCTTAACCAGGGGAACCGCTGCATGTTCTGAATACTCGACCCAACGGCTCAGGATTTCTTCAGGGGAACGCCCGCGAAATAGTTCGCCGCGGAAAACTCCCCGATGCAGCATCATCTCACCCCAGTAGTTGAGCGAATTCTTGTGATAGATCATTACCTTCGCCGTGCCGCCAGATTTGAGCACGCGATGCAGTTCGCGAATTGCGCCGGCAGTGTCGGGCGTGTGGTGTAATACTCCGTTGGAGTAGACGACGTCGAGGGTGTCGTTTGCAAAAGGCAAACGTTCACCATCGCCGATTAGAAGATCAGCTCGTTGACCGTACAGCGCAAACCGTTGCCGCGTAATTGCAATCGAGCGCGGTGTCAAATCGATTCCCGCACAAACTGCGCCGCCGCGCGCGAACTGCAACAAGTCGGTGCCCATGCCGCATCCCACTTCCAGTAATCGCGCTCCCGCAAAACTATTGAAGCCCATAAGCTCGGGCATCCAGGGCGCGTATTCCTGATAGCGTACGCGCTCGATCTCATCGAAATACTGACGCGTCCCGAATTCGTTTTCGCGATCACTCTCGGCGCCGCAAGGATCCTGGCTCCACTGATCACGCGCCCGCTGCTTGTCTGCTTCAAGCAGCGAGTTGGTGCCTTGCGTTTCTGGCTTCGAGGTAAACATACGGATTTGCCTAAAAGGTTACCGTTGGTACCACGCGGCAGAGCCCTCGTCAGAGGCCGAGGCCGCCAGGGTTAGTATAAGGTCGTGTCATTTCGTGGTTCGTAGTTGCGAACCGTTTAAGAGCGAACCACTAAGTGACACGAAGAAATACCAAATCGATAACACTAAGTCCGGTGGCGAAGCCTCGATCAATCTGCCCTCTTTTTGCACCCTGACCAGGATCAAACGTCTCGCACGCCGTCGCACCAGGCAACATAAGCGTGGAGAATGTTTTGCGCGTTCCGGGTCCAGGTGTGATTAGCCACAGCAGTTTGCCGGGCCGCCGCTCCTAATTTCTCGCGCAGGTTGGGCAACTCAAGCAGCCGCATGATCGCGGCACTCAACTGCCTTGCATCACCCGGCTCGACCAGTAGCGCTGTTTTTTCATCTTCAAGAACTTCAGCGATTTGCCCCAGCCTGCTGGCAACGATGGCTTTGCCCATGGCCATGTATTCGAAAAGCTTCGTCGGCGAACCGAAAAACTCCGCGCCGCCGGCAAGTGGAACATGCGGCGAGACAAGTACGTCGCAAGCGTCGAGCAGCGCGGGGATCTGTTCGTGAGCTACACCTCCATAAAAGATCACGCGCCCACGTGCTACCTCTGCTGACAGGAGTCGCTTCATTTCTTCATGCAAAGCCCCTGTGCCTACGAGCAGGAAGCGGACCGGTAAATGAAGGGGAATTATTTTGATTGCCTCCGCCAGGATTTTTACGCCGTGCCACGGGCCAAACGTGCCGACAAATCCCACCAAGAGTTCCTCTTTTCGCAGTTCCAACTCCGCCCGTTTCGCGAGGCCGCCAACGTCGGGACGAAAGATCCTGGCGTCAACAGCGTTCGGATTGACGATGATCTTTTCCGGAGCAATGCCTGCGCCCTCGAGATTTTTGCGCTCTACCTGGGAAACCACAAAAATACGCGTTGCTGCTGCGAGGTTCAAACGTTCGAAGCGCGCCAGCAGATCCAGCTTCTTCACGCGATCCCAATGCCGGCCGACCCAAACCTCGGAACCGTTGTACTCAAGAAACAGTGGTCGTTTAGTCTGCAGCGCCGCAACGACTCCGGCCCAACTGAAACGCGCGTATCGTTGATAGAAAAAGTCAGGCGGATTGGCTTTGATTCTCGCTAGCGCACCGCGCGTGAACACGTCATTGTTGTGAAGGTCAAATACAGCGCGCGTTGTTCCCA
>PDVI01000025.1_pt1 | contig 13128 bp, 9 predicted proteins | sample 1369771 | NCBI WGS metagenome assembly PDVI01 (sample SAMN07795377, study PRJNA414565) | Alkali sediment metagenome, whole genome shotgun sequencing project. | isolation source: glacial lake sediment | place: Montenegro: Black Lake | collected 2016-06
AAGGGTGGCACCGTGCTCGGTCATCGCCGACTCGCGATTATTGACCTGCTGGGCGGACATCAACCGCAGTTCAATGAGACAGGCGACATCGGCGTGATCGTGAATGGCGAGATTTACAACTATCGCGAACTGCGCAGTGAGTTGACTTCACTGGGGCATGTATTTCGGTCTGCCAGTGACACTGAAGTCTTGGTTCATGGTTACGAGCAATGGGGTGACGACTTTGTTACGCGGTTGCGCGGGATGTTTGCTTTCGCGCTTTGGGATGAGCCCCGCCGTCGCCTGATTCTGGGTCGCGACCGCTTTGGCGTCAAGCCGCTCTATTACGTCGAACCAGATAATGAACAGCTTCTCTTCGCTTCTGAAATTAAGGCTCTCTTCGTTGATTCGAGAATCCCGCGCGCGCTAAATCAAGATCGGCTCGCCGAATACTTAATGTTCCGGAGTGTCGCCGGAGAAGAGACCCTGTTCGAAGGTGTGCGTGAAGTGGCCCCGGGGTGCTTGCTGATTCTGGAGGGTCAGCGGCGGCGCGTGCACCGGTATTGGACGCCGGAAGTGCAAAGCGCACCGGCTCGATCCTTGAATGACCTTATTGAAGAAGGACGCGAGCTTTTGCGAGACGCTATTAATGCGCGGCTCGTCAGCGACGTGGCTTTGGGGACTATTACGAGTGGCGGCTTAGACTCAAGCCTTGTCAGCGCTGTCGCCGCAGAGCTGACGAAAGGTCCCATCGACACTTTCTGCGTGGGCTTTGACGACACTGCCTACGATGAGCGTCCCTTCGCCCGAGTCGTTGCGGCTCGCATTCAATCGCGCCATCACGAGATTGTCGTTTCGCCTGAAGAGATTGAGCGCGAGCTTGACCGCTTGACCTGGGCGCACGATGAACCACTCACACACCCGAATTCAGTTCCCATGCACCTGATTTTTCGCGCTGCGAAGGAGCGTTTTGGCGGTTACGCCTGGTACCGCGTCGCCCGGCAAAGAGATGCTTTACAGCGCCGCGTGCCGGGACTCTCGCAACTGGCCAAAATTGCGCCGGGCATTTCAAAGCTCGCTACCTTGAAAAAGGTTTTAAGTGATGACTACCTGGCGACCGCAAATGCGTTCTCGCCTCGCTCTCTCGTTAATGAATTGCTTCCCCTTGCTGACGGTGTGGCTCGATCCCGCAAAAGTTTTTGGCCTGCGCAAAGGCCCGGTGCTGAAGGTCTGTTCATCTATGATCAGCAAACGTATCTTTTGCCGCTCCTACAGCGTCAGGATCGAATGAGCATGGCGGCCGGGCTCGAAGCTCGCGAGCCGTTTCTCGATCATAAGCTGGCTGAATGGGCCAATGCTTTGACTGCTGCGGAAGGCCCTGTTAAAGTCGATTGCGACAAGATGGTTACCCGACGAGATTGTCTACCGAAAGAAAGTTGGATTTGAGATGCCATTGGGCGAATGGCTAAGGCCCGGCGGCCCGTTGTCACATCGGGTGGAAGCGTTGGGCGACACTGGTTCGCTTGCCGCGCAAGTCACCGATCGTGAGGCTGTGTCGCGATTAATCGACGAGCACAGAGCGGGAAAAGCAAACCACGGCGACGTGTTGTGGACGCTGCTGGCGCTTGACGCCTGGGCGGCCGCGTTTCTGGGTGCGCAAGTTCACAGCGAGAGATTGCCGGGAGCGGCGACCGGCAAGGCGCTCGAAGTGGTTGGAGGATCTCGCTAATGTGTGGCATTGCCGGATTCGTAGATCAGCGCAGGCTGCTGGCTCCGGCGGAGGCAGCGGTTGTTCTGGATCGCATGTGTCGCGTGATAACTCATCGTGGCCCGGACGATCAGGGCACCATGTTGACCGGCGACGGCGTGGGTCTGGGAATGCGGCGCCTGTCAATTATCGATCTCTCTGGGGGACATCAACCGATTTCGAATGAGGATGGCACAGTAAGCATCGTCTTCAATGGCGAGATCTATAACTATCGCGAACTGCAACCCGAGCTGGAAGCGCGCGGACACAAATTCCGCACCAGCTCTGACACCGAAGTCATTGTTCACGCTTACGAAGAATACGGCGTCGATTGCGTTTCGCACTTGCGCGGCATGTTTGCGTTCGCCCTCTGGGATGCCAGCAGAAGCACTCTCTTCCTCGCGCGGGATCGCGTCGGAAAAAAGCCGCTCTACTACACTCTCGTAAACGACAGCACTCTCATCTTCGGCTCCGAACTAAAGTCGCTGCTCGAGCATCCGTTGGTCGCGCGTGAAATTGACCCCCTGGCGATCGATGAATACCTCACGTCAGGGTACATACCCGATCCGCATTGCATCCTGCGAGGAGTGAAGAAGCTTCCTCCTGGAAATCATCTGACATTTGGCAACGGGCGCCTCTCTCTGGCCCGCTACTGGGACTTCACTTACGAAAGCATCGAAAACGCTAAAGCTCGCCGGGCTGAAGACTATCTGGAAGAACTGCAAGCGTTGCTTGCCGAGTCAGTGCGCCTCCGCTTGGTCTCCGATGTCCCCTTGGGCGCCTTCCTTTCCGGAGGGGTCGATTCGAGCACCGTCGTGGGACTGATGTCTCGTGAGATGTCACAGCCGGTAAAAACTTTTTCCATCGGCTTCAATGAAGACACTTACAGTGAACTCAAATACGCGAACATTGCGGCCAAACACTTTGGGACCGATCATCACGAGTTTGTTGTCACTCCGGACCTTTGTGAAATCGTTGATGAGCTAGCCTGGTATCTTGACGAACCGTTTGCGGATTCCTCGGCAATTCCGACTTACATGGTTTCCAAAATGGCGCGGCAATACGTCAAGGTTGTGCTTTCGGGCGATGGCGGCGACGAGTTATTTGCCGGCTATACGCGCTACATGATCGATCAGCAGCGCGCTGGTTTCGCGCGCTTGCCGCGCTTCTTGCGCCGCGGTTTGATGGCTCCGTTGAGCCGGCGCTTGCCTCACGGCGCACGCGGGCGAAACTTCCTTTACAACGTCGCGCTGGATCCGCTCGATCGCTATCTGGACAGCACCTCGATCTTTACCAGTCTAAACAAACCGGCGCTTTACACGGACGAGTTTCGCAAACAGTTGAACGGTCGCAACGGTTCGAGTCAGTTTGAGTTCGGCCGCTTGCTTGCAAAGGAAGTTCGCACCGGCGAAGGGTTGGACGCATTGCTCTACATCGACAGCAAGACCTACCTGCCTGGAGATATCCTCACGAAGGTCGACAGGATGAGCATGGCGGTTTCTCTTGAAGCACGGGTGCCCTTGTTGGATCACAAGCTGATTGAGTTTGTTACTTCCATTCCGGCGCATCTCAAGTTAAAAGATGGCGAAACCAAGTACATCTTTAAGCAGGCAGTACGCGGACTTGTTCCGCCGCAGATTCTCGACCGGCCCAAGCAGGGGTTTGGAGTACCGGTCCAGGAATGGATCAACGTGCAGTTGCGCGAGCGCATTCGGGAAACACTGACAGAACAGCGTACCCGCGAGCGGGGCTATGTTGACTCGCGCTACGTGCAGTTGCTGCTTGACGAGCACGAGCGCGAACGGCGCGATCACTCTACGCAGTTGTGGGCGCTCTTCATGCTCGAACTTTGGCACCGAGCGATCTATGACGACAGTGCCAGAAGTTCTATGCGACTCGATCACCGACCCGAAATGATGACTTCAATTCCGGAGTTTAATAAATAGATGGTGGCTGACAGTCACAGCATGAGCACGCACGCCAGCGAGGTGGCTAAGGGTGAGCGATTTACCTTCGGTGAGAACTGGAGCCGGTTTCTTGCCCTGCTCGACGAAAACCGCATCATGGAAGCCGTGAACTCACTCAAAGAGAAACTGGAAGTCACATCCCTAGCCGGAAAAACTTTCCTTGATATTGGTTCAGGAAGCGGCTTGTTTAGTCTGGCGGCGCGGCGGCTGGGTGCGCGCGTGCATTCCTTCGATTTCGATCCCCAGTCCGTGGCCTGCGCGGTCGAGTTGCGCCGCGGAGTGCTACATCATACGGGACAGATGTGGAAAGCTCTGGCCAATGCAGCTTTGCCAGTAGCGACAGGCGGCAAGCTGTTTGTGGCAATCTACAACGATACCGGCACGCAGAGTGCGCGCTGGATGTGGATCAAGCGAACCTATAATCGTCTGCCTGGCATTCTCAAGTCGCCTTTCGCTTTGCTCGCGATCGCCCCCGACGAAACAAAAGCAATGTTACGAGCCTTTGTGAAGCTGAGTCCGGCAACATATTTCCGTTCCTGGACCCAATACGACAAGAACAACCGTGGCATGAGCCGTTGGCATGACATAATCGATTGGGTCGGCGGGTATCCCTACGAGGTGGCCACCCCGGAACAGATTTTTGACTTCTATCGCAAGCAAGGCTTCACGCTTACTAACCTCAAATGCGGTAAAGTTGGGTTGGGCTGCAACGAGTTCGTGTTTCGCAAAGATAGCTAACGGAGCGGACTTCAGCGGGTCTTAATTTGAGTAATAACGTTCTTCAACTCATAGGCAGTCTCAATCAGGGGGGATCTGAACGCCAAGCCGTACAATTGACTCGGCTGCTTTGCGAAGCAGGGTCCTTTCGCGTCTTTGTAGCAACTCTCGATAACAGCGGTCCCCTCCGTGCGGAGATCGAGCGAATTGGGATCGACAACATTCCTGAATACCGCTTAACCAGCTTTCGAGACAGCAACGCGGTCGCGCAATTGCGACGCTTTGTAAGTTATCTCCGGGTAAACAACATCGAGCTGGTTCATACCCACGACTTCTACACCAACATCTTTGGCATGGTGGCAGCTTCACTGGCTCGTGTTCCGGTGCGCATAGCGTCACGACGCGAGTCGGCCGTGCGGGCCGCAAAGCAAAGAATGGTTGAACGCGGCGCTTATCGCTTCGCGCACCGCGTTGTCGCTAATTGTGAAGAAGTCAGGCAACAACTGATTCACCAGGAGGGCTTGGCGGAAGAAAAAGTGGTCACGCTTTATAACGGACTCGACATGCGCAGGCTGACGATTGCGAGCGGCCAGGCTGCCCCGAGCGAGATGTTAGCTCGGCTTAACCTGCCGGCCGACGGCAGTCGCCGCTTCGTCACGATCGTCGCGAACATGCGAGCACACTTTCCGGGTCCGAGCCCGGTTTGCTTAAAAGACCACCCCACATTTCTGCGCGCGGCGATCGCGGGTGAAGGCGAGCTCATGGACGAGACGCGCGCGCTCGCCAGCGAGTTGGGTTTGAGTAGCGATGTCTATTTCCTGGGCAGGTGTGAACGGGTCGCGGAATTGCTTTCGGTTTCCGATGTCTGCGTCTTAAGTTCCAGCGCCGAAGGTTTCTCAAACTCAATTCTTGAATACATGGCCGCAGCGAAGCCAGTCGTGGCCACGGACGTGGGTGGCGCCCGCGAAGCTGTTGGCGAAGGCGAGACCGGGTTTCTGGTGCGCTCCGGAGACGACGAAGCCATGGCCGAGCGCATTATTGATTTGCTGCGCGATCCGGCACGGGCGCGAACCATGGGCGAGCGGGGACGGCGCGTTGTTGAGGAGAAGTTTTCCAGTGAAGCGCAGCTTAAGAGAACACACCAGCTTTACGATCGCTTGTTGACTGGCTCGCGTTTGCAGCAGCGCCTTGCCAAAGATTTAAGCCGCGAAGGCGTTTAGACCGCACGGGGTTTTTTACTGAGTTAGCATGGGTAACAAAGCGAAAGACAAATCCGAGTCAGAGTTTGGCGGACCGCAGGCAGCGGCTCGCCTGCGCGTGTTGATGGTCGCCCCGTCCCTCGACATGCTGGGTGGACAGTCGCGGCAGTGTGCGCGCCTGCGCGGCAACCTCGAAGCAGAGCCATCTCTGAAAGTAGATTTTCAACCGGTCAACCCACGGCTGCCGGGTGTGCTCAGACAGTTGCAGTCAATCAAGTATGTGCGCACGTTGTTAACGACGGCTCTGTACTGGGCCCAACTAGTCATCCGGGCTGCTCGTTACGACATCCTGCATATCTTCTCGGCTTCCTACTACTCCTACATGCTGTCGGCAATGCCGGCAATTCTCGTCGGCAAGCTCTACGGGAAGAAAGTGATTCTGAATTATCGCAGCGGAGAAGCTGAAGATCATTTGCAGAATTGGCGGACAGCCCTGCCTTCGATACGGCTGGCGGACGTTGTCGTTGTGCCTTCAGGTTATCTGGTTGACGTGTTCGCCCGTTTCGCGGTCGCGGCGCGGGCCATTTCCAACATCGTCGAGCTCGATCGGTTTAGCTTTCGCGAACGCCACCCGTTGCGCCCGGTTTTTTTGACGAGCCGGTTATTGGAACCGCTTTACAACGTCGGTTGTGTGCTACGGGCTTTTGGACTGATTCAAAAACAAGTGCCTGACGCGACACTTACGGTGGCGGGTGACGGTTGGATGCGCAGTGAACTCGAGCAACTCGCGCGCGATCTGGGTTTGCGGAACGTCGAGTTTATCGGCGGCGTGCCCTTCGCGGACATGCCTGAGATGTATAACAGCGCTGACATTTATCTGACCGCTACCGACCTGGATAACATGCCCAGCTCGATTGTCGAGTGTTTGGCAGCGGGGCTACCGGTAGTTACTACCGATGCCGGCGGCATCCCGTACATCGTGACTCATGAAGAAACCTGTCTGATGATTGCGCGTAACGACCATGAAGCCATGGCCGCTGCTGCGTTAAGGCTTTTAGATGATCCGGAGCTTGCTGCTCGTATCGCTCGCAACGCGCGGGAACACTGCCGTCGCTTTAGTTGGCCGGTGGTGCAACAAGAGTGGTTAAAGCTATACCACGAAGTGGTGGGCGGTAATCCGGCACGCGATCCGAGTTATTCGGCGAGCGACGTACTGCAAACAGAATAATCGAGCGAAATGGCGGGCAGTCTCAAAAAACTGAAGGGCCGTAGTGTTGCAGAGCTGCGCCTGCGCGGCGAACAGAAGCTTGCTGCAGTGCTGGATCGTCGCGGCTGGTCGGAACGGGTTCGACTGCCGCACGACGCGGCTTTTTTGCAAAGTCTGAACTCGTCGAGCTCGACGAGTTTTTCGTCCGCCGCTGATTTGCTTACTTACTTTCGCAATTATCAAGGAAAAAAATTCTTTCCTTCATTTGGCGATCAGTCGGGCACAGTTAGTGAACTAAAAAAACGCTGGCCGGAAAGTCGGGAGCTCTTGGTTGAAGCAGCGCGACAAATCGAGAGCGGACGGTTCGATCTGCTTGGCTTACAAGGCCTCTCTTTTGGAACAGCACCGGACTGGCACCTGGAACCAAGATCAGGGAAGCGTTGGCCGGTCGTCCACTCGAGCCGGATAAAAGAGTTGGACGCAGCCGAATCGGGCGACAAGAAGATCACTTGGGAATTGAACCGCCATCAGTTTTTCATAACCCTCGGGCGGGCTTACTGGGTAACAGGTGACGAGCGCTATGCGCGTCTCTTCGTCGATTTTGTCTCTTCCTGGATGAAGAGCAATCCGCCGGGTCAGGGAATCAATTGGCTGAGTTCGCTTGAGGTTTCTTTCCGCGCAATCTCCTGGCTGTGGGGATTGCATTTCTTCAGACAGTCACCAAGCCTGAGTCCCGAGGTTTTCCTCCAGTTTCTCAAGTACCTTTTCGCGCACGCGCGACACATCGAGACTTACTTATCAACTTACTCAAGTCCGAATACTCACTTAACCGGTGAAGCGCTCGGACTCTACTACCTGGGTTCGTGCTTGCCTGAGTTTCCTGCCGCCAGCCGTTGGCGCACATTAGGCGAAAAAATTCTGCTCGCTGAATTAGAGCGACACGTCAGACCGGACGGCGTCTACTTTGAACAGTCGAGCTACTATCACCGTTACACCGTCGATTTCTACACGCACTTTTACATTCTTGCCCGCACGCACGGCAGTGTTTTCGCCAGTGTCTCCGCCAAGTTGCAGTTACTGCTGGATCACCTGATGTACATCACGCGCCCGGACGGGACTACACCTTTCTTCGGCGACGACGATGGCGGGAAACTGCTGAAGTTTGAAAAGCGGGAGCCGTCCGACTTTCGCGCGGCACTCTCCAACGGAGCCGCGCTCTTTACGAGGCCAGACTACAAATTTGTAGCCGGCGATGCGGCCGAAGAGACTCTTTGGTTGCTGGGGCCAGATGGCTTGGCCGCATTTGATTCCCTCGTCTCTCAAGAGCCTGCGAAGAATTCGATGGCGTTTCCTGACGGCGGCTACTACGTGATGCGGGACGGCTGGCGCAGAGATTCCAACTACCTGCTTTTTGATTGCGGCCCGCACGGCACAATAAACTGCGGCCATGCCCACGCCGATGCGTTGTCGTTTCAACTCGCAGCCCAAGGACGCACACTGCTCATTGATCCGGGAACCTTTACTTATACGGGTTCACAAAAGTTACGTGATTGGTTTCGCAGTTCAGCAGCGCATAACACCTTAACAATCGCTGGTGAGCCATCGTCGATTCCTGAGGGACCTTTCTCCTGGAGAACGATCGCCAAGTCTGAATGTCGAGACTGGATCAGTCGCGCTCGCTTCGACTTTGTGGAGGGAAGTCACGATGGCTACTCGCGTTTGTCGCCACCAGCCTCACATTCGCGCTCAATCCTGTTTTTGAAAGGGGACTATTGGGTAGTTCGCGATCGGGTTAAGTCAGACGGGGCACTCCAGGCCGATTTGTGGTTCCATTTTGAAACTGGCGCGACGCCTTTGATTAAGGCAGTCTAAGGTCAGGCAGTGACGGTGAGCGAAAGCAGCGCGGAATGTGGGTTGGATATTGCTGTGTTTGGCGAGAATGCGCGCTGGCGCAGGGAAGAAAGCGGGGTTTCGCAGGGCGTCGCGTCGATCATGCCCAGCCACGTTCGCGAAGTGGAAGCAATCGGCGGCCGGGCGTTCGAAGTTACGCACGAGCTCGGCAAGGACATTCTTATGCTTCGCAACTCCAGGTCCACTCGAGTCGAAACTGAGCGTTTGGGTTCTGACTTCGAATGGGTTTGGGCGCGCTTTGAAAATCGCCCACAAGCCACTCCGGTTGAGCTAGTACTCATTGGCGGGCACACGCTGCAACTTGAAGGACGCGAGATCTTGAAATCGACAAAAAGGATTCAGTTCCTCGTCACGACGCAAATCGGCGAGCAGCTAGAGGTGGAAACTGAGGCCGGGGTGTTGGATTTGAGCCTGCCAATTCATGATTTGGAATCTTTGTTCGCAAAGCTGATGGAGCAATCGCAGATCTGAGCTTTGATATAAGACACTGCGATGGGAAACTTTGAGATCTAAAACACAATGTGCGGGATTAACGGAATAGCGCTATCAAATCGTTCCGATCGGCGACTCACTCCCGATCTCATCGTCGGCATGCGCGACTGCATAACGCACCGCGGGCCAGATGATAGCGGCATCTTTATAGATGGAAATGTCGGTCTTGGTCACCGGCGTTTGAGTATCGTGGATGATGACTAACGAAGACGGCACCTTGCATGTCGTCTACAACGGCGAAATCTACAATCACGCCGACTTTCGGGAGCAACTTGAGGCGCAGGGGCATGTCTACCAGACTCACTGCGACACTGAAACGATCCTTCATCTGTACGAGGAGGATGGCGCGCGCTGCGTAGACAGCCTGCGGGGCATGTTCGCTTTTGCCATCTGGGATCAAAAAAAGCAGGAGTTATTCGTTGCCCGTGATCGATTGGGAGTGAAACCACTCTATTACGTCCATTCGCCGGATGGGTCTCTCTATTTTGCTTCGGAAATAAAGTCGCTGCTGGCCGCCGGTGCGGTGCGTCCAGAACTAAACTATCGCGCGCTGCCTGACTATCTGGCGAACCATGCGACGTCAGGCGAGGACACTTTATTCCTTGGTGTGAAGCGTTTGTTACCCGGTCACACTCTAAGTTGGCGAGACGGACGGATACAGATTCAAAAATATTGGGACCTGACCTTCTCTGGATCGGACGCCGGCGGCGATCGTACTGACAAAGCATATGTCGCCGAGTGGTTAGAAATGTTTCGGACTTCAGTGCGGTTGCGTTTAATGGCTGACGTTCCCCTGGGCATGTTTCTCTCGGGTGGAATCGATTCCTCAGCAATTGCTGCCATGATGAGCGGGATGGTTGCTGAGCCGATCAAGACTTTTTCTGTAGCCTTTGAGGATCGTGAAGCTAATGAACTCGAGTACGCGCGCCTCATCGCCCGGCAGTTCAAAACCGATCACCACGAAGTCGTCGTTAGCCCGGAAGATTTTTTTGCAGCCCTGCCAAAGTTGGTCTGGCATGAAGACGAACCAATCGCGCATCCGGCATCCGTGCCGCTCTATTTCGTTTCGCGTCTCGCGGCGAAGCATGTGAAGGTGGTTCTAACTGGAGAAGGGGCCGATGAGATGCTCGCCGGTTATTACCGGTATCGGAAGACGGTTTATAACATCTCAATCGGCAAGCAATATCATCGTTTCACCACTGAAGGGTTGAGGAAAGCGATCAACCGGGCGGTTGAGAGTCTCCCGGCTACATCTGTCGTCAGGCGAAAGTTATCGCGCACCTTCGTGTCGCTGGAGCCTAATCTCGAGAGTCTCTATTTCGATAACTTTGGTGTATTTCGCCTCGGCATGCAGCACAACTTACTCACGACGGCAACCAAGGACCACACTGGACCGATAGATCCTTACGCCGGGGTCAGGTCACTGGTCGCCGATTGCGATGCGGACACGTTGCTCAACCAGTTGCTGTACGCCGACACGAAAACCTACCTGCAAGAGCTGCTGATGAAGCAGGACCAGATGAGCATGGCAGCCTCGATTGAGAGTCGCGTGCCATTTCTAGATCACAAGCTGGTGGAATTAACGGCGAGATTGCCTGAGCGAATGAAGCTGCGCGGCATGACCACCAAATATATTCTGCGTGAGAGCATGAAGGGGATTCTTCCAGAACAGATTCTGACTCGCAGCAAGATGGGGTTTCCGGTTCCGCTTGCTAGCTGGTTTCGTGGACCTTTTAGCTCGGTAGTGAATGAATACATCCTTGGCGAACGGGCGCTCGCGCGCGGAATTTTTGAACGAAGTTTCGTGAAAAGGCTTGTGGCTGAGCATCAGTCCGGGCTTAACCACGCTGAACGGCTGTGGATGCTTATCAATTTTGAGATTTGGCAGCGCCAGTTTTTGGATGGCGAAGCGATTCATTCTCAGCAACCCGACGTCGCCGAAACTGTTGGAGTTTGAAACAGGGATCGAGAGCACCGAAAGGCCCAATGCAGACAATCTCAGAACCTCAGTCAGTCGTGAATGATCCCGCAACCTTCCTTCGCGGACGCGACATTCTGTGCTTTAGTCACGACTGGAGTGGGGACCCACTTTCGAAGACTCATCTAATGCGCATTTTGGCGCGCGACAATCGCGTGCTCTGGGTCAACTCGATTGGATATCGCACGCCCACGGCCTCTAAGGCGGATGTAACGCGCGCCTTCAAGAAATTGAAAGCCGCGACCGACTCGCTAAGCCAACCGGAACCAAACATCTTCGTTCTCAATCCGTTGGCAATACCTCTCTACGGAAAGCCGCGCATCCGTGATCTTAATCGCCGGCTCCTTCGCTTTCAGGTGAAACGCGCGATGCGCAAGCTTGGCTTTCAGCGCCCAATTAATTTCGTCTTCAATCCGGCGGCAGCAGTCATTGCCGGCGCCCTCGGCGAAGAGCAGCTCGTTTACTATTGTGTTGACGAGTACACGGCATTCTCAGGTGTCTCGTCGACATCTTTGGGCGAACTCGAAGAGCAGTTATTGCGCCAGGCGGATCTTGTGATTGTCTCAGCGGATCCGCTTTACCAGTCAAAGAGTAAAATTAATCCGGAGACTGTGATTATTAGGCATGGCGTCGACTTTAATCACTTTCGCAAGGCGCTGGATCCCGAAACGATCGTGCCACCTGAAATTGCGAACCTACCCCGTCCGGTAATCGGTTTCTTTGGTCTAATTGCGGATTGGGTTGATCTGGACTTGATGGCCCACGTCGCCCGGCAGTTTCCCAATGGTTCGTTGGTCTTGCTGGGTAAGGCGACAACTGACACGGCGGTGCTTGAGCAGCTACCCAATGTCCATCTGCTGGGACGAAAAACTTACGAATCGCTGCCCGCCTACTGCAAAGGATTCGACGTCGCGTTGATGCCGTTTCGCATTAATGAGCTAACTTTGAATGCGAATCCGCTGAAGGTTCGTGAATATCTAGCCGCCGGCTTGCCGGTTGTTTCAACTGCCATTCCCGAAGTTGAAGTTCTGGGACTCTGTCGCATTGGACGTGATCGAGAGTCGTTTGTGAACGAAGTAAAGGAAGCATTACGCGATCCGGGACCAGCTAGCGTGCGGAGCGAGGCGATCAAGAGTGAAAGCTGGGAAGCGCGAGTTGATGAAATTCGCGTGCACCTGGCCGCGCTTGCCGCATAGCCTCAGAACGGCGAACGGAACCCAGAAAGAGTCTAGTGAATCGAATATGAAACAAGTCCTACGCAAAGGTCTGAAGCACATAGTGGTCGATGAGGTGCCGGATCCGGTTAGTGTCGCTCATCATGTCCTGGTTAAGCCATTCTATTCATTGATTAGCAGTGGGACCGAAACCGCTGATATTCATCAGGATGCTTTAGTTAAAGAAGTTGCTGAGAATCCTTCACATTTACGCAAGGTGTGGGAAGTGATGAAGCAGCAAGGCCCGCTGCGCACGATGACTGAAGTCAAAGCCAAATTTAGTGAGTATGCAGCGTTGGGCTATTCGGGCGCCGGGGTTGTTGTCGACAAGCACCCAACCGTTAAGAACATCGAGGTTGGCGATCGAGTAGCTTATGGCGGCGAAGGTACGGGCCACGCTGAAACTGTCCTTGCCGGCAGCAATTTAGTGGTGAAGGTTCCTGAGGAGGTGCCGTTTGAACACGCTTGCTTCACCACACTCGGCAGCATTGCCATGAATGCTGTGCGCATTGCACAGATTGGCATCGGCGACGTTGTGGCGGTGATCGGTCTCGGACTCGTTGGTCAGTTGGTGTCACAACTCGTCCGCGTCCAGGGTGGAGTGGTTCTGGCGATCGACATGAAACAAGTCCTACGCAAGGGTCTGAAGCACATAGTGGTCGATGAGGTGCCGGATCCGGTTGGTGTCGCTCATCATGTCCTGGTTAAGCCATTCTA
>PDVI01000026.1_pt1 | contig 13063 bp, 12 predicted proteins | sample 1369771 | NCBI WGS metagenome assembly PDVI01 (sample SAMN07795377, study PRJNA414565) | Alkali sediment metagenome, whole genome shotgun sequencing project. | isolation source: glacial lake sediment | place: Montenegro: Black Lake | collected 2016-06
CGTTGCAAAAGCTATCGGCCAACCGAAAGCCGTACGCGCGGTGGCACGAGCGTGCGCGACGAATCCGGTTGCGTTAGTAATTCCCTGTCACCGGGTGATTCGTGAGGACAAAAGCCTGGGCGGCTATCGCTGGGGGATTGAACGGAAGAAGAAGTTGCTGGCGAAAGAAAAAGAGAAGTAAGTCTGAGATCAAGTTGAAACTTGATCACAGAAGAACCTGAGGCCTGAGAGTCCGATTTAGCGAAATGCCCAGTAGAGACCACCCACTAGCACGAAAAGACCCATTAAGAGGCTAATGACGCCCGTACTCAGGAAGGAAATCCGCTCCAAAGGAATAAAGAGTTTCGGCCTGAACGGTTGAAGTCTCATGAACTGTTCTCGCCGACGGGCGTTCAAACCCAGCGCAAGACCGAATGCACCCATAGCCAACAAGAAAGTCCCGACTAGTAAAGCTGCAACTATATCTTCTATACCAAGTCTCTCCTTTACCGTAAGCCACACTACTGGCTGATCCACGTCGCAGCCGCGACGCACGGCGATGTGGTAAGCAAGCAGTTGCAGAGGAATGATTGAGAGCAGAGGAGAGAGTAAATCGCTTGAAGGCGGGATTTCGATCACGTAATCAGACACGGCGGAGGACATCGTATCGCCTTCAGTCAAAACTGAAATAACAATACCCTCGCGCGCCTTCACCTCGACGATGTTCGAATGCGTCTTTTCATAACGCAGCTCCGAAGCGCGGTTGCCTTCTTCACGTGTATTAATAAAAAGCACTGGCAAGCGTTCGTCGATCAGCGCATTGGGCCCGTGTTTCATCTCCCCGGCCGGATAACCCTCCGCGTGAATATAAGAAATCTCTTTTAGCTTCAGCGCGCCTTCGAGAGCCACCGGAAAATTGATCCCGCGCCCGAGATAAAGGAAGTCAGTCGCACGGAAGAATTCCTTCGACAGTTCCTCCATTTGATCCGACTCGTTCAACAGGTGCTCCAGCTTCACCGGCAACTCCGCGAGTTGCTGTGCGTGCCGGTGCGCCTGCTCCGGAGACAGGGTGCCGCGAATTTCTCCCAGGTAGAGTCCCAGCAAATACAACGCAATCATCTGCGAAGTGAAAGCCTTGGTTGAGGCCACCCCAATTTCCGGACCTGCGTGCGTGAGGATCGTGCCGTCGGCTTCGCGCACAATCATCGCACCTTGCACGTTACAAATTGCGAGAACCTTCGCGTTGCGTTCCTTGGCTTCACGCAAAGCAGCGATGGTGTCGGCTGTTTCTCCTGACTGCGAGATGACTAACAGCAGCGAGTTTTCGTCGATCACCGGATCGCGGTAACGAAACTCGGAGGCGTAATCAATATCAACGGGAATTCGCGCCAGTTGTTCAATCATGTACTTACCGGCAAGGCCCGCATGCCAGGAGGTGCCACAAGCTGCAATCTTGATTGAGGTGAAACGTTTGAAGTCGCTCTCGGTGATGTTTTTCATCTCATCGAGAAAGACACGTCCGGAATCGAGCGAAATGCGACCCTGGACGGTGTCGCGGACAGCACGGGGCTGCTCGTAGATTTCCTTCAGCATGAAATGCTTGAAGCCGCCCTTTTCCGCCATGATCAGGATTGGCGGAATGTCGGAGGCGACAAAATATTCCCGATCGCCGAGGCCGATCACCACTGGCGGACCCTGGCGCACGGCAATGATCGTGTCAGGCTCGTCCGAATTGATAATCGAAAGCGCAAAAATGCCACGCAGCTCCAGCGCTGCCTGATGCACCGCTTTCTCAAAACTATCACCTTCCTTCAAGTACTCTTCGATGAGGTGGGCGATAATCTCGGTATCAGTCTCGGTTACAAATTCGTGATCGAGTTTACTGAGACGCTCTTTTAGCTGGATATAGTTTTCGATAATTCCGTTGTGCACCACGACTACGCGACCGGTGCAATCGCGATGAGGATGGGCGTTCTCTTCGGTAGGACGACCGTGAGTTGCCCAACGCGTGTGTCCGATGCCATACGTGCCGTCGAGCGGCGTCAGTCGAATCGCTTCTTCGAGATTGCGCAGCTTTCCCTTGGCGCGGCGAATCTCCAGCTTGTGATCTTCGTTAACGACCGCGATGCCTGCCGAATCGTAGCCGCGATACTCGAGCTTACGCAGTCCATCGATAATCAACGGCACTACTTGTTTGTTGCCGACATAGCCGACTATTCCGCACATATGATCTTTACCTTACCCAGCCTCGTTCTTAAGCTTCTTCTTAACCACTGCGGGCACTCCGGCGACCAGCGAGTTTTCCGGAACGTCTTCGGTTACCACCGATCCGGCCGCAGTTACAGCGCCGTCTCCCACTGAAACAGGAGCAACGAGCATTGTATCAGAGCCAATTTTGACGTTATCGCCGATGGTGGTCTTGTGTTTGTTCTTACCGTCGTAGTTGCAGGTCACGGTGCCAGCGCCGATGTTTGTTCCGGTTCCGATGGTGGCGTCGCCGAGATAGGTCAGATGCATCGACTTTGACTTCCGACCGAGTCGCGATTTCTTCACTTCGACAAAATTGCCAACCGCCGAACCTTCTTCCAGATACGCGCCCATGCGCAAGTGGGCAAACGGACCGACAGCACAATTCGACTCGACGGTTGAATCGATGATCAGGCAATGATCTTTGATAGTCACGTTGTCGCCAATCCGGGAGTTGGAGATTCTGCTGCCAGAACGCACGACGCAGTTTTCGCCAATCACGCTCGCACCTTCGATGATTACATCGGGGTGAATGACGCAGTCGCGCCCGATTTGCGCTGTCGCACTTATGTAAGCGTGCCCGGGATCGATAAACGTCACGCCAGCGAGCATCAAGCTGCGAACGGTGCTGCGACGCATTAAGTTCTCGAATTCCGCGAGCTCCGCGCGAGAATTTATGCCGGAAACTTCGCGCGGGTCGTTGCTGAGGAACAGTTCAATCTTCTCGCCGCCCGCCAACAGGATGGCCGGAGCGTCCGTTAGGTAGTATTCCTGTTGCTGGTTGGTTGGCTGCACCTGTTCCAGCGCCGCAAAAAGTTTGGCGGTGTCAAAGCAGTAGATGCCCGAGTTGATCTCCCGAATTTGCTTTTCCTCGTCGTTGGCGTCTTTCTGCTCGACGATGCGCGAAAAACGGCTCTGCTTGTCGCGGACGACTCGACCATAGCCAGTCGGATTTTCCAGTTTGACGGTAAGTACGGAACAGGTGGCCCCGCTCGCGATGTGGTGCTCAACTAACTTCCGCAGAGTTTCTTCACGAACGAGAGGCACATCGCCTGACAGAATCAGGAGTGTGGAGTCGGCACCTTTCAGAACCTCGCGCGCCGACATAACGGCGTCGCCGGTGCCGCGCTGTTCGCGTTGCAGGGCGAACCCCACCAGCTCATCATTTTGCACCTCGGCACGGACTGCCGCTTCGACGGCCTCCGCCTGATGCCCGACCACTACAAAGATTTTTCTCGGCTGCAGCCCAAGTGCTTTTTGCACGACATGAGCAATCAGCGGACGGCCCCCCAGTTCGTGGAGCACCTTGGCCTTCTGGGACTTCATTCGAGTTCCCAATCCGGCGGCCATGATTAGCACATCAAGCGGGCGTTGTTGTTGGAGGGTCAATCGCGGATCTCTTTTCGGTCACTTAGGCTGAAACTACCGGACGTGACGCGGCCTGCTGCCAACAGGCAAACACTACAGCGGCAAGATTGTCGGAATTGTGGCGGGCCTTCGCACCTTCATCAAGCAGCGCCGCGCGCACGACTTCGGCTTCGCCATCGAGGCACGCTGTGAGCTCCTCACCCTCTATTCCAATTTGGTGGGCCCCTTCGGCGGCGTAACGAGCACGTTGCTCCTGACTGACGGGCTGATCGTTTACAACTACGAAATCAAAATGAATTTCGGGCGCGTAAGCTTTTACCGTTTCGAGGTGTTGCCGGGCTGTGTAACCGTCTGTCTCCCCAGGTTGAGTCATCAGGTTACAAATAAAAATCTTAGTTGCGCGAGAATCGCCAATCGCCCGCGCTACACGCGCGACTAATAGGTTAGGAAGGATGCTGGTGTAGAGGGAGCCAGGGCCAACGGTAATCAGGTCCGCATTTCTAATTGCCACGAGGGCCTCAGGGAGTGGCAGACATTGTTCAGGCTCCAGGCGCAGGGAACGAATCTTTGAAAGCGAAGCGGTGATCTGGGTTTCGCCCTGGGCTATTGAACCGTCCTCTAGTTCTGCTACGAGCCGCACGTCGTTAATCGTCGCCGGATAGATATGTCCCTTGCTGGCGAGCACTTCCGACGACAAGCGCACGGCTTCAACAAAATCACCAGTTACCTCAGTTAAGGCGGCAAGAAATAAATTTCCAAAACTGTGACCGCCGAGAGCGCCTTCGCCGCGGAAGCGATGCTTGAAGAGTCTGGAAAGTAAATTCGAGTCTTCTGATAGCGCGATCATGCAGTTGCGAATATCGCCCGGAGGTAGCATCTGCAACTCTTCGCGCAGCCGGCCGGAACTGCCGCCATCATCGGAAACAGTCACAATTGCTGCGAGATTTTCGATCCAAGCGTCGTCTGCCTCCTGACGCCCGACCTTGCGCTTTAAACCGGCAAGCAGCGTTGAGAGACCGGTCCCGCCACCGATTGCCACCAGGTTCAAGCCACGATCCTTTGGGGAGCTAAAGCGCAATTATTGAATCTCCACGCCTCACGGGCGACAGGGAATGATACCTAAAACAGAAAAGCTTTCAACTTGTCTTTTCGAAGCGATTCTCTGGTGAAGGGAATAGCCAGAGCTCAGGCACGAGGTTGGAAGATCAACCGATCGAAGTCCGGGTCATTACGCAGTGAGGTCAGATCCTGATCGTGCTGCGCTCGAACTCGGAGGTTGGGTTGTAGATCTAAGGCTCGTTGGAGAGATTGCAAAGCCAGATCAAGTGAGCCGAGGCGAGCACGGGTCGCCGCCAGACCATAATGAATATGGGCGGCTTCGGGTTCTCGTTTGAGGGCACGCTCGAACATTTCCTGCGCTGCAACATACTCGCCGCGATTCAATTCGATTACACCGCGATCGTACAGAGAGTCGGCATCGCGCGGGAGCATGTTCTCCGTGCGCAAACGCGCTTCAGCGACTGCCAGGTAGGTACGAGCGCGGGCGGCAACTTCGGAAACCTGGGAATACTTCTCCAGAAGTCCGCGGAATTGGTTCCGGGCTTCACCGAAGTGGCCATTCGTAAATTCTTTATGGGCGTGTTCGAACGCGAGTAGGGCCGCCGATTCATCGACTGTTGGCGGACGCCGCGGTGGGGGTGGAGCTACGCTAGGACGTTGGGCGCGAACGGCAGCAAGCTTCTGAGTCTTTTTGACTCTTGGAACTAAGGCTTTCTTTGGAGTTTTAGCGGCGGCCTTGCGGGCAGGAGCCTGCCGGGGCGCGGCCTTCTTGACTGACTTTAGTACTTTGACTGCTTTCTTTTTCGCTGGTGTAGATGTTCTCTTACTTGAAAGTTTTTTCGCTGCCGGCCGCGGAGATGCTTTCTGCGCCTTCCGGACTGGTGGCTTTGTTGATGACTTCCCTTTTGCCCGAGCAGGTTTGGCTTTCAAGGTGCGCCCTTTGAGAGACGGTTTGGCCGCAGGTCGTCGCGCCGGTGTACGCGATGTCGAACGCCTTAATCCTTTTGTCATGGGGCTGCTCATGTGTGGGGAAGCTTTCAATTTGAAGGACGCTACTCCGCCCTCCGGGTACCCTTGAGAACGGGCCGGAGTTTAACACAGGCTCTCCTGTAAATCAACGCGGAAAAGGGAGTTGCGGCGATATTAGCCGATCCATGAGCTGAAAAATGTCGTGCCGTTGCCAACCAAGAAAAACACTTGTAGGTCATTGTTGGCTATGTTAGAGTGCCCAAGGCTCAGTAAGTCGAGCCGCTCCGCTAAGTTTGCATCGCAACTCTTGCAGGGAAATTCCTAGGCAGTCAACATCTTGCCTCAAGAAAGTGCTTCGGGTTTCCAGCCGACAACCTCCCGATAGTCTTGCCCACCTTTTGTCGAAGAAAGCTGTATTGATGCCAGACACTCCGATCCTGCTGCGGGAGCAGCAGTACCACCAAATCAAGGCTGTCTTGGCGCGGCTCCGAATGGACGCGGCAGCCAAAGTGATCTTCCTGATTGATAAGGATGGTCAGGAAATCGCTGTTCAGGGAGAAGTGGGAAATCTTGACACAACCAGCCTCGCGTCGCTGGCTGCGGGTAATGTCGCAGCGACTGGCGGCATGGCTCAGTTGATTGGCGAGAAGGAATTTCCCACGCTGTCACATGAGGGACAGAGAGAAAGCATTCGAATCACCCTTCGCAGGCATCACCGACGCAGATATCGATAGTCTTTTCAGTTAAGAAGCGCCATGACTTTCATCAACTACGCATCGCGGGAAATCAATTGCAAGATTGTCTACTACGGACCCGGTCTCTGTGGTAAGACGACGAACTTACAGTACATTTTTGATTCCACGGCTCCTCAGGCTAGAGGCAAGCTGATCAGTTTGGCGACGGAAACGGATCGCACGCTGTTCTTTGATTTCATGCCGCTGGAGTTGGGAACTGTGCGCGGGTTTAAGACGCGCTTCCATCTTTATACCGTGCCCGGACAGGTTTTTTACGATGCTTCGAGAAAGCTCATTCTAAAGGGCGTGGACGGAGTTGTTTTTGTGGCCGACTCACAGGAAGAGCGGATGGACGCAAATATAGAGTCGCTGTACAACCTCGAGGAAAATCTTCGCGCCCAAGGATATGATCCGGAAAAGATTCCCTACGTGCTCCAGCTTAACAAGCGAGATTTGCCCAATGTGCTCCCGGTCGAAGAGATAACGGCGGAAAGATTTGCCAAATGTGCTCCCGGTCGAAGAGATAACTGCGGAATTACGCCGAAACGGCGAGCCTGTAATCGAAGCGGTCGCGTCTTCAGGTCCTGGCGTCTTCGATACTCTAAAGGCGGTAGCTAAGCAGGTGTTGACGGAGTTGCGGAAGGGCTAGACTGTCTCTAGTCGAGTGATTTGAGCATTAACAAGCCGTCCCCGCCATTTGAATAATATTTTGGCAGCCGTTGCGTGACCGTATACCCCAGGGTTTCGTAAACTCTTTGTGCCGCGGTATTGAGAGATCTCACCTCGAGGCGAACCAATCTCACGTTTCGCCGTTTGAACCCATCTTCTACTTGCAACATTAAGCGCTTCGCGAGGTGCCGGCGACGGTGTTCTGGCGCTACTCCGACCGTGGTAACGTGCCCCGTATGATCTGGCTCCACGAGTCCGATCACGAAGCCCACCATCACGCCCCCTGGAGTAACCGCGCGGTAAGAAACAGATTCCGCCGCGGTCAGGAGATATTCAAACGTTTCCCGGCTATAGGCTTCGCCATCGACGAAACAGCGCTGATCCAGGCGCCAGCATTCATCCAATTGCGAAATCGTGAGTGGACGAACGTCGTACCGGATTCCGGACGCAGGCGCGATAGCCCGCTCCGGTTGAGTGGGAAATGGCTCCGGAGGAACTGTGGGTGACCACCAACGTGTGCGAATTTTCTTCAGTACGGCCATTACTGTAACGACGCTTCGTCGCGGCTAGTTTAGCATCATAGTTTTCTGGATCACTAGATCACGAGCATGCAGTCGCCATAACTATAAAAACGATAGCGAGATGCGACAGCATGCTGATAGGCGTCGAGTATTAGTTGCAGCCCGCCGAAGGCGCTTACCAGCATGAGCAGCGATGAGCAGGGCAGATGAAAGTTGGTCAAGAGCGCATCAACGACGCGAAACTTGTAGCCCGGGACAATCGTTAGTGTAGCGCTTCCCTGGGTCGCGTCCACAAAGCCGCATTCATTTGCCGCTGACTCCAGCGCGCGAGTCGTGGTAGTTCCCACAGCAATAATTCGTCCACCCCGCCCTCGTGTTTCGTTAATCGCCTGGGCTGCCTCGCCATCAATCTGATACCGCTCCGCTGCCACCTGGTGTTGTTCGGTCTCGTCTACCCGCACTGGTTCAAAAGTTCCATAGCCAACGTGCAGGGTTATCTCGGCGAGCCGCGCGCCGCGCGCAGTGATTTGGGTCAACACATTAGGCGTGAAATGCAATCCGGCGGTTGGCGCGGCGATAGCCCCGCGAGCCTTGGCAAAGAGCGTTTGATAACGCTCTCGATCCAGAGCAGAGGTTCCTGAGGGCCGGCTGATGTAGGGAGGCAAAGGCATCTCGCCAAACTCGTCAAGAACAGAATTCAAAGAGTTGAGCGATTGCAAACGGAGTTGTCGCAATTCTTTGCCTGGTTCGTCGAGCAGTTGGGCCGTCAAATGCGCTCTGGCGAAACTCACCCGAGCGCCCTTTCTCAGCCTGCGACCGGGTTTGACGAGCGCTTCCCAAATATTTGTTTCCAGCTCGCGCACCAGGAGAATTTCCACGCGACCACCAGAGGGCTCGCGTCGCCCGATCAGGCGTGCAGGGAAGACCCGCGTGTTGTTGATAACGACCAGGTCACCGGGCCCCAGTTGTTCGGGCAATTTGCGGAAATGCGAGTCAGTCCAACTCTGATTCTCGCGATCGACTATTAGCATACGCGAGGCGTCGCGTTGCGGGAGAGGTTCCTGCGCGATCAGCTCTAATGGCAGCTCATAGTCAAAAGCGGAGACATGCATTGCCGTGGCGTTAACGAGAAAAAAAGCTCAGTCGGCAGGTTTAGGATCGGGGTAATGCGGATGCTCGCGGTGAAATACGGCGGTGAGTTGCGCGCCGAATAACAGAATCAAACTGGAAACATAACTCCATGAGAGCACCGCAACGACAGCCCCAACCGATCCGTAGATTTGATCGTAATGAAAATAATTCAGACTCCAGGCGAAAACATACTTGGCCAACTCCCATAACAATCCTCCCAGCACAGCTCCAGGCAACGTGTCGCGCAGAGTGACTTCAGCTCGAGGCATGAAACGGTAAATAACGGCGAAGAGCAGGACGGTTACAAGAAAGCTGACGATTGCATAGATGCCTTGCCAAAACACACTGCCCGCAGATAGCAGGATGGGGTACCGTTCCATTTGGCGCGGCGAGAGACTGACGGCCATCTCGCGCAGCGCCACCACCACTGAAGTAACTCCGACGGACAGCGCGAGCAATAACCCGATGATTCCGATCATTCCAATCGTCAGGGCCCGTCCGTGCCAAAAGGCACGTGCGCTGGTCCTCCAGATGCGATTTAAAGCGCGTTCGATTACCGAGAAGACCCATGATCCCGCCCAGAGAACGACGATGAAGCAACTAATGATTACGCCGGTACCGACCGAAGAAAAGGAGCGCAGCGTTTCGCGCAGGAAAGTTCGCGATCCCGGGTAGACATCGACGGCATGGTTGATGAGCTCATTAGCTGCGGTAATTTTGTTGCTCAGGGCCAGCATCAAGAGTAACGCCGGAAACAACGTCATGAGGCCGAAGTAGCTCATGGCTGCGGCGGAAGTAAACAGGTCGTTCTCGTGAAACTGATGGAGTGAGTGACTAAGAATTGACCGCCAGGGACCGCGATTGCGCACGCCGAATGAATGACGAGTAAACGAGGACAGACTTCTCATAAGGTCACAACAGTGTCGGGGAGCGCTGGAGCAACCCTACCAAAATCTTCACTGGGAATCGAACAGACTGGGCTTAAAAGAAGGATTAGCGGCCTTAATGCCAAAGTGTTCACAGGCGCGCCTGGTTGCCATGCGACCTCGGGGGGTGCGATCCAGAAATCCAATCTGAATCAGGTAGGGTTCAATAATTTCTTCGATTGAATCTTTCTCTTCGTGAATCGAAGCTGAGAGGGTTCCCAAACCAACCGGACCGCCTTCAAATTTCTCTATGATGGTCAGCAACAGTTTGCGATCCATTTCATCCAGCCCGTAGGTATCCACTTCCATGCGGTTGAGCGCATCGCGGGCCACGTCTTGGGTGATGCGGCCTTCATAATCGACCTCGGCGTAATCGCGAACTCGTCGCAGCAGGCGATTCACAATTCGCGGAGTGCCACGCGAACGTCGCGCGATTTCGCCGGCGCCCTCCTCGTCAATCTCAACTCCGAGTATTTCCGCAGAGCGTTTGCAGATCACTTCCAAATCTTCATGGGGATAGAAATCGAGATGAAAAACGATGCCAAAGCGTCCGCGCAGCGGCGCCGTGATCAAACCTGCGCGCGTAGTGGCACCTACGAGAGTGAACTTTGGTAGGTCGAGTTTGATCGAGCGTGCGCCTGCGCCCTGACCGATCAGCAAGTCGAGGTTGTAGTCCTCCATTGCTGGATAAAGTTTCTCTTCCAGGGCCGGCAGCAGCCGGTGTATTTCATCGATGAAGAGCACATCGCCTTCCTGGAGGTTGGTCAGGAGCGCGGCGATGTCACCTGCCTTTTCGATTGCCGGCCCGGCAGTCGAACGCAGCTCGGCGCCCATCTCATTAGCAATAATGTTTGCCAGCGTGGTTTTTCCGAGTCCCGGGGGGCCGGTCAACAAAACGTGGTCAAGGGCTTCGCGACGTCCTAGCGCCGCTTTCATGTAAATGCGTAAGTTTTCTTTGACTTGTTTCTGGCCGATATAGTCCGCAAGTCGCGTGGGACGAACCGTCAGTTCAAACTGACGATCAGCGTCGCTGGGAACCTCGTCACGAACTCTTACCGGTTGTTCTTTGGCCATGCTGCTCACACCATTCTGAATAGCGATCTAACCCTTAGCAAGTTTACGCAAACTCGCCCTGAGAATTGATTCCACTGAGACCTCGTCGCTTTCGTCCAAGGCTGCCGTCACAGCTTTCTCTGCTGCATTCCTCTGATAACCCAAATTAACCAGGGCTGACAATGCGTCGGCACGCATGGAATCTTCAGTGGGCAGGCTGGCAGCTTCCGCGGTCGGTCCCAGGTCTTCATCCACTCCAGCCGCAAGCGAGGCCACCTTGTCTCGCAATTCCATCACTAGTCGTTCGGCTGTCTTACGGCCGACGCCGGGAATCAAAGTCAACTTCGCCAGGTTGTTGTTACGAATCGAGGTGATCATCTCCTCAGCGCTCATCCCCGAAAGCAACGTGATTCCGAGTTTGGGACCGATACCGCTCACCGAAATCAGGCGCAAAAAGAGTTCGCGTTCGCGCGCGGTTTTGAATCCGTAAAGCTGCAAAGCATCTTCGCGAACATGCGTATAGATTCGCAGTTGAACGCTGGAACCCGGGTCTTCAAGCTCATAGAAGGTCGAGAGCGGGATGGACACCTCGTAACCGACTCCGGCAACGTCGAGAATTACGGAAGTGGCCTGCTTGGATAGCAGCGTACCTGAAAGGTGAGCAATCATTGTCTCGGCTTAAACGGTCGCGATTGTAAGTTACGAATACGACCTTCGGCAACGCGGTACCAGATTTCGAGTTCCGAATGCTGAGTTCCAGGTTTCAAGTTTCAAGTTTCAGGTTTAGGGTTCCCCAGGTCAAAGGACTGTGAGATAGCGTTTACCGAATCGCGAGAGATCGATGGACCCGACACTTAAACCTGAAACCTGAAACTTGAAACCCGAAACTCGGAACTCGGAACTCGAAACTCGAAACTTGAAACCCGAAACTCGAAACGCTTTAGGCGTTACGCTGAATCCATCATTGGCGCTATACTGAGCGCGGCCTCAACCCAGAAACAAATGAAATCAGAAAAGATCTCTGAGCTGACGACGAACCGCCTGAGCGTTTACCTTCGCTGTTTGAACACACTGGTTGGCGCCGGCATCAAGACAATTTCGTCCCAGGCCCTCGCGGAGCAGTTCAACTTGAATTCAGCACAAATCCGCAAAGACCTCGGCTACTTTGGCGAGTTTGGGGTCCGCGGCGTCGGTTATTACGTAGCGGATCTGCGCGCCAATCTCACTAAGATTCTCGGTTTGGACACCGCCCATCGCGTGGGAATCATCGGAGCTGGCCGGCTGGGCACGGCACTGGCCAATTATCAAGGCATAGAAAAATCAAATTTCACGGTAGTCGCCTTATTCGACAATGATACCGAGAAGATTGGGACGCGCATTGGTCCGGGCAACGTGCTCGTACACGACGTGAAGCGCATGGCGCGGGTGGTCAAGGAGGAAAGCGTAGACGTCGCCGTGATTGCTGTCCCGGCGCGTGCCGCGCAACGAGTGTTAAATCAGGTTACCGGCGCGGGCGTCCGCGCCGTGCTGAATTTTGCACCGGCAGTCTTGAGTGCGCGCCTCGGGGTCAAAGTTAAGACCGTTGACTTAACAACTTCGCTGGAATCATTATCCTATTTCCTCTCGCGGCCGCAGGCGAGCGTGACAACCAAAGCCCACCAGGGCGCCAACCACGAAGAGCTGTCCGCGCACAGCGAACACGAGCTATAAGGACGACACTCGCGATTAATGGATGAGCAATCAGCTCGACGCGAAATAGTTCGCATCGGCCAACTCCTATACGAACGCAGTTACGTTGTTTCATCAGACGGCAACGTAAGTGTGCGTCTCGATGACGGCCGCATCCTGGCCACGCCGACGATGACGTGCAAGGGCCGCATGACGGAAGACTCTTTGGCGTTGACTGATGCGACCGGAAGAGCATTGAGCAATCGCAAAGCCTCGAGCGAGTTGGCGATGCACATTTTGATTTATAACGAGCGTCCCGACGTTAAGGCTGTCTGCCATGCCCATCCGCCACACGGAACTGCCTTTGCTGTCGCCGGTTTGGCGATCGATCAGCCGATACTTTCAGAAGTGATTCTGACACTGGGCTGCGTGCCACTTGCTGCCTATGGAACGCCTTCCACTGCGGAGCTGACGGAAGCGATGCGTCCACTCGTGAAGCATCACAATGCACTTTTGATGGCTAATCATGGCGCGGTAGCTTACGGGGCGGATCTGTGGCAGGCCTTCGATCGTTTAGAAACTCTGGAGCACACGGCGCGCATTGCGATCCTCTCGCGCATTTTAGGGGGGTCGAAGAATTTGCCAGTCGACGCGATTGAGAAACTGATTAATGTTCGAGAAGCAGCAGGATATCTGGGCGAGAGTGCTCGTTGTCAGGCCTGCGGGTATTTGCACGAAA
>PDVI01000027.1_pt1 | contig 12930 bp, 15 predicted proteins | sample 1369771 | NCBI WGS metagenome assembly PDVI01 (sample SAMN07795377, study PRJNA414565) | Alkali sediment metagenome, whole genome shotgun sequencing project. | isolation source: glacial lake sediment | place: Montenegro: Black Lake | collected 2016-06
GAACTACTTTGCCATCATCTACTTCATAACAATGTGTAAGATTTTCTTCATCTTTATAAAAAATATAGACTTTGTTATCGTAAACGCAGTAGTACATTTTATCAACAATCATACCTTCGGGTTTGATCTTTATGCCATCTTTTTCAACAATAACAGGGTATTCCACGCTTATACCATCTATGTGATAAAATAAATTCTATGCGAAATTATGGAAGGTATGTTGCATTTTTATCAATAGTTAATTTGATTCTGGAGCGTCTTTATAGGTCTGTGTTTCCCAGCACTATGAGATCTGATATCCATTGAATTGATTCAGTTATATCCAACTCACTTATCTTGATGAATCGAGCCTTGATTGGACCATCTTTTAGGTCATAAATTTCCGAAGGTGAGTTAGTCCCAGTTGATGAGTAATATTCGGCCGGAGTATAATTTTCTCCGTCATTAGAGAATTCAAGTGTAAAGAATTTTATCTCATTGTCTACGTTAGCAAAGCTGACTTTAAGCCCGCATATGTTTTGTTCCTGTCCTAAGTCCAATGCGGTCCACCTTGGTTTATGTGATTCAGTAGAATTCCCGTTGGTATTGTTAACATTGTTGGTATCAGTTTGTACATCCATTATGGGAATTTCATTATATTCACATGTGTTTGTAGATTGATGCTCGCTATTAAAGAAATCTAATTCTTTGTGTTGTAGTCCATTTGTTGTATCCACTAAATTATCATACTGAGTTACTACATGTTCCTCTGTTGGAGATACTTGTCCAAAACCAGATGAATCAGGATCGTCTGATTCAAAACTTTGATATGAATTATCATCATTATTATGACTGTTTAGCATATCTGTACTCTTAATATTATTGTCATCAGTACTCATAATATTGATATTATCATCAGTACTCATAGTACTAATATTACTTGAATCCAAGGCCACTTCTTTTACTTCGGGCTTTTCAACTTCTATCAAGCAAGTATAAGTAACATATTTTCCATCAGGGTATATTACTCGGAGTTCTAAAGTATTTGGACCATATATATCCGCAAAACTAAATTGAGTTTTTCCAACTCTGTGGAGCGGAGTCATCTCTGTTGTATCTGCGTCGTAATCAACATAGAACGCATTAATTTCGCGAGGTTTTGTTATAAAACTAAATGAAATAGAATCTTCCTGTGATATCGTGACCTCAGGTTCGAAATCATCTGGTAAATGAGGGAAATTAATTCTTTCCAAGTTTTCATTTTCCATAACTACGAATGGGGACATTTCATAGGACTTATTTTGATAGACCATTTTGGCAACTGGAACATTAATCTCCATCTTATTACTATCATCATCTGGTTTTTTGGAATCTGCTGATTTTTCGCTTTTTTCATCAGATTGTGCGGTAGCGGTTAACAGTATAGAGCTTTGAAGAGAAGTAATGAACAACATGATTAAGATTGACGAGAGTAAAACGTATTTCTTATTCCGGTTTAACGATTGTATCAAGACTTGATTCAAAATTTATTGGTATTCTTTTATATTTACGGAATGTCGAAAAAATTACTGAAATCAACAACAGGAAAATGACTTCATTGACTATAAGAAAATACCATAATATGTATAAATCAATTGGCTGCCATTGAAATATTTACTTGATGTTTTCATAAAATTTAAGATGCTTGGAATAATTTTTTATTCTTCCAAGAATCAATTTATCAAGTACTATTGAGTGAGAATATTTCCTTAAGTGAGATAGAAAAGAGAATAATATTTCATATTGATTTTGACTATTTCTATGCACAATGTGAAGAAATAAGAAAGCCAGAATTAAGAAATATCCCAAGCGTAGTTTGCGTATATTCGGGCCGGGAAGAAGATGCAGGTGTCGTCAGTACATGCAATTATGAAGCACGAAAATATGGTGTCAAGGCGGCAATGCCCATTAGATTGGCAAAGTCAAAATTAAAAGATGTTCATTCAAAGTTTCTTCCTACTGACATGCCCTATTACCGTGAAATATCCACAAAAGCAATGAGGATAATTCAAAATTACGGTGAACTCTTTGAGCAAGTCAGTGTAGATGAATGTTATATGGACTTTACAAAGATAACGAATTCAGATTTTGATGATGCAAAAATTTTTGCTGTATCTTTACAAAAAAATATCAAAGACCAGATTAAACTAACATGTTCAATTGGGGTGGGGCCCAATAAACTAATAGCAAAAATAGCATCGAGTATCAATAAGCCCAATGGAATAACAGTCGTACGTCTGGAAGATGCCAAACAATTTATCTCAAATTGTAAGATTGATGATATCCCTGGAGTTGGTCCAAAAACATCCAAGAAACTAGGAACACTAGGGATAAAATCGGTATCTGATATATCAAAGAAAGGTATTTTTGAATTAAGAGATGCTCTAGGTTATAAGATTGCAACTTTTCTGGTGAATGCGTCAAATGCAATAGATTATTCACAGATAAAAGTTCGTGGAACTTCAAAACAAATTGGCAAAATAGTTACCCTAAAAAAAGATACAACATCTTTGGAACAGATAAAATTGATAGTGGAAAATCTTTGTACATCTGTATTTGAAAATTTAGAAAATAAACGACAGGCATTCAGAGTTCTCACCATAATATTAATTTTAGAAAACCTTTTGATGAATTTCATAAGAATTCATTATCAATCATAAATGAAATGATTGGTAATAATTCAATCTCTCTTGACAACATCAGGAGAATTGGTATTGTAGTATCTGACCTAAAGGATATCTCAGGACAGGATTCGTTATTGAATTATTTTGAGAATTAGAATTTCGAAATGACAGTGTTGAAACTGGTAAAAATAATTTACATTGCGAGTGTAGATTGGTAGAGTAACACGGTGTAGTGATGATTTCTTGTATTTTATTTGTGTTTAATGATTCAATTATTTTTGTGCTTTAAGAAATCGAGATGCATTTCGTAATGATTTATGAAGATGTGAACTTGATTGATCTATTAACTAATTCTTCTACGACTTTGTCTGATTTTGATCCGATTATTCTTGCGTTTATGAAATTAGGTTTTCCCCCACCGCTCCCCATATTCTCATCTTTTCCTAGTTCTTCAAATATTTTAGCACAATCTAAATTAATATCATCACTCCTTGCAAAAATAAGAGATGCCATGTCATTGTCAACCATATTGACAAGAACAACAATTGTTCTTGATTTAAGTATCTTTTCTCCTGCGAAATCTTGAATAGTTCGCCAGTCCATATCATGCAGGATTGTCGTAATTAGATTCATGTTCTGATTGTCAATTGTCCGAACCGGTATATCTACCAGTAACTTATTTGTTAATTTTTTTAAACGATTGTGATATTGTTCTCTTTCATTGGATAGCTTCTTTATAGTGGCCTCTACTGTATTATAATTTGCTCCGATTTGAACACAAATATTATTAATCTTTTCTGTTATTCTAACTGCCTCGTCCATCGCATTTTTGCCAGTCATGAACCTGATCTCATAATCAGATCCATTCATTGACATACTAGTTACCAAGAAAAATATACATTCAGACAAATTATTAACATGTTCCATTGAGCATGCAGAAAGATCGTGGTTTTCTATTTCAACTACTGTAATGGCCTCTGCATTCTCCAATCTTGTTTCATTGGCTCTCAGATCTGGGAACACGTTCTTGGCTTCTTGTAGCGAGGAAAATGAGTGATGTGATATTTTTCTACCTTCCAAGATTAGTCGATTAACTTCCTTCTCAGCACAAGTTATCTTTTCAAAATCAAGTTCTACTTCTGATTTTCTTATGAACGCAATATTATATGGATCCTTATGTTCTACTTTTCTCACGCTTAGTGTCCTTTTTAATATTTTTTGCAGCGATCCAATAAAGGCATGTTCTGCAGTATGCGCTGCTCTCGTGTCCATACCTATCATCAATTCAAGTTACTAATATACAGGAGCATTAAAGCGTTGATTATTGATGACGCTGTAGGGCTTCCACCCTTTCTTCCAATATTTGTAATAAACTCCACATTCGTCGTTGAAAGTTCAGATTTTGATTCCGCTGCTGAAACAAATCCTACAGGTAATCCAATTACAAGTGCTGGTTTTACTGCATTTTCATTTATCATCTTGATTACCTCATACAATGCTGTTGGAGCATTTCCTATCACAACAATACCACCATCGATTTCTTTAGATGAGTATCTCATTGCCACTGTAGATCGAGTCTTATTTTCATTTTTAGCTATGTCGATTACCTCCTTATTCGATATATTGCATACAAGACTATTCCCAATTTTTGCTACAGATTTCTTGTTTATGCCCGACTGTACCATGTCAACATCAACAACTATGTGTCGCTTCTTCCTAAACGCTTCGAAAGCATTTTCGATGGCACTAGCTGAAAAGATAATTCCGTTCTTATCAGGTTTTGCAAAATCAAAATCAGCTGTCGCATGGATTACACGTCTGACAATATTCCATTGTAGTTCACTGTAACCATGAGTTCCAATTTCAGATTCAATGATTTTCATACTGTTTTCTTCTATACCAAGTGAAGATTCAGACATATCCCTGGACTTTGCCCTTACTGCTCTCTCGGTTTTATCACTACTTTCAATCAACTTTTCCTTCCGCCTCTTTTGCCCTTTCTAGTACTAAGTTCACGAGCTTGGGATCTACACCAAAATGCTCTGTAACATGAACCTTGATATTTTCTAGATTATAGTTTTCCAATGCAGAATTGATATCTTTTACAACATCATTTTTTATATGCGCTCCCTTGTGTAGGAAGTAGGGAACGATTATCACTGTACTTGGTTTGTTGGAAATAATCTTATCTATTCCGTTGGCTATACGTGGTTCATCTAATTCAAGAAAACAAAATGTAACACTTCTGAAATCTGGCTTTAGACTGTTAACCGTATGTACAAATGCAGTTCTAGCACTCCTGTCACTGCTTCCATGACCTATTACAAGTATGTCGCACTTGTCATTTGATAATAAAACATTATTTTTTTCTCTTGCAGTACGAATTCTATCTCTAATGAGCGATTCAAGTGTAGTATGATAGCTCAGGGGTTTTGTAATTACTACCTTTATCTTCCTATCATAACATATTCTCGCAGTTTTTTTTACAGAATCTTTTAACTTCATCCCGGGATACAAGAAATAGGGCATTACGGTAATGGAATCTACATTGTTGGAAATGCACTTGTTAATCCCTTCTTCGATGTATGGCGGTATAACTTCAAGAAAGCAATGATCTACATATGCATATTCACTTTCATCCCTGATCATAGTACATAATTGGGCAAGCTCTTCTTTTGCTTCTGGTTCTCTGCTGCCTCTATCGATTAGTAACAAAGCTTTGTTCATATTAATTATCTACCTTAGAGGAATTTATCCTAGACACTGCGACTGTGAGGTTAGGAGGGAACTTTTGCTTTGTCACTATTAGTTCACCACCTGAGCTAAGTATTGACGAGGCTTCTGATACACTTGATGTTCCTTCGTATTTTTTCACCACGTCTGAAGGATTTGGGACCATAATCTTGTCTAACTTTTCTTTGTCATAAAACTCTAAAGGGATTCCATGCTTGTCTGAAAAAGATCCTAATGAAGCAGGAGATTTACCTCTATTTATGGTTGAGAGATTTCTAATGCTATGAAAAGACAATCCATTTTCCTTCAAGACTTTCAATATACCATCCTCTATTTCCTTCTGAGTCGTATCCCAGTGAAAACCTAACCCCACTACAAGACTCTTTGGCCTATAAATTACGGATTTATTGACAAGGAGTGGATCTGTAATTATCTTGTCAGAAATTATTAAACCGGCTTTGAAATCATCTGATCTTAATTCATCAATATCCTTTACTATTGACACATTTTTTGGTAATTCTTTGTTCCACCATTTTGTTTCACCTGTATCCTGATAGACACCTATTTTTTCTTCATTAACCATAAAAGCACTAATCTTAGTAACGTTTTCAAAATTTTCAATACGCCATTTAAATTCGGAACCTAAAAGATCTACTGCTATCGTTTCATTGACATCGGCAGCTGTGGTGATTACAGGAGTTGAATTCAGTATATCTGCAATTGATTTGGTTAATGAGTTGGCTCCTCCCAGATGTCCAGAGAGAGTACTTATTACAAAGTTCGCCTTATCATCTATAACGATAACTGCTGGATCTGTCTTTTTATCTTTCAACAGATTTGATATTAAACGGATTACGGCTCCCAATGAAAAAATGCAAATTATGCTTTCATATTCTTTGAAAATCTCCTCAATCATGATTTTTGTATTCTTTTCAAACCAGATAATCCCATCAGAAGAATCTTTGTGTTTGGATTGCGCATAAATCGATGCTGAAGGAATTTTTTCTTTTATTCTTTTTGATATATTGATTCCATTTTTAGTAATACAAACAATAGCAACCTTGCTGCTCATGCATTACTTTATAAAATTTATTCAAATAATATACTTTGTGCTAATTTGTTGTGTCAAAGAAACATAAAAATTCAAATATTGAATGAAACAATAGTAATGCAGTATACAGATGACATTGACCTTCTTTTGTAAGAGGAATCGTCACACAGAATGTCCTGGTGAATGGCCTATGGGCGATTCGTGTGGCTCATGACGTAAAAATGTCAAAATGCGAATGCTCATGTCATGTATGAGCAAACTTATAAGCAAACGGTATGTTATGTGATAAGCAGGTTTTTTGGACTTTATTTGAATGTAGATTACAAAAATGATCTTAAATGGGGTCAGAAAATTCTGGTTTTCGATCACTTCTATTTCACTCAGCCACCACATCATCATACCCCGTTAATAATTTATTATTTATTGATTTCATTAATTCTTTCGCTTTTCGCTTCATAGGATCATTGATCTTGATTAGAACAAGTCCTTCTAATGGTTGACCATAACATACTAGAGAGTCATTTGGTGCAAAATAACATACAGGAAGTGTTAGTAAATCCTCTTCACCAATAACCTGTAAAATGACATCTTTTTCACCAGTGAGGGCAAATCGTATTTTGGTAATAGCTTCCTTAGTAATGGTTCCTGCGGGATTAATACATGAAATTATAGTAAAATTCTTTGACCTTAGTTTAGATATTCCATCATTCAAAATTGTATCTTTTTCTTGCCTCCTCTCGACCCCGTCAATTATGGCTAAGTCAGGGTAAATATCAAAGGCAACAAGTCTTTCAGTAGACCGGTCACCTACTGTTATTATTTTATGTTTAGTACCTGCAATCTCTTTTCTAATTTTTTTTTCTGTTATATCGCGATCCAGAATTAGCTTTCCTAATGGTTTTTTAAGTTCTGCAAGAACTTCAGGCGGTATTGACACTTTGTTCTTTTGACTGTTCGTTTTCTGCTTTTTCCTTGTCCTGTAATTCTGAGGCAATTATACTGATTCTACCAGCAACAGTACGGGCAATTTTGTCAAATATGACTGCCTGGGTATTATTAGGTTCTGAAATCGTTACCGGATTGCCGCTATCACTTCCTGACATTATTTGTTGATGGAGAGGTATTTCTCCAATGAAAGGAACATTAAACTGATCGCTAACTTTCTGTCCCCCACCTGTACCAAAAATAGCGATTTTATTATTACAATGTTGACATTCCAGATAACTCATATTTTCTATGACACCAATGATGGGGACATTCAACTTGTTAAACATCCCTACTGCCTTTACGGCCACATTCATTGCCACATCTTGTGGAGTGGTAACTATGATTATTCCGGTTATTGGTATTGTCTGTGCCAAAGTTAAAGGTGCATCTCCAGTACCGGGTGGTAAGTCAATAATAAGGTAATCAAGTTCACCCCAGTTTACATCCGTTAAAAACTGTTTTACGATTCCGGCCACAATAGGACCTCTATAGATTCCTGCTTGCTGCGATTGTTCATAAAAGAATCCCATTGAAATGACTTTTACTCCTTGAGCCAAAACAGGTTCTATCTTGTTATTAACTACTTCAGGTGCATCCTTGAGCCCTAGCATCAGAGGAACGCTTGGACCATAAATATCAGCATCCAGTAACCCTACCTTTGCGCCGGTCTTAGCTAATGTGAGAGCAAGGTTGACAGACACTGTTGTTTTTCCTACCCCACCTTTACCACTTGCAATTGCAAGTATATTTTTGACACCAGGTAACAATTCGTCCATTGAAATCGAACGTCCTTCCATGACCCTGGCAGTTACCTTAAGATCAAGATCTTTAATTCCCAAGTCCATCATAGAATTACGAACGGACTCTTCTATCTCACTATTAAAAGGACAAGCCGGGGTGGTAAGCTCCAATGTAAATCCAACTTTTCCATCGTTAATTGCAAGGTCTTTAATCATGCCCATTGAAACTATGTCTTTATGCAATTCGGGATCTTCGATTGTCTGTAATTTTGCCATGATTTGCTCTATTGAGACCATATTATCGTACTCTTCCAAAGAATATTTAAATCATACAATATCACTGACCCTGATACTGAGTCAAGAAATAATGAAAAGGTTCATAAATTGATAATTTAAACAGATTGACAATAAGTAATGTTTGCGATAATACACATGGATGATGTTGTTAGAATCCCTCCCAGTATGATGAAAAAATCTCTCTATGAGACCACAATGGAAATTCTCAAGGAAAAATACGAGAGTATGATAAATCCTGAATTGGGTTATGTTATCATGATTATTGATGCAAAAGCAAATAAGGTCGGAAAATTGGTTTCCGGTGACGGTGCAACCTTTCATAAGGTGTCTTTTAAGGCGTTAACATTTTATCCTAAAATGCAAGAAATTGTTGAAGGAGAAATTGTCGAAATTACTGATTTTGGTGCGTTCGTAAGAATAGGTCCAACTGATGCATTATTGCACCTTTCTCAAATAACTGATGATTATCTAAAGAGCGATGTCAAGCAAGGGGTAATAGTTGCAAATCAATCAGCCAAATCCCTTAAAATTGGATCAAAGCTTAGAGCAAGGGTTACCGCGATAAGTTTGGGAAAAGGCTCGGCAATGGGTAAAATAGGAATTACCTGCAGACAGCCTTTCCTTGGAGCTCTTGAATGGATTGAAGAAGAGATAAAGAAAGCCAAGAACCCTGCTGCAAATAACCAAAAAGAAAAAGAAAAAGAAAAGAAAGGGACAGTGGCAGCTTAATGGCGAAGGAACTTGCATGCAAAAAATGTAAGGCCATTACTATTGGAAAGGTGTGTCCTGTTTGCAAGTCTACCGAACTTTCATCCGATTGGTCTGGTACAATAGTAATATTTGATTCAAAGAATTCTTTGGTTGCATCAACACTTCAAATCTCTACTCCGCACAAATATGCATTAAAAGTAACTTGACATTTAAGAAAAAACCAAAAGATCTAAATCAATATTTCAGTTTGCGAGAATCTCTCATTAGATTTCTCAGAGAAGATATAGCCACAGGCGATCTGACCAGCGAATATGTAATAAACAAGGATCTAAAATCTTCATCATTTATTATTTGTAAATCTGAAAGTGCAGTTGTCGCAGGGCTTGAAGAGGCCAGAACAATATTTGACATTTGCAAATGTGGTTCAAAAAGTTTAGTCAAAGACGGTGCCTTAGTAAAAAAAGGTAGTAGGGTAATGACTGTTAAAGGAAATACTAGATCTATTCTAAAAGCTGAAAGAACTGCTTTAAATTTAATGATGCGTATGAGTGGGATTGCAACTGACACAAGGAAATATGCAGATATTGCAAAAGCAGTTTCAAAAGATATAAAAATAACAGGAACCAGGAAGACTGCACCCGGCTTGAGATACTTTGATAAGAAATCAATTGTGCTGGGTGGTGGATATGCACATAGAAATACACTGGATGAAATGATACTAATAAAGGATAATCATCTTGCGGTGACCAAATCCATAGAGGAAGCCATTTCGATGGCTAGACAAAAGTCTGGCAAAAATATCAGGATAGAATGCGAAGTTATCGATACAAAATCATCGATAGAAGCGATTAATAGTGGTGCCGTGTTGGATAACTTTTCTCCTCAACGCGCCCAGAAAACCATTACCTATTTGAAGGAACTCGGTCTACGAAAAAAAATACTGATAGAAATTTCAGGTGGTGTCAATCTTTCGAATATCAAAGAGTATGCACATGCTTTACCAGATATGATATCAGTAGGTTCCTTAACTCACTCTAGTAAATCAGTTGATTTTTCGATGGAAATGGAAAATAACTAATTGATAAATTAATTACGATTAGTTAATCACTCTCAAGGAATTACTACCAAAGATATCAGTTGAATATTTGATTAAGATATCATTAACATACGTTCGATAGGAACCCTGGCCTTATCTGCAATTTGTTTTGGCACCTTGACTTCATATTGTTTATGTACAAGTGAGTCAACTACTTTTTCAATTGTTATCTGTTTCATGTATTTGCAGACAGCATTTTCCTTAACTGGTATGAACACCTTGTCTGGATTTTCTTTTTTCATTCTGTACATGATACCTGTTTCTGTGGCAACAACAAACTGATTGTTCTCTGATTTTCTGGCATGTTGCATCATCCCTTCAGTAGAAAGAATATGAGCTTTCCTCGTTATGTCGCCAGAAGCCAGACCATACAGAGTTGATGAGGTACAGCCACATTCAGGATGAATCATGAATTCTGCAGTATTGTATTTTTGAAAAATATTATTAATGTCAGCTGCAGTGATACCCGCATGAACATGACATTCTCCTGGCCATACATACAAATTCTTCCTGCCAGTGACCTGACCAACATACGAGCCCAAGAACATGTCAGGTAAGAATAAGATTTCAGTATCATGGGGAATGCTGTTTACGACCTTTACTGCATTGGATGAAGTGCAACAATAGTCAGAGAGGGCTTTTACTTCTGCACTGGTATTAACATAGCTAACTACGACAGCACTAGGATGTTCTTCCTTCCATTTCATTAATTCAGATGAATTTATCGTCGAAGCAAGTGAACATCCGGCTTCCAGATCGGGAATCAAGACTGTCTTTTCGGAGCATAGAATTGAAGCGGTTTCTGCCATGAAATGTACACCACAAAATACAATAATGTCGGCATCTGTTTTGGCTGCTTCTCTTGATAACGCCAGAGAATCGCCTATAAAATCAGCAATATCTTGAACCTCGGGGACCTGGTAATTGTGTGCCAAAATGATAGCGTTGCGCTCTTTCTTTAGTGCGTTTATTTGATCGAAATGCATTGATTGGACTAGTGTCATCTGATGCGCTTGTTTTACACAAGTATAGATTTAAAGTAGTACAATTTAGGATAACATTGCCTATTTCACGCATGATAAGGGCAATACTTGCCACTTTGATATGATAGAGAAGTAAGATGAATTAATGCAGTAATAGATATATTATATCAAAGTGAACCCTATTTCAAATGCCAACTCATGGATCGTTAACAAAGGCAGGAAAAGTAAGAGGTCAAACTCCCAAGATTGAAGGTAAAAAGAGAGTAAGTCCCATATCAAAATTGAGAAACAAGATAAATTTTGTAAAGAGATTTGAAAAGAGGCGCCAGCCCGGACAGAAAAAGCCAGAACGTATGGGTAGAAGACGCTAGTGACGCTAGTCTGAAACTCATTATTTATCACCCTTCTTAAATTATTTTAGAGATACTTCATTGTTTAGCAACATGTAAATCCGAATATTGACAAGTGAAATTATTACAATATGGAGAAGAAAGTTGCAGTAATAGGCTATGGCAGCATTGGTAAAGAAATTATCGCATCAGCAAAAAGACAAGAGATTCCAAATGCCAAGATTGTAGCAGTATTTGATAAACAATCTCAAGTTGTTAATTCGGTTGATAATGAAAATTCCGATGTGCATTTGTTTTCAGATTTCGATGATTTCTATAATTCCCAAACTTATTCCAATCTAGATGTCATAATAGAGTGCGCTTCAAAAGACGCCGTTAAAGAATACGGTAAAAAAATAATCGAATCAAAAAAGGACCTGATTGTTTTGAGTGTGGGTGCATTTTCAGATAAAGAATACTTGGCAAAATTACAAGATTTGTCGAACTTGAACAATACTAGAATATTGATACCTACTGGTGCCATTGCAGGACTAGATTCCATTAGAAGCGTAAAAAAATATCTGGATAGTTTGTCTATTACGACAACAAAGCATCCCAAATCACTTGCAGGGGCACCGTTCTTTAAGATATCAAAAATAAAGTTAGATGGTATTAACAGCGAAACAGTCCTTTTCGAGGGTAATGCTTCTACTGCTATTGAGTTATTTCCTGCCAATGTGAATGTAGCAGTGGCAACCGCACTGGCTGGAATTGGCTTGGAAAAAACTCGCGTAAGGATCATTGCAGACCCACTGATATCAGTGAATAAACATGAAATAGTAGCCAAGGGGAGTTTCGGAGAAATACACATAATCGTCCAAAATATACCAAGCCCTTCAAATCCTAAAACCAGTTACTTGGCATCTCTTTCTGCTATCGAATGTTTGAGAAGCCTGTGTAACGAAAGTTTCAGAATAGGGACCTGATACGGACAAATTTTGACAGTTTATATGTGGAATATTTATTTGACAAGATTAACTATGAGTTATAACGGATTTAAGACAAACGACATGTTCGGTCCAAAACCAGTAGAAGTAGGAAAGGAATACGACGTGCAGATCACGGAATTAAGTAGGAAAGGAGATGGAATAGCAAGGATACAGCGATTTGTGATATTTGTAAAGAATGGAAAGGTAGGCCAAAATACAAAGATAAAGATAATCCAGGTTGGAAATAGATTTGCTACTGCTGAAATTGTCAACGATTCTGAAAGTCAGAGTCAGACTGAGACAGCACCTGCAAATGCTGAAGCCAATACAGAAACAAGTACAGAATAGACAACCTCCCCCCAGTTACTTTTG
>PDVI01000028.1_pt1 | contig 12740 bp, 15 predicted proteins | sample 1369771 | NCBI WGS metagenome assembly PDVI01 (sample SAMN07795377, study PRJNA414565) | Alkali sediment metagenome, whole genome shotgun sequencing project. | isolation source: glacial lake sediment | place: Montenegro: Black Lake | collected 2016-06
CCGCCGGCGCGGTGGCTGTTAATGAACTAAGCGGTTGTGGAAATGACTCGTTCCACGAGGCCTTATCTTGACACAAACAAGTATGGTCGCTAGTCTTACCGTTTTCGTTTACCAGGAGATTTGATCACTTATGGCGAAGCCCACATTTCAACCAAATAATCGACGACGGGCTAAGACTCACGGCTTCCGCGCGCGGATGGCCACCAAGAACGGCCGACTGGTACTAAAGCGACGGCGGGCAAAGGGTCGCAAGCGCCTGACACCAGCGCATTACTAAATCTGTCATGAAGCATAGCCTTCGTGGTAGCCGCGATTTTCAGCAGGTGTACAAACGAGGGAAGCGGTATGAAGGCTCGCTGTTAACCGCTTTTGCCTTGCCTAATAGATTCGCGTATCACCGCCTGGGTATTACAGCCTCGAAAAAGGCACTCGGGAAAGCGATTGAACGAAACCGGGCCAAGCGTCTACTTCGAGAAACCTTTAGATTGGCGGCGCCGCCTCTAGGTAATCTCCGGAGGAAGTACGACTGGGTGCTCAACGGGCGGCGGCGACTGTTATCATCAAAGGTGACGAGCTCTCTGGCGGAGTTTGAAAGAATCATCGGCACCGTCGCAGGTGATGAAACTGTCTCCGAATGAAATACAAGCGGCGTGAAGACAATTCTAATTTCCATACTTAGGTTTTATAAGTTAGCCGTCTCACCTTTGCTTCCGCCTTCCTGTAGATTTGTTCCAACCTGCTCCGAGTTTGCGATGGAGGCAATCGCCCGGCACGGGGCGCTGCGCGGATCTTTTCTGGCGCTTCGTCGCTTAGCCCGCTGTCATCCCTTCAATCGTGGTGGTTACGATCCGGTAAAGTGAGATCCAAATCCGAATCCGTCGCGCAGGTATCTTAATCAAAAATGCAGCAGAAGCGTTTACTACTCGCCCTACTTATCTCGGTTGCAATTCTGTTTACTTGGAGTCAGTTCTTCGTTAAGCCTCCACAGCAGCCCGCTCAGAATCAGCCTTCAGCAACGGCAACTCCCTCTCCCGCGAGTTCAAGTGCAGCGGCCACTCCTCTGCCGACTGCCACCCAGACGAATGTGGCAGCCGTGAATCCGGAACCACAGGTGCAGCGCACTGTAACTATCAAGACTCCGCTGTATGAGGCGAAGTTGGATAGCAGAGGCGCTGAGGTTATTGGTTGGATAATCAAAAAGAACAAGGATAGCGGTCGGGAGATTCATTCGGTTGCAGGAAGCAATGCCAATCCCGTTCCTCTGGAGTTGGTTTCCTCTGAAGGGCTGCAGCGCCAACCGCGGCAGGTACCGCTTCAGGTTGTGACTGGAGATAACGCGCTGGATGCCGCGCTGGCTAGTAGTAGTTATGCGGTGGAAGGCGTTGACTCTCCCGCCGGTGATGTCGAATTGATTCTCAACGGCAGTGAAAAGAAGACCATCAGCTTTTCAGTACGAGATGCGGCGTCGGGTTTCGAAGTCTCCAAGAGATTAACATTCGACGCTAACGACTACGCGGTTGATCTGGAGTTGAAGATTCAGCGCGGCGGGCAGGTGGTCCCGGCAAAGCTGAAGCTTGGACCCAGTGAGGGCGACCAGGGAATCAAGACTTACACATTCTATTCAGTTGCCCCAGAAGGGATCGCTTCACTCAACGACAGAATTGAGCGGCACGCGGCGGTTGCGATAAATGAAAACAAGTCGTCCCCGGATCGCCTGAGCTTAGCGGGTGCGGTCGATTGGGCGGCAGTGGGCGACACTTATTTTGCGATGGCGGCAATACCCTCGCAGCGACTTGAAGGCCTCGAATTTCGAACGATCCAATACGATTACCAATCAAACGGCAAACCTGAGAAGCGCTACCTTACGGAAGCGATGATCCCCATTCCATCCGATGGGTCGAAAACAGTTTTATATGTCGGGCCCAAGGATCACTTCATCCTCACTGAGGATAGTCAGAAAATCAGCGCCGGAATCGGCCGCCCCATCGATCTGGAAGGATTGATTGATTACGGATGGTTCACCTGGCTGTCACGGCCGATTGCAGTCCCGATCCTCAAGGCCATTCGCTGGTTGTACCGTCTCACCAACAGCTATGGCGTAGCCATTATCCTTTTCACGATCGTCATCTACTCGCTTTTCTTTCCGCTCAAGTGGCGCTCATCGAAAGCGATGAAGAAGGCTCAGAAACTTGCGCCCCGGATGAAGGATCTCCAGGAAAAGATCAAGGGGATGAAGCAGAATGATCCAAAGTTAAAAGAGCTGCAGATGGAGCAACTGCGGCTGATGAAGGAAGGCAACCCACTCGGCGGGTGTTTGCCGTTACTCATTCAGATGCCGTTCCTTTTTGCTCTCTACCGGGCCATTACCATCTCCCTGGATTTTCGGCAGGCGACTTTTCTTTGGCTGACAGATCTCTCAGCCGGGGATCCGATACACATTCTGGAATTCCTCATGGCTGGAACCATGATTGTTCTCCAACTGATAACGCCGGCACCATCGGCGGATCCCATGCAACGGAAAATGATGGCGATAGGAATGCCGCTCTTTATGCTGTATGTGCTTTGGGGTGCTCCCTCTGGTTTGCTAGTCTACTGGCTAGTCGGAAATATTGTAGGATTCAGTCAACAGTTCCTGATTAATCACCTGACAAAGACCGATGGGGATGTCGCGCCAGCACCGGCCAAGGCATAGCTGGTCTTAAATTCTGATGGATGAAACGTACAGACAAGTCGTCGAATTTCTGCAAGATGTCTTTGTAAAGTCCGGACTAGAACTCCGGGTGAAGCTCGAGCAGGTCGCGGAGGGTGCCGCCTTAGATCTGGAGGGTCGCGACGCGGAATTACTCCTGGCAGAGGGAGGTGAGGCATTGGAAGCCATTCAGCACATCGTCAACCAGGCCTTCGGCAGAAAGTTGGGAAGAGGTCAGCGACTGGTTTGTGATGTTCGTGGCTTTCGCGCCACGCGTGAAGCGGAATTGCGAGCCATGGCCCAACACGCTGCGACTCAAGTGCGCTCCACTGGTCAGGCCTTTACTTTTGGCGCTATGAACGCCAACGAGCGGCGAATACTACATCTCACGTTGGCAGACACTGAAGACCTTCAAACGGAGTCTATCGGTGATGCAAGGGATCGCCGGTTGAAAGTCAGTCTAAAAGCCCCCACCAAATAGTTCTTTCCGCGTTCGAATTTTCTCAATCGTTCACGATGGACACCATCGTTGCACTTTCAACCGCTCCCGGTCGCAGTGCTATAGGTGTAGTTCGCCTCAGTGGTCCACGGACACTCGAAATCACAAAGCTGCTTGTAGGAGATGAAGACCTCACGATGCAACCTGGGCAAGTTGTAGTGCGAAATCTCCAGCCCGCCGGCGAGGCAACTGCTTTAGACAAAGCCGTCTTGACGTATTTTGCCAAGCCGCATTCTTACACCGGTGAAGATGTCGTTGAGATCAGTTGTCATGGGTCTCCGGTAATCCTGCGCCGGGTGATTGACCACGTGCTGTTGTTGGGTGGTCGTTTGGCGGAGCCCGGAGAATTTACTTTAAGAGCACTGGGAAACGGCAAGCTCAATTTGAGCCAGGCGATCGCTGTACGCGATCTGATCAGCGCGCGTAGCGAGGCCGCAGCCAAGCATCGGCGTTAGAGTTCGTTGAGGACGACTTACCTGAAGTCGAAAAAGGAAAGCTGAGAGAGAACTTGCTCACAATAGCGACTGAGCTCTCGGAATTGGCCCAAACATTTGACGTTGGACATTTGTTGCGGGATGGCCTGCGAGTGACCATTGCCGGCGCCCCTAATGTCGGTAAGTCCAGTCTTTTCAACGTGTTAGTAAAGACTGACCGCGCTATCGTTACGGATATCCCGGGAACGACGCGCGACAGTCTCTCAGAGTCGATAAGCATCGGGGGCTTCCCAGTTACGCTTACGGACACAGCTGGTCTTCGCGAGTCGGCTGATCACATCGAACAGCTCGGCGTGGGGCGAACGCACCTGGCAATCGCCGATGCGGACCTGGTCCTGTTAGTCGTTGACGGATCCGAACCCACCACAGGGCGAGAGATCGAGGCGATCGCCAATGGAACCCAACGATTGATAGTTAGAAACAAGTTGGACCTTCCCTCATTTCGCGGACAGAATCGGGAGCCAGCAGCCGCGGAAATAGTATTGGAGGTTTCCGCGGTTACCGGCGTGGGGATAGACGAGTTACGTGCTGCTATAATCTCCTTCTTCGGTGACTCTGAAACGGCGGATTCAGCTTTACTCATCACGGATGCTCGGCAACACGATCTCTTGGGACGTGCGGCGCTTGAAGTAAGAGCGTCCGCGGAAATTCTGCAAGAGGGTCATGGTGAGGAGTTGATCGTCCTGGGATTACATAACGCATTGGGTTTCATTGGAGAGATAACCGGCGAGACAACGACTGAAGATATTCTTGCAGAGATATTCTCCACGTTCTGCATCGGCAAATAAAGACCATGAGTTTCGATGAAGTATTCGATGTAATCGTCATCGGCGGCGGGCATGCTGGGTGTGAGGCCGCTTCGGCATCAGCGCGTTTGGGATCGAGCACGGCACTCGTAACGATGAACCTTGACCTTATCGGTCAGATGTCGTGTAACCCGGCAATCGGTGGGATTGCGAAGGGCCACTTGGTTCGTGAGATTGATGCCTTAGGTGGAATCATGGGTCGCGTAGCCGATCGAACCGGGATTCACTTTCGGTTGCTAAATCGCTCTCGAGGGCCAGCGGTTCAGTCGCCACGGACACAATCGGATCGGGCGCTATACCGCAGAGAAATGAGGCTTACCCTTGAGAACACATCAGGACTGCACCTGCGTCAAGGCACTGTGGTTGATTTGATCGTAATTCAAAACGAGATTAAGGGAGTGGGACTGCTTGATGGCAGGACGCTTGGAGCGCGTGCTGTAGTAGTCGCTACGGGCACGTTTCTTAATGGACAGATTCACACGGGCCCTAAAAGCTACAGTGCTGGACGCGCAGGAGAGCCGGCGTCCATCGAACTGGCACAAGCGCTACGGCGTCTGGGCCTGCCTGTCGGTAGGTTGAAAACAGGCACTCCCCCGCGGATGCAGAGGCGGTGCCGTTTTCGTTCGCCACCGAGGAGATTGAACAGCGACAACTGGATTGCTATCTCGGTTATACAACAAGCGCGGTTCACGAGCTGATCCGCAAGAATCTTCGGAGCTCGCCCCTATATTCGGGAAAGATAACCGGGGTAGGACCTAGATACTGTCCGTCAATCGAGGACAAGGTCGTCAAGTTTGCAGGGAAGGACCGACATCAGCTTTTCCTTGAGCCCGAAGGACACGATACGAATGAGGTTTATTTGAACGGCTTCTCAACGTCCTTGCCCGCCGAGTTACAACAGGATTTGGTTCGGCTAGTTCCGGGCTTAACGAACTCGAGCATAATTCGCCCTGGTTATGCTATTGAGTATGACTTTGTTGACCCAAGGGAACTGGGACCAGACCTGCAAACGATTAGATTCGCGGGCCTTTACCATGCAGGTCAAATAAATGGCACTACCGGATACGAAGAGGCCGCCTGTCAGGGGCTCATTGCGGGAATCAACGCGGCTTTGAGAACTCAGGGTAGAAGTAGTTTCCGAGTTCGACGCGACCAGGCTTACATAGGAGTGCTAATTGACGACTTAAGGTTAATGCTGAGGTTCGACAATGCTGATTCCCGGCTTCAGCCGCAGGGGCGAGAATTGGGACTTGTTGTGGACAAGGACTGGGAACGGTACAACTTACGTCAGGATCGCATCCTTAAATTACGACGGATTATTGAAGAAACGAAACTCCGTCGCTCTGAGGCCGGTTATGCCGCTGCAAGTCTTGCCGTTGGTTCTAATCTTGGTGACTCAATTTCACTCGAACAGTTGTCGAAGCGAGCTGGAGTGGGAGCCGATCTCATAAGCTCATTGATATCGGAGCCGCTGAGTCCGGCTGAGGTGCGGGATATTAAGAGTGTCTTAGCCGACGTGCTGTACGAGGGATACATAGAGAACCATAAAACTCAGGCGGAGCGGCTGTATCATCATGACGGATTGCGTATTCCGGAGCAGTTCGACTTCCGCGGATTGGGCGGGCTTTCCCACGAGATGGCAGAGCGGCTCGAAAGGGCGCAGCCGGGGACGTTTGGGGATGTCAGAAAAATCGCAGGAATGACCAGTGCCGGCCTAACAGCGCTTTTGGTTAATCTGACGGTTGCCAATGCGCCTGCTTCGAGAAGTTTCACGTGAAACAAACTCAAAACATTCGACGTTTCACGTGAAACGTTACGAATTCCTCGAGAAACCTAATAAAAAACCCTCATTACGCCTCGGCGATTAGCGACGGCCCCAATGTGTGTGGTAATTTTACCCGCCAATTCTCGGGTAAACGTCGCAGAATGATCAAAATCATCGCTATCGCGAATCAGAAAGGTGGCGTCGGCAAGACCACCACGGCGGTGAACCTTGCCGCGGTCTTGGCTAAGGAGGGGTTGCGCGTTCTCCTGGTCGATGCGGACCCTCAGGCTAATGCCACCTCAGGCGTAGGGATCGTGCGTGGCAGTTTTCGTCGCAGTCTCTATCATGTGTTGGTCCTCGGAGAAGCAATCGAGAACGTCGTACTCGAGACCGAAATACCAGGGCTAAACGTCGTTCCCTCGAACAAGGACCTTGCCGGGGCGGAAATTGAGCTCGTGGAGGTCGAGAAAAGAGAATTTAGGCTGCGCAATGCGCTGGTTCCCCTGGAAGGTTCCTACGATTACATAATAATTGACTGTCCGCCCTCGCTGGGGCTTCTCACGCTTAATGCACTTACGGCCTCCAAGTCGCTCTTGGTCCCTATACAAGCCGAGTACTATGCACTGGAGGGAGTTACGGAGCTCTTCGATACACTGGCGCGCATTAGACGCCTCCATAACTCGAACTTAGCGATTGAGGGCCTGCTCCTTACCATGTACGACGAACGAACTAACCTGTCGACCGCGGTCGCCTCGGATCTTCGAGACTTCTACGGAAGGCAGGTTTTTAAAACCGTCATTCCCAGAAATGTTCGGTTGGCAGAAGCCCCAAGCTACGGGAAACCCATAATCGTCTACGACCCCCACTCAAAAGGATCGGAGGCCTATATCGAATTATCCAAGGAGATCCGAACCTATGACACGCAAGCCGCTGGGCCGGGGACTGGGAGCACTCCTGTCGGCTGACAGAACTCACGAGGCTGCAGAGTCAATCGAGTTAGATCCCTCGCTCATCGAGCCGTCTTCTGTTCAACCAAGAATCAGATTCGACGAAGCGTCTCTAAAGGAGCTGGCCGATTCCATTAGGGCAAACGGCGTCGTGCAGCCGCTCTTAGTTAGGCGAAGCGGCAGACGTTTTGAGCTCATCGCCGGTGAGCGCAGATTACGGGCCGCAAGAATCGCCGGCCTCGAAACGGTGCCGGTGGTAGTTCGGGAAGTTCCTGATGAGAAACTGCTTGAGATTGCCCTCGTAGAAAACATCCAACGCGAAGATCTGAATCCCATTGAAGAGGCCCTTGCTTACCGGGGGCTCCTGGAAGGAGTAGGATTGACCCAGGAATCACTCGCCTCGCGAGTTGGGAGGGACCGTTCTTACATAACAAACTATTTGCGGCTATTGCGACTTCCTGAGGACGTTCAAAGGCTCGTTCAGAACAAATCACTGTCGGTCGGTCACGCGCGCGCCCTCCTCGGAATCACCGAGGCAATCCGCCAAAGTGAACTCGCATTGGCCATCATAAAGCGGGACCTGTCAGTAAGAGAAACCGAGCAACTCATTCGCCGTTCAGCAGGTAGGAGCCGTCGCCCCAGAGCCGCCGTCCCGACTGCAGGAATCCTGGATCCCAATACCAGAGCCCTGGAAAGCAAACTGCGACGAGAGCTTGGAACACAAGTTACAGTGGTTCAAAAACAGGGGACAAACGAGGGGCTACTTCAAATAGAGTTTTACAGTTGGGCCGACTTAACCCGCATTACCCAGCGCCTTCTCGCATCAAATGCACAAAGTACATCCGGTGGCGCCTAGATGGATTGTAATAAGAACAACGCACGCTCCCCTAGGCTTCCCAGTTTATGGCACGCAGGAATAGGCATGGCTAATTCGGGAATTTAGGGCGACGGATTGGATACCGGGTTGAGGCAGCTTTGAGGTCTAACCTGGGAAACCGGGTGTCATTTGACCGGTTTTTTGCGCACGTGTTAGACTCGGCGACTTTTCGCGAACGGGAATTTTGCGCTTATGGCGATTCTTCTACTACTTGCTGAAACTTCAATCCAATTGGTGCCGGACGGAAGCATTCTGCTTCACATATTCCTGATCCTCCTCATGATTGCGGTTCTCAACCGCACTCTATTCCAGCCGATTAATAGAATTCTGGCCGAGCGCGAGAAGAAGGGTAGTGGAGCACTAGCTGAAGCGGCCGAGATGGAGAGCAAAGTAAGTTTAGCTAACCAGCAGTACGTTGCTGCGCTGCGAACCGCAAGGGCCTCAGGCTACAGGCTGATGGAGGAGAAACGCGGCGAGGATATCCGCGATCGCGAAGGCCGTCTTGCCTCGTTGAAGGCGGAGATCGAGGCGCGACTTTTGCGGGAACGCGCGCTAATAGAGGGTCAGGCGAAGGAGGCTCGCTCAGGCTTTGATCCCTTGGCCTTAGCGGAAAGGATCCGTGACCACATTCTTAAGCCGGTTGGAGATTCCGGGAGGGTTAATTAGGTGCTCATGGTTCTAATTCTAGCGGACTGGCTGGATTACCCGGGATTTGAAGCTTGGCGTTTTGTAAATCTCTTCCTCTTCATAGGGGCCGCTCTTCTTCTGCATCGGTGGCGCGGAAGGCCAATTCGCGAAAAATTGCGCCTCAGGCGGGAACGTATCAAGTTGGAGCTTGAAAGCGCGCGGCAGAGAAGGGACGCGGCTGCGGCTAATCTTGCAGCGGTCGAGGCACGCCTGGCAGAAGTGGACAAGGAGGTGGCGAAGATTCTCGCCGAGGCCGAAACTGAAGCGGAAATGGAAAGGCGTCGTTTAAAGGCCGCTACCGAGGCGGAGATTTCCAGATTGCGATCGCAGGCCGAGAAAGAGGTCGCTAAGCTCGTTAAGAATGCGCAGATCGAGCTTAGGCAATTCGCGGCGTCGCAAGGGATCCAAGCAGCGGAGACGCTGATTCGGCGCGATCTTGATCCTGTCAAAGATGCGCGACTGATAAATGTTTCGGCTGAACAGTTCGGGGGGATGCGACATTGAGTTCAACGTCAGTAAGTCGGCGGTATGGGGTAGCTCTTGCGGATGTGTTAAGTGGCAGCGGGCAGGAACGAACCATTCAAGATGAACTTAACTCCTGGGAACGGATGATCAGTTCGAACCCGGAACTGCGAGAGGCATTTGCGAATCCAACTGTCCCCTATGAACAGAAGAGAGGGGTTCTAAATGAGCTCATCGCTAAAACCAAGGTTAACCCGATCACTGCAAATTTCCTGCAGATCCTTCTAAAAAACCAGAGGCTGACCGCTTTGGGCGAGATAAACTCCAGGCTCGCCACTGTGCTTGATGATCGAGCTGGTGCAGTCGCCGCTCATGTCACGACGGCCAATCCGGTGAACGAAGAAACCCAAAGGATTTTGTCAGAGAAGCTGTCCCGGTTCACCGGAAAATCTGTTCGGCTTAGCTTCGCCGTTGATAATAGTTTGATTGGCGGAATCGTCACGCGCGTGGGTTCGACTGTGTACGATGGTTCGATTCGGACGCAGTTAGATGAGATGGAGAAAGCACTGGCCGGCAAGGCTTGAAACTTTCGCGCCAGCGGCTGAAGGAAGAATGAGGGCATGAACGCTACGGAGAAAATGAACATTATAGAGGATTGAAATGGACCAACTTAGGGCGAACGAGATCAACGAGATCATTCGGAAGCAGATTCAGAATTTCGAAGTTGGCGTGACTGTGATGGAAGTGGGTACGGTCATCAAAGTAGGCGACGGCATCGCTGAGATTCACGGACTCGAAAAGGTGATGGCCGGCGAACTACTCGAATTCCCGCATGCCGTGCGCGGCCTGGCGCTGAACCTGGAAGAAGATAAGGTCGGCGCCGTTCTGTTTGGCGAATTCCAGGCAATCAAAGAAGGCGACTTGGTCAAGCGCACCGGACGAATCATGCAAGTCCCGGTGGGCGAGAGCCTTATAGGCAGAGTGGTTGACGCGCTGGGGGTGCCGATCGACGATCAAGGTCCGATTCTGACTGAAAACTTCAATCCGATTGAGCGTATCGCGCCCGGAGTTGTTGACCGCCAACCTGTGAAAGAACCGCTGCAAACAGGTCTTAAGGCAATCGACGCGATGGTCCCGATCGGCCGCGGGCAACGCGAGCTGATTATTGGCGACAGGCAAACTGGTAAGACGGCGGTAGCGGTCGATACGATCATTAACCAGAAGGGTAAGGACGTAATTTGCATCTACGTCGCGATTGGGCAGAAGGCCTCGACGGTTGCGCAAGTTGTGAAGACGCTCCACGACTTCGGAGCCATGGAGTACACGATTGTGGTGAAGGCGACAGCTTCTGATCCAGCGGCGATGCAATTTCTTGCCCCGTATTCAGGGGCTGCGATGGGCGAGTATTTTCGCGACAACGGCAAACACGCGCTGACTATTTACGATGATCTTTCAAAACAGGCCGCAGCTTATCGGGAAATCTCGTTGTTGCTGCGGCGGCCTCCTGGACGCGAGGCATACCCTGGCGACGTTTTCTATCTACACTCGCGTTTGTTAGAACGCGCCGCAAAACTCTCCGACGCTAAGGGCGGTGGTTCACTAACAAGTCTCCCGATTATTGAGACTCAGGCCGGCGATATTTCCGCCTACATTCCGACTAACGTTATCTCGATTACTGACGGTCAGATTTTTCTCGAAGCGGATCTCTTTAATAGCGGCATTCGTCCGGCGATCAACGTTGGTAACAGCGTCTCGCGCGTGGGTGGTTCGGCGCAGATCAAAGCGATGAAGCAAGTTGCCGGCACGCTGCGAATTGACCTGGCTCAGTTTAGAGAGCTCCAGGCGTTTGCCCAGTTCGGATCCGATCTCGACAAGGCCACTCAGGCCCAACTCGCGCGTGGACAGCGCCTGGTGGAGATACTGAAACAGCCGCAGTACCGGCCGATGGCGATTGAGAATCAGGTGCTCGTGATCTGGGCGGCGAGTAACGGATTTACTGATGACATCGCGGTTGAAGAAGTTAAAGCATTCGAATTAGAGCTGCTGAAGTTCATTGAAAATTCGCACCCGGGGTTGTTGCAAATCAAAGATTTCAAGGAGCTGTGGAAGGAAAAAACTGCGACCACGGATTCTTCGGCGAGTGCGGCAACATCTGCTGCTGAACCTGCGACCGCCAGTGCTTAATCACAACTTGTTCGAGTAACGAACCACGATGCCGAATCTGTTAGACATCCGCCGCCGGCTAAAATCGGTAAAGAACACTCAGCAAATTACCAAAGCCATGAAGATGGTTTCGGCGGCAAAGCTGAAGCGTGCCCAGGACCGTGTAGTCACCGCGCGACCCTTCGCCAACAAAATGATCGAAGTTCTTGGTGAATTAGCGGGGAGAACGGATGAGAATTTTCACCACCCCTTATTGGATGAGCGAGGCGATCAACGCTATCTCGTCGTGGTGATCACTGCTGATAAGGGACTTTGCGGGGCGTTCAATACGAATCTGATCAAAGCCGCCCAGACCTTTGTTCGGGAACATGCAGGGAAAACGATTGAGATTGTGGCAGTGGGACGGAAAGGAAGAGATTTCTTTCGCCGTCGGGGAGTTTTGAATGGGGAATACATCGGGCTCACCGGCAAAGGTCGCGTCGATTTTGCGGAGGCCATTGAGGTAGCCCGCGATGTAATCAAACGCTTCACTGAGGATCAGGAGCTGGACAGGGCATTCGTGATCTACAACGAATTCAAGTCAGTCCTACAGCAGCGAGTCGTGGTTGAGCAACTGTTGCCGGTCTCGCGTGCCAAAACTGAAAGTGAAGCGAATCCCTCTTCTCAGCCAGTTTCACTCGTCGATTACATATATGAACAACCACCGGCCGAGATGTTCAGTCAGTTATTGCCGCGCTTAATTGAAACGCAGATCTTCCGGGCGCTGCTTGAATCAGTTGCTTCCGAACAAGGCGCACGCATGACGGCAATGGATTCCGCCTCGAAGAATGCCAGCGAACTAATTGATACCTTGACGTTGAACATGAATCGCGTACGGCAGGCGGCGATCACCAACGAGATAATAGAAGTGGTCTCGGGCGCAGCCGCTCAGTAACAAGCGGAGCGCTAATTTGAACACCCGATGGGAAGCTGCTTATTGCGGCTTCCCATTATTCTGGATTTTTCCCGCAACCGCCCACCAAATCTCCATGACTGATCAATCGGGCCAGTCAATGCAATACTTTCGAAGTCGGATCTGGCGATACGCGCCGCTGCTCCTCTGGATGGCGCTCATATACTTCGCCTCCACAGGCGCATTTTCGGGAGACAACACCTCGCGCTTAATACGACCATTTCTTCTTTGGCTGTTCCCGCATATCAGCGAAGAACGAATCGCGTTGGTTCAGCTTCTGATTCGTAAGCTCGCCCATTTTTGCGAGTATGCAGTGTTGGCGTTCCTGGCCGCGCGCGCTTTCGCAGGCTCCTCGCGACGAATTCTGCGTGAACATTGGGTCAGGGCGAGCGCTATCCT